>OLRG01002738.1_pt1 | contig 12113 bp, 7 predicted proteins | sample 1672331 | NCBI WGS metagenome assembly OLRG01 (sample SAMEA3136672, study PRJEB25190) | human gut metagenome
CGACTTGAATGACTTCGGACAGATTGTGACTGGCGTTGTAGAGGTTCATGTGAAAGGCGAGAAAGGACAGAAGATTGTGCTCCGTCATGCAGAGGTACTGGACAAGGATGGTAACTTCTATCCGGAGACACTTCGCCAGGCAAAATCAATCGACACATTTATCTGCAACGGAGAAGAGCAGATCTTCCGACCGCATTTTACATTCCACGGATTCCGTTATATCTGTGTGGAAGGAATGGAAGAATTTACAGCAGATCAGTTTATTGCCTGTGTGACACATTCTGATATGGAAAAGACAGGTGATTTCCATTGTTCTAACAAAAAAGTAAATCAGCTGCAAAGTAATATTATATGGAGCCAGAGAGATAATTTCCTTGATATCCCGACAGATTGTCCGCAGAGAGACGAGCGTCTTGGATGGACCGGAGATGCGCAGGTATTCTCCTGGACAGCGGCATTTAACAGAAATACAGCATTATTTTACAAAAAATGGATGCGTGATGTGGCAGCAGAATCTTCTCTTGAAAAGGGCGTTCCGCATGTAGTGCCGGATATTCTGGAATCTTACAGTTCCTCTGCATGGAGTGATGTAGCAGTTATTGTTCCTTGGGTTGTTTATCAGATTTATGGCGATAAAGGTATTCTGGAAGAAAACTGGAAATGTATGCATGAGTGGGTAGACTACATCAAGAACAACTGTGAAGAGAATGGACTCTGGCAGAGCGGATTCCAGTACGGAGACTGGCTTGCACTGGACAAAGAAGAGAGCGCGGACAGAACCGGAGCAACGGATAAATATATGATCGCAAATGCGTACTATCTGTATGTGACAGAGCTTGTAAAGAAAACAGCAGAGGTGCTGGGAAAAGACGAAGAAGCGAAAAAGTATGCGGATCTTTATGAAACAACTTTGGATGCATTCCAGAGAGAATACTACACAGAGACAGGACGTATCGTAAGCGAGACACAGACAGGTGCAATTATTTCCCTGTATTTTAATCTTGCAAGAGAAAAAGACAGAAAACGCATTTTAAATACATTGCTTAGCAATATTGCAAATCACAAAAATCATTTAGCTACAGGATTCGTTGGAACACCATATATCTGTCATACACTTTCTGAAAATGGAGCACATGAGATGGCGGCAACACTCTTTATGAAAGAAGATTATCCGTCATGGCTCTATGCAGTAAACATGGGAGCAACAACAATCTGGGAGCGTTGGAATTCAATCAAACCAGACGGAACATTTGATGAATCAGGAATGAATTCTCTGAACCATTATGCGTATGGTTCTGTAGGAGACTGGATGTATCGTAAAGTTGCCGGATTATCTCAGTTAGAGCCGGGATATAAGAAATTCCAGGTAAAACCAATGTTTGTAAAAGGCATTGAAGAGTGGGGCACAGAGTTTGATTCTGTTTACGGAAAGATTGTGGCTAATACATCCTGTAAGGATGGAAAAATCCATGTCCATGTAGAAGTTCCGGCCAATACAACAGCTGTGATTGTTCTTCCAGAAAAAGAGGAAGTACACGAAGTTGGTTCCGGTGTATATGATTACGAATATGCGACAGAGACAAGTCTTGCGGTAGAGAGATTCAGTATGGACAGCACACTTGGCGAAATCGTTGCGGAACCACTTGCTGTAGAAATGTTTAATCAGATGGTACCGGGAATGCTGGAAGGACCTATGATTCAGTTCGCATATGGAATGACACTGGCTGAGCTTCTTGGAGCCGCACCAGAGGCGAAACCGATGTATGAGGCAGTTGTTAATGCTTTAAATCAGAAGGAGAAGAACTGATATAGCCTCCGGCAGGATTGCAGAGGCATTCTTGAATGAAAATGAAAGGAAAAGAGACGGAAAATAGAATGAAAATCAGAAATCTACAGGTAAATCACCTAACAAAGCCAGTTGGAATCAGTGGGAAAAATCTGCGTTTGAGCTGGAATCTGGAAGGTGGAAAAAAACAAAACGGATTTGAAGTGACAGTTCAGGACACAGAAGGAAATGTGTTGGAAATCGTGGAAGAAGAAAGCAATGCTATGGTATGCATTCTGAAAAAAGAAATCCCATCAAGAACAAAAGTGAAAATCTGTGTGAAAGTCTGGGATGAAGAGAAGAAAGAGTCAGAACCGGCAGGTATTACTGTTGTGACTGGTATTAATAAAGAAGAATGGAATGCGAAATGGATTGATCCGGAACTTGAGGATAAGAAAAAGGAAAATCGAAGAGCAAGCTATCTTAGAAAAAGATTTTCTCTTACCAGGAAACAGATGGAAACAGCAGAGCAGCAAGGGGCATATATTTATGCAACCTGTCATGGAATTATGAATCTTTTTATCAATGGAGAAGAGATAACAAATCATCAGTTCATGCCCGGAACACAGCAGTATGATAAGCGTCTGATGATTGAGACATTGGAAGTGACTCGGTTTTTACGAGAAGGTGAGAATGAAATTATGGTATCTTTGGGGGATGGCTGGTATCGTGGTGCAATGGGATTCTCCCAGAATAAAAATATTTATGGAACGGATCTGGCATTATTGCTTCAATTTGAGATTGCAAGAGAGCCAATTGTTGTTTCGGACGAAACATGGACTGCAACCCAGGATGGTCCGATTGGAGAAAATGACTTTATGGCAGGGGAAGTATATGATGCCAGGAAAGAATTCCCGATGGAACATGGTCTGATGGAAGACTGTGGGGAGCGGTTTCATCTGGTGAAAGTTCAAAATTATGGAATGAAGCAGTTGATTCCGGTTGATACAGTTCCGGTTACCCCGCATGAAACCTTATTCGCAAAGCAGATCATCACTCCGGCAGGAGAGGTGGTTCTTGATTTTGGACAGAACATCGTGGGATATGTTTCCTTTGAATTTGATGAACAGGAAGGAAAGAAGTTGACCTTGATTCATGGAGAAGTTTTGGATGGAAAAGGCAACTTTACGATTGAAAATTTCCAGAATAAGGCAGTTCCGACAAAACAGCAGATTGATTACATTTGCAGAGAAGGAAGAAATAAATATCATCCGACAAAAACTTATATGGGATTCCGTTATGTGAAAGTGGAAGCGGATTTTGAAATTGATCCGGCAGCATTTCGAGCGGTGGCTGTATATTCTGATATCAGGACAACAGCAGAATTTTCCTGTGGCGTATCAGAAGTGAATCAGTTATTTCAAAATGCACTCTGGTCTATGAAAGGGAACTTTATTGATGTACCGACGGACTGTCCGACACGTGAAAAATCAGGTTATTCCGGAGATTGTCAGGCTTATATCCATACTGCAATGTATCTGATGGACTGCTATCCGGTCTATGCAAAATGGATTCGCGAACAGGCAGCAGGTCAATATAAAGATGGCGTGGTGCCACAGATTGCACCGAAAGCGAATACACCTGGGAAAAAAGAAAAAATCGGAGGGGTATTGACAACAGATGGAGGAATCGGATGGTCAGATTCTTTTGAAATTGTACCATATCGCCTGATGAAACGATATGGAGATGATGCCCTCGTCAGAGAAAATTATGAGGCGATGAAACGATGGACTGCATATGAGATTAAGAGGGCACAGAAAACAAGATTCTGCAATTGCAGACTTCTTCCAAGAAAATATAGGAAATATATGATTGATACGGAATGGATGTGGGGAGAATGGCTCGAACCGGGACAGGATGTCAATTATATGAGCGATATTGTCATGAAAGGTGACCCGGAGGTAGGAACTGCATTTTATTATATGAATCTGAACTACATGGCTCAGATGGCGGAGATACTTGGAGAAGATGAGGATCAGCAGTATTATAAGAAATTGGCAGAAAAGGTCAAAGCAGCTTACCGCACAGTATATCTGGAAAACGGCTCTGTGAAAGAAAAAACAAGACAGTGCCGATATGTCCGTCCGATTGCACATGATTTACTGTCAGAAAAGGAGAAAACAAAAGCCGCTTCTGAACTGGCGAAAATGATCGAAAGAAATGAAAATCATCTAAATACCGGTTTTCTTACGACACATGAATTAAGCAGAAGCTTGAGCCAATATGGGCAGAACAGGAAAGCATACGACCTTCTTCTGCAAGAAGAAAAACCCGGCTGGCTGTTTGCGGTTACAAAAGGTTGTACCACGATTCCGGAAAGCTGGGACTGCTATGACGAGGAAGGAAATCCACATGATTCTTTCAATCACTATTCTTATGGGGCTGTTGCAGGCTGGTTGATGGACTGTGTCTGCGGAATCAATGTTTCAGATGGAAAAATCGTGATCCAGCCATATCCGGATGAGCGGCTTAAGTTTGCAGCTGCAGCCTATGATTCTCCGTATGGAAAGATTGTTTCGGAGTGGAAGTATGAAGAAGGAAAAGTGAAATATCATGTTGAGATTCCAACAAACATGTGCGCAGAGATTCTGATAGATGGAAGAGAAAAAATGAGGGTGGAAGCAGGGGTATATGAATTGTAGGAAAAATTAAATCACCTTATTTCCTGTGCCGGAAGAAGCGAAACAGGCTTTGAATGAGATGGCGAAAATGTTCACCGGACAGACGAAGCGTGAGAAAGAACAGGCGAATGAAGAAGTAAAACAGTGACCGGAGCTGGCGGATGAGTGGATAGGGACTACACTTTAAAATAGCGAGATGTATAACTGGACACACATAGTGTGAACAGCAACCGCTAAGTGTCACATGTCACAATTCTCCAGCATCCTTACTTGGCAGAAAACAGGATTCATGCTATCATTAAAAACAACGATAGCATGGGTCCTGTTTTTAGGTTGAAAGGGGGATGCAAATGACCGAATTAAAGAAACTTCCAATTGGAATTGAAGATTTTGAAAAGATTCGACAGGAAGATTTTTATTATGTAGATAAGACAAGATTGATCGAGCAGTTTCTTGCACAATGGGGAGAAGTGAATCTTTTTACACGTCCAAGACGTTTTGGAAAATCTCTGAATTCACAAGATTATAAAGTATGGAATCGCATGCTATAAAAAGAAATGCAAGGTCATGATGAAAATCGAAGGATAAAATATGGAATTGAACGAAAAGAATCTGCCGTTGGCAAAATGGCTGATTGATAAGACGAACACAAAGGACTATCGCATAGGAAATCTCTCGGGAATGAAGCACCCAAAGGTGGATGGAGACCTTTTAAAAACAGTAGGTGGCAGAGAGGAACTGGTCAGACAGGCAAAAGTTTTGGAAAGAATTCCAGCATTAGGCGGAGAAGAATATCTGCATTTTGACTGGAGAGAAATGAATACAGATATCACGAAGATTGATTATCGGGTAGAAGTAATTCCTGGATTATGTGACTTAATTGGGGTCATTGATCCTAGAGAACGCCAGTTACAGGCAATAACAAGAGTGTGCAAACTGCAGGAGGATGTATCCGGAAGCTGTCTGTTCGCTTATTGTAATCATGTGCTGGAACAGTTGAATAAAGGGAATACGAAAGAGTTATCCAAAGCGGAAGATGAAGAATTTCTTAAATGCCTGAAAGCTTTAGCTGATCTGAAAGAACCGGAATGGAAGCGTGTGTTCAGCTCTAAAGTATTTGAAAAGAAAAATGATATCACACCATCTAAAGTTTTTGAACGCATTTATCAAGGTGCAGTTATCGAAGCTTTGAAGTATTCTCCGCAATATGACGAGGGCATGTCAGATGATGAGATACTGGCAGTACATGGAATATTAAGTTATTCTCAGACATTAGAATGGAAAGGTGCCGTGGAGTATTGCATGACAGATCGAAATGGCACAGCGATAGAGAAGAAAATCGACACTTCCTTGAATTATTATGGAACGGTACTTAATGCACAGACATTAGAGCATGCCGTACCAAGCTTACGAAATAGTGTTGAAAAAATCATTGTGATTGAGAATAAAGCGAATTATGAAAGCATGGAATATGATCCAAAAGTTTTATATATCTTTTGTCATGGCTACTTTTCGCCAAAAGAAGTTCGCTTTTTACAAATATTAATGAAGACAGCACCGGAAGAAATCAAGTGTTATCACTGGGGAGATATGGATTATGGCGGAATACAGATCTTTTTATACAATGAGAAAAATATTTTCCAAAATTTGATTCCATGGAAGATGGATGTTCTTTCTTATGAGGATGCTTTGAAAAATGGAAAAGGCATTAAACTAAACAGTGAGAAGAAGAAAAAATTAGAGGCATTAAATGCTGGACAATTGGAAGCGTTGAAGCAATGTATCCTGGAAAGTGAAATGGAGATTGAACAGGAGATGTTAATAGGATAATGTGATTTATTAAGGGACAGTGGAGCAAAACCACTGTCCCTATTGTTCTATCTTATTCACAGTTCGCCAATTTCTTGGTGACATCCCATATACATTTTTGAATGCACGTGAAAAATGCAACTGATTCGGATATCCGACAGCATTTCCAATATCTGCGATCGAGAGTGAAGTAATCTTCAAAAGCTCTGCCGCCTTGGTCATGCGATAACTAATCAGAAATTCCTGAGGGGAACGTCCAATTGTGTCATGAAAGATTTTTCCGAAATAGCTTCGGTTCAATCCGCAGGAAGCGGAAATATCTTCTACAGAAATATCATTTTGAAAATTCTGCTCGATATAAGAAAGAGCTTCTTTGACATAAAAGTCCCGAATACTTCCGTTTTGCTTTACGTGAACTGTTGCAGCAGAACGCATAAAATAATCTAAAAACAGATAAAGGTGTCCGATCAAATGGAATGGGGATTCTTCAGAATGCCGACTTAGATAAAGCATTTCTTCCATCATCTGATTGCGAAGTTCTTTTGAACTGGCATGATAAACCGGATGATTCAAACTCAGACCTGCGGTTGTAACAATCTCACGGGCACGAAGACCATCGAATTCTACCCAGGTGTATTCCCACGGAAGCGTGGAATCAGCAATATAAGTATTGACCTGTCCCGGAAAAAGCATGAAGCCCTGTCCGCTTTTTACCTGCCAAGTGATGGTGTTTCCGTTTTCATCATCTGCAAGTAATGTTCCTGTTCCGGAAATTACATAATGGAAAAGGTAATGATTTCTTGCGGCAGGACCAAAAGAATGTGCCGGGGCACATTGTTCCCATCCATATTGATATAATCCCAGATCAACAAAATTTTCATTTGGAAATACAGAAAAAAGTAAATCGCTCATTTAAATCACCTCTGATATCATTATATATCAAAATGCTAGATAACTTCAATATATGAGAGGGAAAATTGCATTTTGCTATAAAACATAAAAAATACAGATATTTATAGTCGCATAAAGATATGTTAGAATTTATTTATCAAATAGAAAACCCGAATAAAGAGACAAAAATATTCCGGAATGTGTCAAAATGAAAGGTGTATGGTAGAAGGAAGGAGTAAGGAAATGTATAAGAAGAGCAATCGAATCATTTGCATGGGATTGATGCTTTGTATGACTTCGGCAATGGTACTCGGAGGTTGCGGACAGAAGAGTGAAAATAGCGGAAAGATAGAAATCGAGCTTGTGCAGTATAAACCTGAGGCGGTGAAAACCTTTGAAAAGATTGAAGAAGAATTCAATGCAACTCATGACGATATTCATTTGACGATTGAATCTCCGAATGATGCAATGACAGTACTTAAAACACGTTTTATCAGAGAAGACGCTCCGGATATTATCGGAATCGGTGGAGATGTCAATTTCTCTAACTTTATTGATTCTGATATGTTGATGGATATTTCAGATTATGAAGGCCTGGACTCTATTAAACAGGCTTACCTGGATATAGACAAAGCGCTTGAATTTGTACCGGAGGATGGCGTATATGCTGTGCCATATGTGGCAAATGCAGCAGGAGTTCTGTACAACAGAGCAATGTTTGAGGAATATGGCTGGGAAATTCCGGAAACCTGGGATGAATTTATAGCCCTCTGTGAACAGATCCAGAGTGAAGGAATCCAGCCATTGTATTTTGGATTTAAAGATACATGGACTTGTCTTGCACCGTGGAATGCGATCGCCGTTGATCTTGCACCGGCAGATGTCTGCAGCCAGGTGAACAAAGGAGAGACAACATTTTCAGATGAATATAGAGAAGTAGCAGAAAAGACACAGGCACTGCTTGCCTATGGGCCAAAAGATCCATTTGCCTATGATTACAATGGAGCTTGTACAGCATTTGCAAACGGAGAATCTGCAATGTACACGATCGGAAGTTATGCAATCCCACAGATTCAGACAGTAAATCCAGATATGGATATCGATTCCTTTGTAATGCCGGCTAATAATGATGCATCAGAGAACAAGCTGAACTCTGGTGTGGATCTTCAGTTCAGTGTTATGAAAGATTGCGAGAACAAAGAGGCAGCGTATGAAGTGCTTAATTTCCTTTTGAAAGATGAAAATGTACAGAGTTATCTGGATGAACAGAAAGCGGTTCCTTGTAAGGAAGGAGATTTTGAACTTGCTTCAACACTTGATGGAGTGAAATCTTTCATAGAAGAAGGAAGAATGGCAGATTACCAGGATCATTACTATCCTTCAGAGATGTCAGTAGATGCGCAGATCCAGACATTTCTTATGAAAGGGGATGTGGATGCATTCTTAACAAAGTTTGATACAGACTGGAAGAGATATAACCGTGATATCATCCGCAAAGTGGAAGATTACGAGAAAGAGCATGCGGACGAAGATTAAGGAAGGGGAATTCAAGCATGGGAAAGAAATCAATGAGTGGAAGAAAAATGACCTTTCTTCTGATAACAATTCCGATCGTGGCACTGTTTTTCTGTTTTAATACATTGCCACTGATCAAAGGTGTGATTTACAGTTTTACGAATTTCAAAGGTTATGGAAGCTTTGACTGGGTAGGACTTAGAAATTATCAGGATCTTTTTACAGACAGCAGAGTCGGAGGTTCTTATCTGTTTACATTTAAACTTGCAATTGTAGCTACGATTGTGACAAATGTAATCAGTTTGATCCTTGCACTCGGACTGAATAGTAAGATTAAATTCAAGAGTGCGTTTCGTGGTGCCTACTTTATTCCAAATGTTCTCGGAGCGTTGGTTGTAGGATACATTTTCAATTACTTTTTTACATACATTTTTCCGGCTTTCGGAGAAATGCTTGGAAGCAAGACCCTTTCTTCCAGTATGCTGTCTAGTACAAAAATGGCATGGATCGCAGTTGTAATCGTGTGTGCATGGCAGTCGATTGCGATGAATACAATTATTTATATTTCAGGACTGCAGACAGTTCCGGAGGATGTTTACGAAGCAGGAGCGATTGACGGTGCAACAGGATGGAATAAGTTCAGACATCTGACATTCCCTCTCATTATTCCATTCTTTAGCATAAATATGGTACTCTGTGTGAAAAACTTCCTGATGGTATTTGATCAGATCATGGCGTTGACCAAAGGAGGTCCGGCACAGAGTACAGAATCCATTTCTTATCTGATTTATAACAATGGTATGAGTGGCGGTCAGTTTGGATTCCAGAGTGCAAACGCAGTGATATTCTTTATCGTTATTGTTGTAATTTCTGTATTACAGATGACAATCACAGGGAAAAAGGAGGAACAGCTGTAATGGAAAAAATGAAAATAAAAGAACGAGTAAACTGGCCTGTAACGATTTTACTTTTACTTGGTCTGATTACGGTTGCTTTTCCACTGTATATGACAATCGTAATTGCACTGAAGAAGCCTTCTGAGATGACGAATAGTATCAGCGGAATCCTTTCCTTGCCAAGTCATTTGAGCCTTGATAATTTTGCTGAGGCAATGAGAGTGACAGATTTCTGGCATTCTCTCGGAAACAGTGTATTTATTACACTTGTAACAGTTGTCCTTTCAATTCTGATTCATTCACTGTTGGGGTATGCAATCGGAAGAAATAAGAAGAGTAAATTTTACAAATTCATTTATTTCTATGTTGTCAGCGGAATGTTTGTTCCTTTTGCAATTCTGATGATGCCTGTTGTAAAACAGACGGCGCAGATGGGACTGGCAAACAGAGCAGGAGTTATTATTCTGTACGTTGTATTTTATATGCCTATGAATGTATTGCTTTATTCAGGATATTTGACAAATATCCCGATTGCATTGGAAGAAGCAGCCTGTGTGGATGGTGCGAGTACATGGAAAACATATTGGAAGATTGTTTTCCCAATCATGAAACCAATGCATGCGACAGTTGCAGTTCTGACAGCACTTGGTACATGGAACGATGTTATGACACCACTTGTGATCATGTCCGGTTCAGGAAGCGGAAATACACTTCCGTTGGCACAGCTGAACTTCCAGACACAGTTTGGAACAAATTATAATCTGGCATTTGCCTCCTATCTGTTGGCATTGCTTCCGATTCTGATCTTCTATCTGATCTGTCAGAAGCATATCCTCAACGGAGTTGTTAATGGAGCAGTGAAATAATAAAAAGTAAAAGATAGCGAAGCGAGAACAGACAGTAATGCAGATCTTGCTTCGCTAAAATGGAAAACAGGAGTATTTAGATATGGGAATTATATATTGCGAGAAAGACAGAACATTTACTTTACAGACAAAAAATACAACATATCAGATGCAGGTGGATCGCTATGGATTTTTGTTACATCTATATTACGGGAAGAAAACCGATGGATGTATGGACTATCTTCTGACATATTATGACAGGGGATTTTCGGGAAATCCATATGATGCAGGAGAAGATCGTACGTATTCAATGGATACACTTCCACAGGAATTTCCTTGTTACGGGAACGGGGATTTCAGAAGTACAGCATTTGCAGTAGAAAATGCAGATGGAAGTATGAGTTGCGACCTTCGTTACAAGAGTCATGTAATCCTTGATGGAAAATATAATCTGGAAGGACTTCCGGCAGTTTATGCAAGTGAGGAGGAAGCACAGACACTGGAAATCTTAATGGAAGATCCGGTGACGGGAGTTAAGGTGGTGCTTCTTTATGGAGTGCTTCCCGCACAGGACATTATTACAAGAAGTGTAAGTGTGAAAAATGAAAGCAGTGGCAAAATCTATTTAAACAAAATTGAGTCAGCAAGTTTGGATTTTCTTTACGGAGATTATGAACTTCTAACATTTTATGGTAGACATGCGATGGAGCGAAATGTTCAGAGAGTTCCGGTTGTGCATGGAACACAGAAAATTGGAAGTGTCAGAGGAACCTCCAGTCATCAGTACAATCCGATGATGATCCTTGCAGAAAAAGAAACGACAGAAGACAAAGGAAATTGTTATGCAATGTCCTTTGTATACAGTGGATGTTTCCAGGGAGAAGTGTTGAAAGATCAGTTAAACCAGACAAGAATGATGTTAGGACTTCAGGAAGAAGCTTTTCGCTATCCGTTGGAAACAGGAGAAATGTTCCAGGCTCCGGAAGTGATTTTATCCTATTCCTCAGAAGGCATGAATCGTTTGTCTCAGAATCTGCATCATTGTATCAGACAACATATCTGCAGAGGCAAATATAAAGAAGAAATTCGTCCAATATTGATCAATAGCTGGGAAGCAGCTTATTTCGATTTTACCGGAGACACAATCTATGAGCTTGCCAAAGCGGCGAAGGAAGTCAATATTGACATGCTTGTTATGGATGATGGCTGGTTTGGAAAACGTGATGATGATAACAGCGGACTGGGTGACTGGTTTGTGAATGAGAAGAAACTTGGTGGCACACTTGGAAATCTGATCAAGAGAATTAATGATCTAGGTGTGAAGTTTGGTATCTGGATCGAGCCGGAAATGGTTTCAGAAGACAGTGATCTTTATCGGAAACACCCGGACTGGGCATTGACGGTTCCGGGCAGAAATCCGGTCAGAAGCAGAAATCAGCTTGTATTGGATTTTTCAAGAAAAGAAGTTGTAGATGAAATTTATGATCAGATTTGTAAGGTGTTGGATCAGGGTAATATCGAATATGTAAAATGGGACATGAATCGAAGCCTGATGGATGTTTATTCTTCTGTAACAAGAGATCAGGGAAGAGTGTTACATGATTATGTATTGGGACTATATGATTTTCTGGAACGTCTTGTGCAGAGATATCCGAATCTGCTGATCGAAGGCTGCAGCGGTGGAGGTGGAAGATTTGATGCCGGTATGATG
>OLRG01002740.1_pt1 | contig 12102 bp, 7 predicted proteins | sample 1672331 | NCBI WGS metagenome assembly OLRG01 (sample SAMEA3136672, study PRJEB25190) | human gut metagenome
TCGGTGCCAGACCGCCGCCCGGGTTCTTGATCAGGGAACCGACGATCATGTCTGCACCGACATCACTTGGCTCGATACGCTCAACGAATTCACCGTAACAGTTATCTACCATACAGATGACATCCGGGCGACGCTCTTTGATAAATGCAATCAGTTCGCCGATTTTTTCTACGGAATAGCTTGGACGTGTCTGATATCCTTTGGAACGCTGGATCGTTGCCAGTTTGATTGTTTTATCTTCCAGAGCTTTTTTAATCGCAGGATAATCAAAATATCCATCTTCCAGGAGTTCTACCTGTTTATAGGAGATTCCATATTCTGCAAGAGAGCCGTTAGACGGGCGGATTCCGATTACTTCTTCAAGTGTATCATATGGTTTTCCAACCGGAGATAATAAAGTGTCTCCAGGACGAAGATTCGCTGCAAGCGCAAGCGCAAGCGCATGTGTTCCGCAAGTGATCTGCGGACGTACGAGTGCAGCTTCTGTATGAAAAACAGAGGCATAGACATCCTCTAAAGTATCTCTTCCCTGATCATTGTATCCATATCCGCTTACATAGTTAAAGCATCCTTCACTTACGCGGTTTTCCTGCATGGCATGAATTACTTTTAACTGATTGTATTCAGCGTTTCTGTCAAATTCTTCAAAACGTTCTTTTAGTTTCTCTTCTGTCTTCTGTCCGAACGCCCAGACTTCTTTGCTGATTCCTAGCTGTTCATAAATTGTTTCTGTAGTTGGTGTATTCATTTTTCTTCTTCTTTCTTTTTAAGTTTTTTATTGTTGATTTACATGGCAAAGCTGCATTTTATCTAAATGCAGCCCGATGTCCTAATGAATGATTTCTTTTTCCTTTAAAACAGTGAGCATCTGCTGGATCAATTGCTCATCTTCTCTTCCAATTTCACTTTTATCAAGCCAGATGACATCTCGTTCTCTTCTAAACCAGGTCAGCTGCCGCTTGGCAAAATGTCTTGTGTCTCTCTTAATAATGCGTACGGCTTCTTCCAAAGGATACTCTCCTTCAAAATAACCAAACAGTTCTTTGTATCCAAGTCCCTGCATCGCAACACTTTCTCTTTTAAGTCCGCGCAATCTTAACGCATTGACTTCTTCAAGAAGTCCTTCCTGCATCATCAGATCGACACGTTTATCAATCCGGTCATAGAGAATCTTACGATCATCTGTCAGCACAAAATATGCGGAGTTATAAGCAGATTCTTTCTCACGTTCCGCCTCATTGTGCTCGGAAATCTTCTGTCCGGTCTGCTGATAATATTCCAGCGCACGGATCACACGTTTTACATTATGAAAATGAATCTGTTCCGCAGATTCCGGGTCTACTTTTTCAAGCATTTCATGAAGATATTCTGCACCCTGGGTTTTGGCAAGTGCTTCTAATTCTTCCCGATAAGCAGTATCGGCATTATTTTCTGTGAAATCAATGTCGTAAAGTAATGCCTGAATATAGAATCCTGTTCCGCCGACAACGATCGGAATGTGTCCCCGCTGATAGATTCCTTCCATTGCTTCTTTTGCCATCTGCTGAAAGAGAACAACGTTAAAATCCTCAGACGGATCAAGAACATCTACCAGATGATGCGGCACACCGTCCATCTCTTCCGGACGGATCTTGGCAGAGCCGATGTCCATCTCCTTGTAGACCTGCATAGAGTCAGCAGAAATGATCTCTCCGCCGATCGTTTTGGCAAGTCCGATGGAGGCAGCAGTCTTCCCGACAGCAGTTGGTCCGGTCAGAATGACAAGTGGGCGTTTGTTTGTCTGTTCCATCTATATTTCCTCGATTCCATTTATACAATTCGTTTAAATTTCTTTTCCAGATCACGTTTTGTCATGGCAATGATTGTCGGTCGTCCATGCGGACAGTGATATGGATTGTCCAGTGTCAGGAGTTCGCCGATCAGTTTGTCTACTTCCTGTGCAGAAAGGCGGTTATTTCCCTTTACAGCAGCTTTACAGGACAAGGATGCAACCTTCTCATCGATCAGCTCCGGTGTCATAGAAGTAGAAAGACCTTCGGTCAGATCATCGATCATCTCCATCAGAAGTTCTTTCTTGGCAATACTGAACAAATTGTCAGGTACTGCACGGACTGCATATTCTTCCCCACCAAATGGCTCAATCTCAAACCCAATGCGTGAAAAGCGGTCCATATTTTCATTCAGAAGCTGTGCTTCCTGCATGGATAAGCTTAAAATGATCGGAGGACTTAAGTACTGAGAAGTAAATTCTCTGCTTTTCATTTCACGCAAGGTACGCTCATACAAGACGCGTTCATGAGCCGCATGCTGATCAATGATGTAGAGATTATCTTTGAATTCTACGAGCCAGTAGGTGTCAAAGACCTGACCAATCAGTTTATATTCTGCACGGATATCTCTTTTTAAGAAATTTTCTTCAAAGAGATCCATCTGAGTGCCTGTTTCTGGATCTGGTTTTGCATTAGTTGCTTCACAATCCGGTGTTGTGTTTGCACTTGTGGCAACAGTCTGTGTTTCAGCAACTGGTTCGGGTTTCTGAACTGCTGCCGCAGTTTCCGGTGCAACTGTCTTATCTGCTGCTTCAACGGCGTATTTGACATGTTCAGCAATTTTGTCTTTCTGTTCATCTGCACGGAAAATCTCTTTCCGGTCTGCAACTTCGGCGGAAGAAGAACGATTATGGTAAGAAAGTACGCGCTCCTTCATCTTACGGATAAAATAATCCTCATCTTGAACATCATCCTTAACCGTTTCCTTGGATTCTTTGATCAATTCCGCAGCTGTTACTTTTTCATTTTCCCTGCGCGGACGAAGAAGAAACGGACTGCTGGTATCCTCTTTATCTTTGGTCGAAGCGGATGTGAATGTCTTTTTCACTCGCTCCGGTCTTTCGGCTTGTCTCTCCGGTTGCTCTACCGGATCAGGAACCTCTGCTTTCTGTATCAGTTCCGGTTCCAGCAAAGTCCTGTGTACGGCTTCAAAGACGGTATTGTAAACCTCCTGCTGCCGTGAGAAGCGAAGCTCCATCTTTGTCGGATGCACATTGATATCTACATTTTCTCCACTCAGATGAAAATGCAGAACTGCAAATGGAAACTTGTGCTGCATTACAAAATCACGATAAGCATCTTCCACGGATTTGGAGATCATTGCACTTTTGACATAACGGCCGTTTACGAAGAAATTTTCAAAGTTACGATTTCCACGTGTGATGATCGGCTTGCCGAGAAAACCTGTGATATGGATACCATTTTTCTCATAATCGATCTCAATCAGGTTAGCTGCCACATCACGGCCATAGACATTGTAGATCACATCTTTCAGTTTTCCGTTTCCGGAAGTACGAAGTTTTTCCTGTCCGTTATTCAAAAACTGAAAAGCAACTTCCGGATGAGACAGGGCAAGGTGCATTAATAGATCCTGCACATGTCCGGCCTCTGTCATTGGTGTTTTCAAAAATTTTCTTCTCGCAGGAACATTGTAAAATAACTGATGGACGAGGAAAGTTGTCCCATTTGGCGCACCGGTATCTTCCAAGGATACTTCTTTTCCACCTTCAATGACATAACGGGTACCAAACTCTGCATCGGCAGTCTTTGTGATCAGTTCCGTCCGGGTGACGGCCGCAATACTTGAAAGCGCCTCTCCACGGAATCCCAAAGATGCAATATGAGACAGGTCTTCCACTGTCTCAATCTTGCTTGTAGAATGCCGCAGAAAAGCACGCTGCACTTCATCCTGCGGAATGCCACAGCCATTATCTGTAATACGGATGAAGGAAATCCCCCCATCTTTGATCTCTATTTTTACAGAAGTTGATCCTGCATCAATCGCATTTTCAACGAGTTCTTTTACAATTGACGCTGGACGCTCAATTACTTCACCTGCGGCAATTTTATCAATTGTGATCTGGTCTAATACATGAATGTGTGGCATATTTCCGCCTTTCCTTTTACCAACGGTTCTTCAGCTTATTCTGTAACCGGTAGATTGTATTTAAAGCATCGATCGGTGTCAGATTACCGACATCGATATTTTTCAATTCATCAAGTACGTCATCATCTTTTACAGTGTCAAACAGAGACATCTGTGCCATATCGACTTCGTCATATTTTTTTGCCTTACTTTTTTTCTTTGCAGTATGTTCCTTGGCCGCGATCTCACTGACGCGGTTTGTGATATCCTCATCGCTGAGTTCCTCTACGATTTCCTTCGCACGGGAAATGACAAGATCCGGAACGCCGGCAAGTTTTGCAACCTGGATACCATAACTCTTGTCAGCACCACCTTTTACGATCTTTCTTAAGAATACGATGTCATCGCCCTTTTCTTTTACAGCAATACAATAGTTGTTGACATTATCAATCTTTCCTTCGAGTTCTGTCAGTTCATGATAATGTGTAGCAAATAAAGTTTTTGCTCCCAACAGTTTGCTGTCGCTGATGTATTCTACAACAGCCCAGGCAATTGACAGACCGTCAAATGTACTTGTTCCGCGTCCGATTTCATCAAGAATGAGAAGACTTTTTGAGGTTGCATTTCTTAAAATATTGGCAACTTCGGTCATCTCAACCATGAATGTACTCTGTCCGGAAGCAAGGTCATCGGATGCTCCGACTCTGGTGAAAATACGGTCGGAAAGACAGATGTTCGCGCTCTCTGCCGGGACAAACGATCCGATCTGAGCCATCAGTGCGATCAATGCAGTCTGACGCATGTAAGTTGATTTACCTGCCATATTCGGACCTGTGATGATTGAAATTCTATGTTTCTTATCATCCAGATAAGTATCATTGGCAATAAACATATCATTTGGAATCATTCGCTCAACGACCGGATGACGGCCTTCTTTGATATCAAGGATTCCTTTTTCATTAATTTTCGGACGGACATAGTTGTTGCGCTCTGCAACAAGTGCAAGAGAACTGAAAGCATCCAGTGCGGCAACTGCTTTGGCAGTCTGCTGGATTCTCTCCACCTGTCCGGCAATCGTTTCACGAACTTCGCTGTAAAGCTCATATTCCAGTGCATACAGTTTATCTTCCGCACCAAGGATCATATCTTCAAGTTCTTTAAGCTCCGGTGTGATATAACGCTCAGCATTCGCAAGTGTCTGTTTTCTTGTATAATAATCCGGTACAAGATCCTTGTAAGAATTCGTCACTTCCAGATAATAGCCGAAGACTTTGTTGTATTTTATTTTCAGGTTTTTAATGCCTTTTTTTTCTCGTTCATCATTCTCAAGTTTTGCAAGCCAGTCTTTTCCGTCCGATTTCGCCCGGCGAAGTTTATCAACTTCTTCGTTATAACCGTCGCGGATAATATTTCCCTCTTTCATGGCAAGCGGCGGATCCTCACGAATGGCTTTCGTGACGAGCTCGCAGAGATCTTCTAATGCATCCAGATCTTCATAAATTTCTTTTAAAAGCGGTGCTTGCAGATCCTGCAAAATATAGCGGATCGGTGGCAGCATCTCCAGAGAACCTTTGAATGCGGTGAGGTCTCGCGGATTCGCAGAACCATAAGTGATCTTCGTGATCAGACGCTCCAGATCGTAGACCGGAGATAAATATTCTCTGATCTCTTCACGGGCAATGGCCTGATTTTTCAATTCTTCTACTGCATCCAGTCTGCGGTTGATCTCGGATTTATCAATCAAAGGCTGTTCTACATTTTTGCGAAGCGTACGTGCGCCCATTGCAGTACGTGTTTTGTCAAGAACCCAGAGAAGGGAACCACGCTTCTGCTTTTCACGTAAAGTTTCGCATAGCTCCAGATTTCGACGTGTAGAACTGTCAATCAGCATATATTTTCCTGTGATATATGGTGTAATATGTGTCAGGTTGGAAAGTGAATTTTTCTGTGTCTCAAATAAATAGATCAGAAGTGCTCCGGCACTGATGATTCCACAGTCATAATCAGCAAGTCCAAGCCCTGCAAAATTCTTTACTTTGAAGTGCTCAAGCAGCTTATCTTTGCAGACAGCATCATCAAAATACCAGGAATCGAGAGAATAAATCGTGATCCCAAGCTTGTCTCTCATCGCATCCAGATCCATACCGCTCATATAGAACGCTTCGTTGCAGATGATCTCAGACGGACTGAATTTATAAATCTCATCCATCAGACGGCTGCTGTCCGGAAGTTCTGTGACAAAATAATCTCCGGTAGAAATATCTGCGATTGCAACTCCATAGCGGTCTGCAATATAGACGATACACATGATGTAATTATTCTTCGTTTCATCTAATGCCTGTGTATCCAGATTCGTTCCGGGTGTAACAATTCTTACAACCTCACGCTTTACGATCCCCTTTGCAGTCTTTGGGTCTTCTACCTGTTCACAGATTGCGACTTTGTATCCCTTCGCAACAAGACGGTTCAAGTAACCTTCTACGGCATGGTATGGGATTCCGCACATCGGGGCACGTTCATCCAGACCACAGCTTTTCCCGGTCAGTGTGATCTCAAGCTCTCGGGATGCAGTCAAGGCATCGTCAAAGAACATTTCGTAGAAATCGCCGAGGCGGTAGAATAAGATACAATCCCTGTACTGCTCTTTCGTCTCGCAATAAATTTTCATCATGGGCGTTAACTTATCTATGTCAATATTTTCCATCAATTTCTCCTTAGTTTTCAAAGGTTTTCTAAAAACTCTTTAGAATGTAAGTTCGCAAATCATTCTAACAAATTTTAACATGAATTTCAAGCTGATGTTGAAGATGTTGAGAACGTAGAAATGTATCATTTTGTCGGAGTACCTATATCGCAATGTGCGAAGAGAGCGAACTGAAGAATATTCGTTTAATATTCTTGGGTTCGCTCTCTTCTTTTAATTTGAAAAAATTATTATTTCATTTTTCATAAACAACTTCTAACTGTCCGGCATCCATCTCGCACACTGTATCACACAACCATTCCATTTCCATCACATTGTGTGCAGCTAGCAGGATAGTTGTTCCTTTTTCTTTCAATTCAACAAAGAGTTCGCAGACATCCTGTGCGCCTCTTTTATCCAATCCATTGAATGGTTCGTCTAAAATTAATAATTTTGGCCGCTCCATGATCGCCTGTGCAATTCCAAGGCGTTCTCTCATCCCGAGTGAATATTGACCTACTTTCTTTTTAGAAAACGGATCAAGACCAACTCTTGCGATTGCATCCCGGATCTCAGTATCTCCTATTTTTCGATTAAGTTGTGCAAGGCGTTTTAAGTTTTCATATCCACTGATATATGGAAGAAATCCCGGACTCTCGATAATCATTCCGGTATTTTCCGGAAAATCAATATCTTTTCCAATTCTTTTTCCATAGACATATACGCTCCCTCTGTCAGGTTGAAGAAAACCGCAGATGCATTTGAACATTACAGTTTTACCGGAGCCATTAAATCCCATGATTCCGTGGATTTTTCCTGCCTCAAAGGTATGATTGATTCCTTTTAATACTTTTTCTTTCCCAAAAGATTTTGTTAGATTTTTAACTTTCACAGCAGCTTTCATAATTTTCCCCTTTCTTATTCAGTCAGGATTCATCAACCTGAGAAAATGTAAAATTATATCGTTTGATACATTTTCTCGAGATGAAAAGCAAAATACATATCACTGCAAGGAATAACAGGATGCTTATTTTTATTTGTGGCAAATAATCATATCCGAAATTATGCATTGGAAATGTTGCGTGATTTAAGGGTGATAACCATCCGCAAAGAATATTTGCCCGATAGGAAAGCCCTCCACCCAGATGAAAAACTTTTTGAAAAATATCCGGAGTCAGAAGAATTCCATAAAGATTTATCAAGAGTGCGCCAACAACGCCTCCGGCTCTTCCCTTCTGTAGATTTAATACAAGCATGACGGAAGTAATAAATAACGAATAAAAAAGCATAAGAAATACAACACAGATTGCACATTTATATGGTGTTGTCATTTCCATTGTCTTTATTGACACAGGAACCGTAAGATGATTATTACTTCCATATCCAATGCTTGCAGCGGTCTGACTCCATACATTTCCAACGTAAGCCCAGGGACTTGCAATTAGAAGTTCTGTCAGGCAGAGGAAGACGGTATAAAGGCAAGTAGCCAGGATCACATATAGGATCTGACTTGCCATCCATACGCTTCGCTTTGTCCGGATCAGCCAATAGGGTGTCATCTGATTTACAAAAGGCATATCTGCAAATAATAACAGCAGTAAAAGGGATGAAAGCATCACAGACTGCGCATCACCGAAGGTCCAGATCAGTGGCTCGAACATCTGCACCGGTGTCTGGAATGTCTGTGCCTGCTCTAAAATCTGATTTGTCAACATCAGACAAAGTACAAATCCTAATGCAAATGTCATCCAGATTCTTGGATTTTTGCCCCAGTCAGAGAAATTTCTTTTTGTTAGAAGAAAGATTTGATGAATGTCCGTTTTAAATTGCGATTTTTTCATGCCACCACTCTCCTTACCACGCATTTACGCAAAGCCAGTGCCAGAAGACTGCTGATCAGAAGCAGAGCCAAAAGACAGAATCCGTTTCCATAATATGCCGGACTTGCCCACTGTTTTGGACTTAAGAAAAAATAATTACGGTAATATCGTTCTTGAAACACTGTTAGTACATAATATAAAATGAATGGGACAGCACAGCTCAGATACTTATTTTTAGTCAAAACTGCTGTCAGTGAACCGCATAAAGACCACAATGCTCCATTTAGAAAAAGTCGGATAAATCCAATTCCTGTGATACTTATTACCTCTGATATATTTTGCAAAGTATTCAGAGTCGGGATATTTCTACAGATAACTATAAAAACAACCAATGCAATTCCTGCCGCTGAAACGGAAATGGCACCACCTGTGAATGCAACTCCAAAACTTTTCATCCAAATATAATTTCTTTTTCCTATTCTGTTAATAAGAAACCATGCATAGCGGCTGTGTAATTCTTCCTGTATATCTGCGGCTGTTGCCAGAGGAACCAACAGTGGAAAGAAAAGCAAGGCTTTTTCTGAAGTGATTGCATAGTTGAAGGTGCATAACCAGGCTTTCCCTTCTGTTGATCCACCGAAAGAGATCAGATGATTTCGATAAGGAAGTGCAACAATCAAAAGAACCGCACACAATGCCAGTACAGAGATATAAAATCTTCGATTTCCAAAGTCATATTTCAATTCTGTACTGAAAAGATGTCTTCTTTTCATATTCTATCATCTCCAATAAGAACCTATTCTTCCGCCGTCTGTTGCATTTAATACAATGTAGTCGGTCTGATATTCTTTTTTTCTTCCGGCTGTTCCAAGTTCGGCAGTTGTATCTGCACTCTCGCTTATAGTGAAAAACCATGCCGGAATCAGCCAGGCATTTTGTGGATTCTTATATGCCGGTATATAAGTATATCCCAGTTCGACAGTTGCAACATCATAACCAAATACCGTCTTGTCCTCAGCAGGCTGACTGGAAGGGTAAAGATATTTCACCTGATCGATCAGACGGCTTTCTATTTCATCAAATGCAAGAAGTTTTACATTCTCTGTAACTACCTTTTCTTCCTGACTCATGCCCTTCCATTTGAAGGAGCGGATCCCATCTTCTGTCACTACAATATAAATCTGCTCTACCGGCATGGAAGGTGCATATGCAAATCCACTATCATCTGCATATCCGGATTTATCCTGATTTATTTTTAATCCGGAAACAGAAGGAACGTAAGTAAGCCGATAACCGGTTTTTCCAAGATTTGGATCAGCATTCCATAACGCTTCCTGTTGTTCTAATATAGTGGCTTCCGGATAATCAGACTGTGCATACCAGAGAATTTTGTCTGATGACAACAACTGCATATTTTCGAGGTTCAGATCTTTCAGAACTTTTTCTGCTTCATCTTCTGCTGTCTCTTCTAAGAGAGCGGTTTCTTCCATCTGGTCCTTCAGTGCTTGTAGTTTTTCCATAAAAGATTCTTTTACGCTTCCTGCAGGAACTCCATATTCGGCTGTGAGATTCTCTCTTGCCAGAGTGTTTTCAATAGTTGCCAGTTCGATCCCATTTCCTTCTGACCAGGAGAAGATACTATAATTTCCTGCTTCCGGATCGTAAGTTTCTGCATTGATCGTACCCTTTGCATCTGCACCAACCGTTGCCTGAAAATGAATCTCCATTCCATCCTGCTTTGTGGTATCCGGAAGAATATCATATCCGTAAGCTTCCAGTGATTTTCTTTTTGCTTCATACGCCGGATCTGTCTTTTTTGATGTGTATTCAATCTGTCCAATTTCCTGCAATGGTGTCTGCTCTGGCGCAAGAGGAAGAACTTCTTCCACTAACTTTTCAAGCCCTGTTAAATCATACTCCACACTGTTGTCAGCATAGAATCCTTCCCTGTTCTTAATCCTATCTAAGAGGTTCTGATAGTATTCTCTGGTAAGTTCCTGCGTCTGATACAAAATCTCTCCGCCTGCAAAATAGGAAATAAGTCCGTTTAATTGTTCAAGCTCCAGTTTTTTCTGACTGACTTCAATCACCGGAAGATTTCCTGTCGTAACAGATTCTAATTTCTGATCTGCGTGAAAAACTCCGCGGTCATTACTCCATGTTACTGTTGTGTCCCAGTGTTCCGGCAGATTCAGTGTCTGTGTCTCTCCATCTTTCAAAGGGTCTGCAATTACATCCTCGCTTAATCCTCCGGCCTTACTGACAACTGCACTCTGGTCAGGTGTCTTCTGACATCCCGCAAGTAACAGACCACAAGTAAGACTGACTGTCAGAATCGATGGTAAAATGATTTTAGTTCTCTTTTTCTTAATTGTCATGGCATCATTCCTCCATTTCCATTCCTGTTTGTGTGATACGAATTTTGTATCCTGAAAATTTGGAACAGGTTTTTTTCTTACATTCAGTTTAATCTTGTGGTGAAAGTACTGCAAGCGGATGGCCTTCAAGTACTGGATTACTGGACATGAGTATTTATAAATCAAAAAATGTTATTGAAACAACAAACATTCCATCTTCCATTTCATAGGCCAGATCTCCATCATATCGTGTGACAATCCGTTCCACACTTTTCAAGCCATATCCATGAAGAGATTTATCCTGCTTCGAAGTCAGAAAAGTATGTCCTGATTTGGCAGGAAGCTTATCGGTTCCATTCTTAATTTCAAGAAACAACATCTGCATATGCTGCTCAATCTTTATACTGATTTTCTTACGTTCTTTATCAGTCACTTTCTCACAGGCTTCCAGGGCATTGTCTAACAGATTCCCAAATAGTGAACAGATCTCTCTTTCTTCCATCGTCAGACTGGATAGTGGTGTTACATCCAATTGGAAATCAATCCCTTTTTGTACTGCCAGGATTCGCTTTTGCCCAAGAATCAGATCCACTACATGATTTCCTGTATAAATCTGTGGATTGATTTTTACAAAATTTCTTCTGATTTCATCTACATAATTTTCCAGTTTTTCATATTCCTGATTTTTCACATATTCACTGATCACAAGATAATGATTCTTTGTATCATGAACGAGTTCTTTGTTCTGCTCGATGGAAGCTCTTATTTCCTCATACTTTTGCTTCTCCATCTCTTCTTTCATCAGAAGAAATGTATTTTGTCCCGTTATGTTTCTGTTTTTCCATATAAGAAATGTCATGACGATGACAAGCACGATCATAGTAAGAAAACTGATGAGACTTCCTTTTAAGACATCCTGAATCACCGGAATTCCGGCTGTGGAGTACAGTAGTCCATACTTTAAAAGTTTCTGATACTCCAAAACGAGTGCTGATAACAGTACACCACATAAAACAAATACCCATTGAAAGGCTTCTATGTCTTTTTTCTTCTTCCAGCTTCTTATTTTGAAAATGATAAAAAAGGAAATAATTAATAACAGGCTTTGTATCACACAAAATACTTCATTTTCATGGTAACGGAAAAATAAAATCTGAGGGTTTTCAGCCTGATTCCCGTAAATAAATGCGAGAAGGTAGTAAATGATATATAAAAATAACATCATTGCTGCTTCATACATAGATGCGATCCCTGTAAGAAGAATCAGTTGCTTTCGATAGGCAAGGAAACTTCCCAAAACCAAAATTAAAATCGTCAACAGGTATCC
>OLRG01002741.1_pt1 | contig 12096 bp, 11 predicted proteins | sample 1672331 | NCBI WGS metagenome assembly OLRG01 (sample SAMEA3136672, study PRJEB25190) | human gut metagenome
GCCCGCGGTGGTCCAGAAGAAGAGGGACCGTGCAGCTGAGCTCAAGGAGATCCTGACGGCGCTGACTGCTCAGGTTGCTGACTTCTCGTAGGTCTAACTTGGGGGCGCGTCTCGATGCTTTGCTCTCCGCTGCGGACAGTCCTGCGCAAGACGGACAGCACATTAAGTGCTGTCCTTTGCGTGCGGAACTTGAGGCGAGCAAAGCATCGGGCCGCTCCCAGTTCGTTTACGTGGTTGTTTGCAGCTGGCGTGAAAGGGCCACTGGGTTGTGGCCTTGATCTTGCTGCAAGCGGGTAAAGGCTGATATTGTCTACGCGAGGGGCTCATTCTATTTGATGGGCCTCTTTTTCTGTAATTGGAGACTTTGGGTTATGGCTAAGCGTTCTGGGTCGTATGTCGTTCCTTTTTCGTTTGATTTGCTTTCGTTTGATGAGGCTGTTGGGCTGGCTGCTGATACGGGGCGGATTTCTGGGGATGCTGGTCCTCTGCTCGAGACGGTTGTCGATATGCTCGATGAGCTGGGGCGTCCGGACGAGTATTTCGATTGCATTCAGGTTGCCGGTACCAATGGCAAGACTTCGACTACGCGTTTTTCGGCCGCCATCCTTCGCGGCGAGGGGCTCAAGACCGCGCTGTATACGTCGCCGCAGCTGGTGCGCTATCCCGAGCGCATGGAGGTTGACGGGCGCGTTGTTAGCGACGAGGCCTTTGCCTGTGGCGTTTCGGCAGCTGTCGAGGCGGGGCGTCGCGTGAATGCGCGCCGTGTGGCGGCAGGGGAGCGTGCCTATTCCATCACGCCGTTTGACCTGCTGACGGCTGCCGCGCTGGTGGTGTTTGGCGAGGCCGCGGTGGATGTTGCCGTGCTTGAGGTTGGCATGGGCGGACGCTGGGATGCTACGAGCGCGACCGATCCCGTCGCCGTTGCCATTACGGGCATTGGGCTCGATCACACACGTATTTTGGGCGACACGCTCGAGGCCATTGCGGGTGAGAAGGCTGCGGTCATTAAACCCGGGCGCCTGGTTGTACTGGGCGAGGGCACGCATGAGGCGAGCGTTCAGCGCGTGATGGACGCCCGTTGCCGCGAGTGCGGCGTCGTGCCGCTCGTGGTGGGCCACGCCACGACTAAGGTGCCGGCGCATGTGGGCGACACGGTTGAGTTTAGCTGCACCACGCCGCGTGCCATCTATACGTCTAGCATGGTTAAGCCGGCGTATCAGCCGCAGAATGCTGCGTGCGCGATTATGCTGTGCGAGGGGTATCTGGGTCGCGAACTCGATCATGACAAGCTCGATGTGTCGCTTATGGGCTGCCCCACGCCGGGTCGTTTTGACGTGCTGGGGACCGATCCGCTCAAACTGATCGACGCCTGCCATAACCCTCAGAGCTGCGAGAACTTTGTGAGCGCGCTGGACGAGATCGATCCGTGCGTGGAGAACCGCCCCACGCTGCTGTGTGCCGCGCTGGCCGATAAGGACGTGGCGGGTATCGTTGACGTTCTGGTTCCGGCGTTCCCCCGCGTGGTCGTGACCCAGACCGATTCCGATCGCGCCCTGCCGGCAGAGGAGCTCGCTGCTCTGGTAGACGCCGATAAGCTCGCAGGCGTGTACCCCAGCGTATCCGAGGCCCTCGCAGCTTTCAAGGCCGCGAGCGAGCCCTTCGTATCAGCCGGCACTATCACCCTAGCCGGCGAAGTAGCCGGCCTGCTCCGCTAACCCATCCCCTCAGCAGTTGCGGTGAAATACGGACTGTTTTACAAGCCAGGAGCCCCAAACAGTCCGTATTTCACCGCAACTCAAAAGCAGTCTATTTGGGACGGGGCTTTTTTAGCTGCCCTGTGCCCCGAGTTGACTCGCTTGCCACGAAATGGGGCTATCTACTACGTTTGACTGGTCACCCTCGACCACACGGAAAATCGTGAAATCAAAACCGCAGGTAGAAGACTTGCCGGTTTTCAATAAATATCCGCATGGTCGACCTATGCGGGTTAAACGTAGTAGATAGGCCGTTTTTGTGGCGCGGTGTTGGTGGGATGTGACAAAGGGACTGTCCCTTTGCCGCATTGGCTAGTCTAGGCGGACTGGGTCGTGGGGGTAGGCGTTGAGAATCTCGACGCCGGACTCGGTAACCAGGGCCAGGTCCTCGATGCGGACGCCGGTGCGGCCGGGGAGGTAGATGCCCGGCTCGATAGAGAAGGTCATGCCCGGCTCGACAACCTGCTCGTTGACGAGCGAGACGTCGCCCGGCTCGTGGTCCTGCAGACCGATTGAGTGACCCAGGCGATGCGTAAAGTATTTGCCATAGCCTGCGTCCTCAATCACGTCGCGTGCGGCGCGGTCCAGGTCACACATGCGCACGCCCGGTGCGATGAGCGCCTCGGCGGCCTCGTTGGCACGGCGCACGATGTCGTAGATGCGTGCCTTCTCCTCGTCCGGCTCGCCCCAAAAGAACGTGCGCGTCATGTCCGAGCAGTAGTTGCGATGGCGTCCGCCAATGTCGAACAGCACCACGTCGCCGCGTTTGAGTACCGTATCGTCGGGCTCGTGGTGCGGGTCGCCGGCGTTGGCGCCAAAGCTCACGATGGGCGGAAAGCTAAAACCCTCGCAGCCGTGCTTGCGGTACAGAACGAGCATCTGATCGGCAATTTCGCGCTCCGTCACGCCTTCATGGACGAGCTTGATGGCGTCGGCCATCACGGCGTCGTTGGCGGCAGAGGACGCGCGCATAAGCTCCTGCTCGGCGGCATCCTTGTGGGTGCGTGCGGCGGTGACGGCAAAGTCGCCTAGGAAGAACTCGCTCGCGGCGTGACGCTCCATGAGGGGCACCAAAAAGCCGGAACGCATGACGGTGTCGATGCCGAGCGGTTTGGTCGGATCAACCTCGCGAACGATGGCGTCGGCCACGACGTCGGTATCGGTGTGGTAGGCGACGCGGGCATTGTCGTACTCTGGCAGCTGGTGCAGGGCGTTGACTAGGATCACCGGCTCGGCACCGCGCGCGAGCAGCACGCCGCAAAAACGCTCGAACATATCGGCATAAAAGCCGGTCAGGTAATAGATCGACCACGGGTCGTTTACGAGCAGCTGTGCGCCGGGGTGCTGAGCCTCGAGCGCATCGAGCACGCGCGCCACACGCTGGTCATCGACATGTGCCATGAAACATCCTTTCGCTAGGCTGCCACCATGGTATCCCAAGCCCGGCACATAGGGACGTTCCTTTTAGGCCGGCACCTTGGGACACTCCTTTGCATCCCATGCGGCCCTCATAAGTTGCGGTGAAATACGGACTGTTTAGCGGCCTGAAGCCATAAAACAGTCCGTATTTCACCGCAACTGAGGAGGGGCGGGGTGGATATCGGGGCAGCTAAAAGAGCCTCGTCCTAAATTAGCTGTTTAGGCTGGGTCGATGTCCATGCTGGCGATGAGGTCGATGCCCGTGTTGAGGAGATTGGGGAGCACGACGTCGCCCATGCGGATGGGGGCTTCGACGACCAGGCCGCGGATGAGGTCCATGGCTTGGGCGTGGAGTGCCAGCGGGATAGCTTCGGCTGTTCGCACGGGCAGCAACGCCTCGTTGCCGCCGGATACGGCAACGGTGGTTGTGAGCACGCGCATGGGGCAGGTGAGTTCCTGATGTGCGAACTTATCGCCGCGCGGGCAGTTGTTGCCAGTTACGGAGCGCACTTCCACCACGGCGCCATTGGCGTCGCGCTCCACCTCTACGGTCAGGAGGCATTCGGATGGGCAGGTGGTGCAGTTGAACTGCAGCGTCTCGGTCGAATTCGTGCTCATGAGTTATGCCTCCTCAATGGGATCGACAGACAGAATAATCTCTCTAGCACCTAGGTCGAGTGCGCGCTGAATCGCCTTCGCCGGCAGCGGGAAGCTTTCCATGACGCTCGGTTTAAACGCGCGGACCTTACCGGCGAGCAGTTCTTCGCCTTCGGCCAAGATCCTCACGCGGGCGGCATCGACCGGCCGGCGCACGCGGAAGTTGAGCTTGGTGAGCGCCACAGCTGTAATGCGTCCCGGCAGCGCGTAGCCCGCGATGCCGGCAGGGGAGACGGTGAGCTCGCAGTTCGGAACGGTGCCCGCGTCGGTCCCCAGCGCGTACGCCGCTGCAGCTGCGCCAGCCCTCTTGGACTCGGTCGTTACGTTGTCGGCCAGGTCGTGCACGTGCAGTACGTTGCCGCAGGCAAAGATGCCCGGTACGCCCGTCTGCAGGCACTGGTCCACTACGGCGCCGCGCGTGCGCGGGTCAAGCTCCACGCCTGCGGCAACCGAAAGCTCGTTCTCGGGAATCTAGCCCACCGAAAGCAGCAGTGTGTCGCACGGAACAATGCGCTCGGTCCCCGGAATGGGCGCCAGGCGCTCGTCGACTTGACTCACCTCGACGGCCTCCACGCGATCGTGCCCAATCACGCGCGTAACCGTGGTGGACAGATGCAGCGGAATGCCAAAATCGTCCAGGCAATTCTTCACATTGCGGCGCAGGCCGTTGGCGTACGGCATGAGTTCGTACACGCCCTCGACCGAAATCCCCTCGAGCGTGCAGCGACGTGCCATGATAAGCCCGATATCGCCCGAACCCAAAATGACAGCGCGCGAGCCGGGTTTGAGGTTCTCGATATTGATGTATCGCTGCGCCAAGCCAGCCGTAAACACGCCGGCGGGTCGGCTGCCGGGGATCTTGATCTCGCTGCGTGTGCGCTCACGGCAACCCATGGCAAGGACGATTGCGTGCCCGGTGAGCTGCAGCATGCCGGCAGGGCTCATGAGCGTGATGGTGTGGACCGCAGTGTCAACCGCAGACTCGCCTGAATCAATCCCAATCACCATGCTGTTCAGGAACAGCGTAATGTCGGTCTCGTGCACCTGGTCGATAAAGCGCTGCGCGTACTCGGGACCGGTGAGCTCCTGTTTAAAGTGCGACAGGCCAAAGCCGGGGTGGATGCACTGGCGGAGGATGCCACCCAGGTGCTGCTCGCGCTCCACGATGGCCACGTGGGCGCCGGCCTTATGTGCGGCAAGCGCAGCCGCCATGCCAGCAGGTCCGCCGCCGATAACGACCACGTCGAAGGCCTGCGTTTGTACGGCTTCTACGACGCCGCAACCAATCGCGCTCGATTTGAATTCCGCCATCCTAGCGCACCCCCTTCAGCGGTCCCTCTACCAGCCAAGAACCGGCATCCTCCAACAGCACCTCGCTGGGGTCGCAGCCCAGCTCGCGTGCCAGGATCGCCACCACGCGGCTCTGGCAAAAGCCGCTCTGGCACCGACCCATGCCGGCACGACAGCGGCGCTTGACGCCCTCGACCGAAACCGCGCCCGGGCGGCGTCGGATCGCGGCCACGATCTCGGCCTCGGGCACCGTCTCGCAGCGGCAGACGATCTGCCCCCACGCGGGATCGGACTCGATCAGCTCCTCCTTGCGCGCCAGCGGTGCGCGGTCAAAGTCATCCGGCGCGCGGCGAATTGGGTTCCAGTCCGCCCGGTCGTGCAGCTCCACGCCTGCCTCACGCATCACAAGCTCTATGCGCTCGGCAATGGCCGGCGCGCTCGCCACGCCCGGCGATTGAATGCCCGCCGCCTGGAAAAGCCCCGGCACCACGACCGACTGTCCAATAAAGAAGTCGTTCGTTCCTTGAATGACCGGACGCCCGCCGGCAAATGCGCGCACCACGCGGCGCGTGTCCAGATCGGGCACCAGTTTGCGCGCGCCGGTCAGCAGCGCGTTCACATCGGTCGCGTAGGTCTGTGTATCGCCCGGCTCACGCACGGCGGCGGTCGCGGTAATCACGGTGTTGCCGTGTACGGTACCCGTGACGATAACGCCCTTGGACACCGGCGTGGGAACGGGGTAGAGCGGCATGAGCGCACGCGGCTCCTTGTCCAGCACCACGATGTTGCCCTGGCGCCAGACCATCTGGAACTCCTCGGCGCCCGCCATATGCGAGATGTTGGCGGCGCCGTTGCCCGCAGCGTTGATCAGGTAGCGGCAGCGCACACTTCCAGCGGGGGTCGCCAGCGTAAAGCGTGCGTCGTCGCCCGAGCCCGCGACTTCAATCGCTTCCACCGGAGCGGAGCGCATAAACGTCACCCCGTTGGCGACGGCGTTCTCCAGCGCGGCGATGGCGACCTCAAACGGATCGACAAACCCAGTCGAGGGGCACCACAGCGCGCACGTCGCCTTGGCGCTCGCGCGCGCTTCCAGCTCGTGGATGCGGTCGGGGCCGATAATCGACAATTCGGGTACGCCGTTGGCAAGGCCGTTGCGCCGCAGCTGCTCCAGACGCGCGCGGTCCTCGTCGTTAAAGCCCAGCACCATCGACCCGGTGCGGCAGAACAGAAAGCCCAGCTCCTGCGCCCACGTACTGTACAACTCGCAGCCACGGGCGTTGACCTGTGCCTTTACGGTGCCCGGCGTCGGATCGTAGCCTGCGTGCACCAGGCCTCCGTTGGCCTTCGATGCGCCCAGCGCAATATCGTTTGCCGCCTCGACCACGCAAATGGACAGGTCAAACCGCGCGAGCTGCCGCGCAATGGCGCATCCGGTGATGCCCGCGCCCACAATTGCGATATCAAACGTTTCTGCCACGGTGCCTCCCAGACAAGTTGACAGGCCGTCAATAAAACCATCCTACGGTCTGTACGCCCCTAGTGCAGCGGCAATGCGGCGAATAGCCCCGCAACACCCGCCAACGGCAGACGAGGGGAGACCCGGCAACGTCGACAACCTCGTCTGCCGACAACTACGGCAACCGTTCGTCTCGACCTGTAACAGTTAGACGAGGATTTGGGTTCTAGATGTTACAGATCGAGATTGAAGTCGGGGAGGAACCCCTGTGTCTAAATCTGTAACATCTAGACCCGGATTCCGCTCCCACCTGTTACAGATTGAGATGTTTGTGTCCGCGCCAGCCCCGTACCCAGCTGAAGTCCCATATAAACAAACCCCGTGGTAAACTTGACCGGACTGTTAATATTCCGAAAGGTACCCGTAATGTCCAAGTACATCTCCGAGCTCATGTCGCCGCAGCTTATGGGCGTCGTCTATGCCTTCGTTGGCTTTATCATCGCCCTGTATGTGCTGTCGGTCGTCTATGTGTTCATCGACGCTCGCCGCCGCGGCGCCAGCGCCTACGTGGCATGGGGCATCATCGCCCTCATCCCGTTTGTGGGCCTCATCGCCTACTTGGTCCTGCGCCCGCACTCCTACGCGTCCGACCGCGAGGAGCAGGAGCTGGACATGGCCCTGCGCGAGCGCCAGCTTGCCCAGTACGGCACCTGCCCGCAGTGCGGCGCGCCCATCGAGAAGGACTTCGTCGTCTGCCCGGTGTGCGATACCCAGGTTCGCAACGTCTGCCCCAGCTGCCATCGCCCGCTCGATGCGCACTGGAAGGTCTGCCCCTACTGCCGAACTCGCATCCAGTAACGCATCCATCGCCGGGCCGGCCGCAAGCCACGGGCACACCGCAAGCCACGAGCGCCCCGCAGCCCCGCCCCACACGATGAAGCATGCGTAGAAAATCGCCCGCCGTGCCATTAAGGTGCGGCGGGCGCTTGTATACCAAGGCAACCTGCCTATAATGATGCAAGTCAAAAACGCCGAGCGCATCGCACGCACTTGCATCAGGCATCCGAGAGGAGAAAACATACCCATGAAGGCACTCTACAATGACGGTTCGGTGGCCGAGCTCCCGCAGGACGAGGTCACGCACGTCATCCGCCACTCCGCCGCGCACATCATGGCGCAGGCCATCAAGCGCCTCTATCCCGAGGCCGACTTTGCCTACGGCCCCGCGACCGACAACGGTTTTTACTACGATGTCGACCTGCCCGAGGGCGTCAAGATCAGCGAGGACGACTTCCCCGCGATCGAGGCCGAGATGAAGAAGATCGTCAAGGAGAACCTCAAGTTCACCGTGTACGAGAAGCCCCGCGCCGAGGCCATCGCCCTTATGGAGGAGCGCGGCGAGAAGTACAAGGTCGAGCACATCGGCGACCTGGACGATGACGCCCGCATCACCTTCTACCAGCAGGGCGACTACATCGACATGTGCGTCGGCCCCCACATCTGCTACACCAAGGCTCTGAAGGCCTTTAAGCTTACCGGCGTCTCGGGCGCCTACTGGAAGGGCGACAAGGACAACAAGATGCTCACCCGCATCAACGGCGTCGCTTTTGCCACCAAGGAAGAGCTCGACGAGCACATGCACATGCTGGAGGAGGCCAAGAAGCGCGACCACCGCAAGATAGGCCGCGAGATGGACCTCTTTATGATGCGCGACGAGGCCCCCGGCTTCCCGTTCTTCCTGCCCAACGGCATGATCCTTAAGAACACGCTGCTGGACTACTGGCGCGAGATTCACCATAAGGCCGGCTACGTGGAGATCTCCACGCCGCTCATCATGAACAAGCAGCTGTGGAAGACCTCGGGCCACTGGGACCACTACAAGGACAACATGTACTCCACCGTCATCGACGACGAAGAGTACTGCATTAAGCCCATGAACTGCCCGGGCGGCGTGCTGGTGTACGCCTCCAAGCCGCACTCCTACCGCGAGCTGCCCATCCGCGCCGGCGAGATTGGCCTGGTGCACCGCCACGAGCTGCGCGGTGCCCTGCACGGCCTGTTCCGCGTACGCTGCTTTAACCAGGACGACGCCCACCTGTTTGTGCGTCCCGACCAGCTGACCGACGAGATCGTTGGCGTGGTCAACCTGATCGACTCCGTGTACCAGAAGTTTGGCTTTAAGTACCACGTCGAGCTTTCCACCCGCCCCGAGGACTCCATGGGTTCGGACGAGGACTGGGCTCGCGCCGAGGAGGGCCTGCGCACCGCTCTTGAGCAGCTGCACATGGACTACGAGGTCAACGAGGGCGACGGCGCCTTCTACGGTCCCAAGATCGACTTCCACCTGGAGGATTCGCTCGGCCGTACCTGGCAGTGCGGTACCGTTCAGCTCGACTTCCAGATGCCGCTCAACTTTGATCTGGAGTACGTGGACGCCGACGGCACCAAGAAGCGCCCCATCATGCTGCATCGCGTGTGCTTTGGCTCCATCGAGCGTTTCATTGGTATTCTGATTGAGCACTTTGCGGGCAAGTTCCCCACCTGGCTGGCTCCCGTGCAGGTCAAGGCGCTTCCCGTCTCTGAGAAGAGCCGCGACTACGCTCATGAGGTGTGCGCCAAGCTGGAGGCGGCCGGCATTCGCGTGGTCTGCGACGACCGCGACGAGAAGATCGGCTACAAGATTCGCGAGGCCCGCAGCATCGACCGCGTGCCCTACATGCTCATCTTGGGCGAGAAGGAGGTCGAGGCCGGCAACATTTCCGTCCGCGATCGCTCCAACGAGACCGTTCAGATGAGCGTTGACGAGTTTGTTGCCAAGGTGCTCGAGGAGATCAAGACCCGCGCCTAAGGCAAACTTCACAACAATTAACATAGGCGACCGTCCACAAAGGGCGGTCGCCTTTTTCATGCCGAAATAAGAAAAGCCGCTGGTTGAGCGGCTTTTTTTGTTGCACAAAAAGGTACAGGTTTTTGTAGAGGGGTATGGAGATGTACCTACTAGCAGTACATTTTGCGTAATCTGGGCAGACGCTGATTAATTGCGCGTATAATGTCGTCTGTCGAAAGATACAAAAACCTGTACTTTTGCGACTGCGCCTAGCTGCGAGCGAGAAGCCTGTTCTAAACGCCCCTGCATTTGCGTGCACCGCAAAGCCAAAAGAGGGGGCGAGAACATGGAACAGACGGCACGGCGCGAAGAGCAGCTGCCAGGCGCATTTAACGGCGCCACCGCCAACAGCCAGCATGGCCGCGTCCGCTGGTATCTGGTCCACACCCCCCATGGAAAAGAGCGCGAGACCTGCGAAAAGGTTCGCTGCATTATCCCGCACAACCTTATGCAGGATGCTTTTGTGATGCAAAAGGAGTTCTGGTTTAAGCGGGACGGCGCCTGGTCGCTCCAAACCAAACCCATGTACAAGGAATATTTCTTCGTCGCCACGCACGATGCCGCCGCGCTTGATAGGGCTTTGGCCCAGTTGAGCTTTGGCTGTCGCATCGCCGGTAGTAGGGAGCGGGCGTACATGCCCATGCCGGATGATGCGCAGGACTGGTACAGCAGCGTTCTGGACGACGACGGCGTGGTGCGCAACAGCGTTGCGCGCATAGAAGACGGCGTGCTGCATATAGAGCAAGGGCCCTTGGTGGGGCAAGAGGCCCGTGTAAAGAAGATCGACCGTCATAAGCGCTGGTGCCTGGTGGACGTGGGTGATGGCGACTCCGCTTTTAGGGAGCTGCTTGCGCTGGACGTTCCCAGCAAGACGTAAGGGAGACGTTACACCAGCTATTCGTTCGCATTTTTGAATTTACCGATTGGGGGATCCCTGGACAACGGGGACGTAAGTTTGACTGTGGCTGCTAAAGAAGTAACAGAGAGCTGTGTATCCGCGGGGGACGCACTGGTTATTAAAGAGATTAAGCCGAGCGGTACGCTTGGCTACCGCTTTATTAAGAGGCTGTTTGACCTTGTATTCAGTCTTTTGATGAGCGTACTGCTGCTTATCCCTATCGCCATTGTGTGTGCGCTCATTAGCTTTGAATCACCTGGCAGTCCTATGTATACGCAAGAACGAGTTGGCAAGGGCGGAAAGACCATCAAGATTTTTAAGCTCCGCAGCATGGTCTCCGACGCTGGCGATGTACATAAGTACCTTAGCCCTGAGCAGCTACATCAGTGGGAAGTTGAGCGCAAGGTTGACGATGATCCTCGCATTACCAGGATCGGTCAGTTTATTCGCAAGTGCTCCATCGATGAGATGCCTCAGTTTATCAATGTGCTCAACGGTGATCTGTCCGTTATTGGACCTCGCCCCATTACGCGGGATGAGCTGAATCAGCATTTTACGGATGAAGAAAAGGCGGAGCTTCTTTCTGTCCAGCCTGGCATTACCGGCTTATGGCAGGCAACCGATCGTAACGAAGCGACGTTTGAGAGTGGTTTGCGTCAAAAGATTGAGCTTCGCTACGTTCAGAATCGCTGCTTCCGTATGGACTGGAAGTGCTTTACCGGCACTTTCGGCGCTATGTTCGGTAAAGAGAGGACGGGGCGATAGATGGACATCTCCGTCATCATTCCAACCCTTAATGCGGAACATGATATCGAGGGACTTTTGACTGTGCTCGGACGGCAGTCAATACAGCCGATTGAGATTTTGGTCGTCGATTCCGCATCGGAAGATAGAACTATCGAGTTAATCCATAAGCATAAAGGCGTTCGCCTATTGCAAATTGATCGGCATGATTTTAATCATGGCAGCACAAGGGATTTGGCACTGAGGGAGTCACGTGGCGATTTTGTCTGTTTTCTCACCCAAGATGCCGTGCCTGTTTCCGATGATTACCTGGAACTGCTTGTTGCTCCTATGGTAGATGATTCGGAGATTGCGCTTGTTAGTGGTAGGCAGCTACCCAAGGCCGATGCTCGCCGTTTTGAGCAGCTGGTGCGTGGTTTCAACTACCCTGACTCTTCTTCCGTCCGTTCAAAACGTGATCTCAAAAAATACGGTATTAAGACGTTCTTTGTCTCCGACACCTGTTCCGCCTATCGACGAACTGCATATCTCGAATGCGGGGGATTCGAGCATGTCAATACCAACGAGGACATGCTCATGGCTGCCCGGTTTATCACCTCGGGCATGAAGGTCGCTTACGAGCCGCGAGCCGAGGTCTACCACTCACACAACTTTACTCCTTCCCAGCAGTTTGCCCGCAACCGTGCCGTCGGCTTCTTCCTCGAATCGCATGCAGACGATCTCATGCATACAAGTGAGACCGGCGAGGGTGGACGGCTAGTCAAGTCGGTCTCATTGCAACTCCTGCGGGAGGGAAATTTTGGCGAGTTTGTCGCCTTTGGCGTCGATTGCTGCGCCCGCCTCCTCGGAAACCGTGCTGGCCGTATGGCCGCTAGAAAAGAAAGGCTATAGCTAATGAAAGGCATCATCCTCGCCGGCGGGTCCGGCACGCGCCTGTACCCGCTCACGCTCGTGACCTCCAAGCAGCTGCTGCCGGTCTACGACAAGCCCA
>OLRG01002744.1_pt1 | contig 12090 bp, 8 predicted proteins | sample 1672331 | NCBI WGS metagenome assembly OLRG01 (sample SAMEA3136672, study PRJEB25190) | human gut metagenome
AAAGTAGGAAGAAGTACCTATGTGGCGCTCTTCCTCTTTGTTGGAATTCCAATTCCGGGAACCGGAGCATGGACCGGAACACTGGCAGCCAGTATCCTGGATCTGGACTTTAAGAAAAGTGTACTGGCAGCGCTGGGAGGTGTCCTTCTGGCAGGCATCATTATGGGCGTGGCAAGTACCGGAGTATTCAGTCTGATCGGACTGGTATAAAAGTAAATAGGGGATCTGTAACGAGACTGGACAGATACTATGAAAAAAACAGACCCGATTGTGGCAGAGATATGCCGAATCAGGTCTGTTTTACGTCATATGGGAAGAGGATTATGACTCTCTTATTATTTAAGATTTTGCAAAAATACTCTTTAAGAACAGCTCATGAATCTGGGTATCATCATCCAGTTCCGGGTGAAAGGCATAGGCAAACTGGCTGTTGTAACGGACACCGACGATTTTATTGTCAACTACCGCAAGCACTTCCACATCAGGAGAGGTTTCAGATACGTAAGGGGCACGGATGAAGGTCATTGGTACTTTTCCGATCCCTTTTACTTCCGATTCTGTATGAAAACTGCCAAGCTGCCGTCCATAGGCGTTTCGCTTTACCTTTACCGGCAGTGTGGCAAAATGAGAGGTTTCCTGACCTTCGATTTCGGATGCCAGCAGAATCAGTCCTGCACATGCACCGGCAGCTTCTGCGATCTTTGCCTGCTCCGGTGTGGTAACATCCATGATGACACCACCCTTTAACATCTGAGCCAGATTTTTGTTCAGTTCATATCTTTCGTTTGTATTCATTGGTAAATCCTCCCTTTAAGAATCGTATTTTAGAATATAGTGGAAATTCTTTACAATTTCGACAGGTATTAGTATAATTGCATTGTGACTATAGAAAAATATTCAATTTAGATATAATCAAAAAGGTCAGAATGGAGAAAATAGAATAGATGTTGACATATAATTTTGAAAATATAGGGTCAGATTCCCTGTATGAATTTTTGTATAAATGTATCAAAAATGACATAATACAGGGGATAATCTTAAGTGGTGAGAAGCTGCCTTCCAAGCGGGCACTTGCGAAAAATCTGGCTATAAGCGTGATCACGGTAGAGAATGCCTATGGTCAGCTTCTTGCAGAAGGATATATTTATTCCATTCCTAAAAGCGGGTATTATGTGTCGGATCTGAGTGGGATTCCGGTACATCAGACAGAGTATACGTCAGAAACGTATGAGGCGGAAGAGCAGGGGACAGATTCACGGACTGCAAAAGCCGGGGACAAAGTACTTCTGACCGGAGGAGAAAATGCATTTATTGCGGATTTTACGAGCAATCAGACGGAGCATGCTGCATTTCCTTTTTCAATCTGGAATAAGACCATGCGGGCAGTCATGAATGATTATCAGGAGGAAATGATGATCAATCCCCCCTGTGGAGGTGTGATGGAACTGCGGAAAAGTATTTCCAGTTATCTTAAAGAATTTTGTGCCATGTATGTAAGACCGGAACAGATCATTATCGGAGCAGGAACAGAGTATCTGTACAGTATTCTGATCCAGCTTCTTGGGAGAAATGTCTGTTATGGAGTGGAGAATCCGGGCTATCCAAAGATTGCAAAAATCTACCGCAGTATGGGTGTAAAGTATGAGTATATTGATCTGGATGAAGAGGGAACTTCTGCAAAGAAACTGGAAGAAAAAAAAGTAGATATCATGCATATTTCCCCATCTCATCATTTCCCGACCGGAATGGTGATGCCGATCAGCAAGAGATATGAACTGCTTGGATGGGTTACGAGAGAAAAGGAACGGTATATCATAGAAGATGATTATGACAGTGAGTTAAGACTTGCGGGGAAACCGATTCCGTCTCTACAGAGTATCGATGTATCAGGCAAGGTGATTTATATTAATACATTTGCGAAGACACTCTGTTCTACTGTCCGAATCAGTTATATGGTACTTCCTGAAGCACTGGCAGAGAAATATTACAGAGAACTTTCATTTTATTCCTGTACTGTGTCTAACTTTGAACAGTATACACTGGCAGCATTTATGAATGCAGGTGCATTTGAGAAGCATATCAACAGGCTGAGAAACTATTATCAGCATAAGCGGGATCTGATCTTAAGTACATTTCTCAGAGAGCCTTTGGGAAAATATATTACGATCAGTGAAGAAGATTCAGGTGTGCATTTCCTGATGCATGTCAATACTTCCATGAGTGAGCAGGAATTTCTTTTAAAGACAAGGGCGAAAGGAATCCGGCTGGCAACGTTGTCTTCTTTTTATAATGCGGAACAGAAAGACAGCAGATATGAAAATACGTATGTCATGAATTATTCCTTTGTGAACTGCGACCGGTTGGAATATGTGGCACAGACGCTTTATAAGATCATTCATCCATAGAAGGAGGAGTTTAATATGGAGCAGCTTTTTACTGTATGGGGAGAGACGCTGGATAAAGAGCATGTACTTGACGAATATCCAAGACCGCTGATGGTAAGGGACAGTTATCTGAATCTCAATGGCTACTGGGACTATGCATTTACACAGGAATTTGTATGCCCGAAAGAATTTGACGGGAAGATCTTAGTTCCTTTTTCACCGGAGGCAGCATTATCAGGTGTGAACCGTCAGTTAATGCCGGATGAATATCTGTGGTATCACCGGACATTTTCTGTTGACGGGCATAAGACAAAAAGAGCAGGTGAATCCTTTTCAGAGGAAGATCCGGAATCCGGGATGGGAGCAGACCTGACAGAGGAAAGACTGCTTCTTCACTTTGGAGCTGTGGATCAGGCGTGCGTTGTATGGGTGAACGGACAGCGGATCGGAAAGCATACAGGTGGGTATCTGCCTTTTGAATTTGAGATCACAGAGGCAGTGCAGGCAGGAGAAAATGATCTGGTTGTGGCTGTGAAAGACCTGAGTGATACATCGTATCATTCCAGGGGAAAGCAGAAGCTGGAAAGAGGCGGCATGTTCTATACGGCTCAAAGTGGGATCTGGCAGACTGTCTGGCTGGAAAGAGTCCCGGAAAAGTATATAAAAGAAGTGGAGACGCTCCCTGAACCGGATGAGGAAAAAGTCCGTATCATAGTCCGGTCTGGTGCAGAATATGCTGTAAAGATCGTGCTGCAAAAGCCAAAGATCCACAAAGAGCTGAAGAAAAATGTACCGGATGATCCAGTGGAGGACATGACCGGGAGCAGAATAGCAGATCCGGTGGAAAGTACAACAGAAACTACCATAGGAACATTTTATGGAAAGACGAATGAATGGCTGGAGATTCCGGTTCAGGATGTGCAAATGTGGACATGTGATACACCGTATCTTTATGATTTTACTGTTGAGATGGAGAAAGACAGGGTAGCAGGTTATTTTGCCATGAGAAAATTCACACTGGAAAAAGATGGACAGGGATTCGTGCGGATCTGCCTGAACCATCAGGTACAGTATCAGAATGGAGTACTGGATCAAGGCTACTGGCCGGATGGACTGTATACCGCACCTTCAGATGAAGCTATGATCTTTGATCTGGAGCAGATGAAGAAATGCGGATTTAATATGGTACGGAAACATTTGAAAATAGAGCCGCAGAGATGGTATTATCATTGCGACAGGCTGGGGCTGGTCGTATGGCAGGATATGGTCAATGGCGGAGGAAAATACAAGCACTGGTTTGTGACGTATGCGGCAACGCTGATGTCCTGGTGGAAGATTCGGATGAGAGATATTTATCCGGGGCTTCTGGCAAGAAAAGAAAAGGAAGGCCGCCTGGAATTTGTGAAAGAAATGAAGGAGACGGTACATCGGTTAAAAGGGCATCCAAGTATTGCCGCCTGGGCCATCTTTAATGAGGGCTGGGGGCAGTTTCAGACAGAAGATATGACCGCTATTCTCAGAAAAGAAGATCCTGACCGGCTGATCGATCAGGCCAGTGGGTGGTTCGATCAGGGGGGAGGAGATTTTTGCAGCCTTCATAATTATTTCTTTAAGCTGAAGATCCACCCGGAAAAGGAGAGGGCATCAGTTCTTTCGGAATTTGGAGGATACAGTTACCGGATCGAAGGACATAGTGCCTGTGGAAAACTTTATGGATATGGGATCTGCAGGAGTAAAAAAGCACTGAACCGTCGATATAGAAAAAGAATGGAACAGGTGAAAAATCTGATAGAGGAAGGTTTGTGTGCCAGTGTCTATACACAATGGTCAGATATTGAAGAAGAAGTCAACGGAGTTTATACATACGACCGAAAGATCAGAAAGATTGATTGAAAGAGTGAGAAAAGAATGAGAATCATGCAGGAGAGGACAGACAACAGGAGTCAGTAGTAGAAAGGAAAAATGAAAATGATGTTACGCTTTGTAAATGCAAGAAATGATAAAAAGAAACTGAATGAAATTAAAAAATTATATGATGAGGCATTTCCAAAAGAAGAACAGATTCCCTTCTGGATTTTGAGAAAAGCAAGCCGTACATCAACAGCAGATCTGATGCAGGTATATGATGATGATCTTTTAGTAGGATTTATCCATCTGGTTTATTTTGAGGATGTGGTCTATCTGTATTATCTTGCAATCGAGCCGGATGAAAGAGGTCAGGGGTATGGAAGCAAAATCCTGCAGGCATTACGCCGCCGGTTTTCGGCACGCAGGATCATTTTGAATATAGAGGTGGTAGATGAGAACTGTGACAATTATGAAGAACGGAAAAAAAGAAAAGAGTTTTATCTGAAAAATGGATTCCGGGAGGCAGGATACAGTACAAGAGAGTATGGCGTAGAATATGAGATGCTGTATCTGGGAGGAAATGTATCCTATGAAGAATTTCTGGCATTGATCCGGAAATATTTCGGACGGACACTGGCGTTGATGGTGAAGAAAAATTTTAAAAAAGCGTAAGGAAAAAGGCATAGATAAAAGGTGGGCAGAACCCGAGTTTGAGTTCTGTCCACCTTTTTAGCTGCCAGGTATGCGGCAAAAGATCCAATGGACCTTTTCAGCTACTGGAAAGCCGGGATGATTCTAAATCAGATGTGTACTTTCCAGCTTTTCGGTAAATGCATCATTTAATTTTATAACCGGTTTGCGAAGCAGCAGTCCGAGTAAAAGTGAAAGGATCAGGAAGATTCCTAAATACCCCAGTTCTTTGACATAGTTCATACCGTAGAAGCCTGCAACGCATTCACGCATGGCATTCATGCTGTGTGTAAATGGAAGTAGTGGATATACAGATTGGAAAAATTTCGGAGCACACTGGATCGGGAATGTACCACCACTTCCGGCTACCTGCATGACCATAAGGACAACGGCAACCGCTTTACCAATATCACCAAAGGAGACAGTCAGTGCATAGATCAGATTGACATAAACAAAACTTGTAAACCAGCCCGTTACCAGGAACAGGAAAGGATGTTCGCACTGAATACCAAGGAAATACAGGTCTCCCAGACAGATCAATCCGCTCTGTAACAGCCCGATACATACAAAGAGGAGCAGACGTCCAAAGTAGAGCTGATATGGTTTCGCTCCGGAAAGCTTCTTAACTACCGATTCAGAGACATTGACTTTGAGCATGGCTGCCATAACAACAGCCCCCACCCAGATTGCCAGTGTGGAATAAAAAGGAGCCATGGCAGTTCCGTAATTTTCAATTGGATAGATTTTTGTCTCATTCAGGCTTACCGGTGCTGCAAGGAAAGCTCCGATTGTCTGTGGATCTTCGGCAAGAATATTTTCCAGCATCTGCACACCATCACTGCCATCTGTGGAAAGTGTGGTGGAGACTTTCTGCAATTTTTCAGAAGATTCATTCAACAGACTGACGGTCTGTTCAAGAGATTCTTTCACAGTGGAAAGATCTGTGGATGCAGATCCGGTGACAGAACTGATTTGTTGTACACTGTTGTCTACCTGCCCTAAGAGGTTCACAAGGGAGGAATTGGTGGAGTCAAGATTCGTGGCGAGACCATCCAGGCTGCTTTTCACATTCTGCTCATAAGAGGTCTTTACCGAGTTGACAGAAGCTGTTCCCCGGGCAAGCAGATCATCCAGTTCTTTCTTTAAAGTGGAAGCATCGGCAGTGGCTGAAGGAAGGGCAGCAGCAATTTCATCCAGTTTATTTTTAATCTGTGTCTGCTGGTCGATCGCCTGTTGGATCTGTACGTTCAGTCCATTGATCGCCTGAACGAGAGCTGTCTGATCCGGGTGTGCATTAGCAATGGCGGTCAGGGAATCTGATAATTCCTGATAACCGGAAATCAGATTCTGCACACGGCCGCTGACTGCCTGAATGGCATTGGAGCAGGATGCAGCGTCAGTTGAATAAGAGTCGAGTGCTTTGTCGATGGCAGCAGATACAGAAGAATAAAAATCAGCATTCTGCTTCAGTGCGGTATTGATATCAGAAGTTGTTCCTGTCAGGGCAGAAGTCAGTGAATCAATTCCATTTCCTGCCTGATTCAGTGCATTGACACTGCTTTTTGTTCCTTTTCCCGATTGCTCAAGAAAAGAGGTAGTCGTATCCAGCATTAATGCTCCGGCATCGGTCATATCAGAAAAGGCTTTCACCGTACCGGAAATATTTCCGAGGTCATCGGAAATCTGTGACAGAGAAGTAGCGAGATGTTCAGTCAGGGACTCATCTCCGGTTTTGGCGGAAACATCATTTACGAACTGAAGTGCCTCAAGTGTCGTTTTGGAGACTGTGGTAATGAACGTTTCATTGACCTGGTGCTGGACAGAGCTGGCACCTTTCTGTGTGACTTTCGGGGCGATGGCATTTTCTTTTTCATTGATGTAGTAGGTGATATCAGGATGTACAACATCTGAAGTAAAAAGACTCATCATATCTTTGCTGAAGTCTTCAGGGATGACAATGGCAGCGTAGTACTTACCGGATTGTACCCCTTTTTTCGCATCTTTTGCATCTGTGAAGACCCAGTTCAACTGCTTATTTCCCTGCAGTTCACTGATGACATCGTCTCCAAGGTTCAAATTGACAGGAAGAAGTTCCCCTTTATACCCTTCATCGTTGCTGGCCACGGCAACCTTCAGATTTCCGGTATTTCCATAAGGATCCCAGCTCGCAGCAATATTAAACCATGCGTAGAGTGTCGGGATCACGGTAATTCCCATGATGACGATCATTGCGATGACATTTTTATGGATCCTGAGTAGATCATTTTTAAAAATCTGAATGATATTTTTCATCGGTTAATCCTCCTTTTTGCGGAAAGTCTCCAGCATTTCATCAAAAGTCATGCCGGCAAGCTGCTGCTGTTCTTCCAGTTTCGAGTGAATAAATTCAACAATGATCAGGAACAATGCGATGGCAATGATCGAAATGATCCAGAGTACAAGGAAGATGATTTTCGATTCCAGGCTGAACATCAGAATCAGGAAGATCAGAGGAATCAACGCAATTGCAAGGAATCCATAGCGTACCATTCTTCTGTAGTTCTTTTCAAAAGCCTGTGCCTTGGCAGCGGTTGTCAGTTTCAGCTCTTCCTGTGAAAGAGAGGCTTTCAGAAGGAGAGCAAGCTGCGTACTGCGGTTGACGGAAATTTCATGAGGTTCGCACATCATAAATTCAGTCTCAGCCAGTTTCTTGTCAAAAAGATGGTTCAGTCCGGCAAGAAGCGGGCGAAGTCCAAGTCCGATCAGTAAAGAGAGTGGAACATAGGCGAGCAGCAGGATCATAAGATCTTTTCGGAAGGTTGTTCCGTAAAATCCTGCGATACATTCTCTCATAGCTCCGACTCCGTAAGTAAATGGAAGGAGTGGATGGAGCTTCTGGAAAAATACAGGTGTCATTTCAACCGGATAAGTACCGGAAGAGCCGGGAATCTGTAAAATAACGAGAATGACGCACAGTGCTTTTCCAATATGTTTAAAAGTAAGCGAAAGTGCGTAGATGATATTCACGTATACAAAGGAACAAATCACACCGGTCAGAATAAACTGAGCCGGATGTACGCACTGGATTCCCGGAAGAAGTACATCTCCAAGGCAGACAATAAAGCCCTGGATCATACCTACTGTGACGAATAACAGCCAGCGTCCGAAGTAAAGTGAGACAGAACCATAGGAACGCATGGTCTGATCGCGGTTAACCTCCATTTTTAAAATGGCGATCAGGACGATTCCGCCAACCCAGATCGCAAGGTTTGTGTAAAAAGGAGTCATGGATGAACCGTAATTTTTTACAGAATAAAAAGTTTCTGTTTCAATCTCCACCGGGGAGGACATAAATTCGGAAATCTTATCAGCATTCATTCCTTCCAGAGAAAGGAGCGTCTGGAAAGTAGCCGAACTGGTAATGGCATTCAGATCCGTCTGCACAGTTCCAAGCCGGTCGGAAACGGTAGAAAGGGCATCTTTTGTACCGTTCAGTGCGTTGGCTGTATCGGTCAGACCAGAATCAAGTTGCGTCAGGATTCCCCTGAGCTGTTCGGAAGTTGCCGGAACACCATTCAGGATTCCGGTCAGTTCTCCGGTGAGCGAGGAAAATGTATCCAGCGTCGCATTGAGCTGTGGGAGCAGATTTTCGTCCAGTGTCGTTCTGAAAGAATGCAGTCCGTCGATACTCTGCTGCGTGAGCGAGGAAATATCCTGCCGGGTCTGAGAGGTTGTATCCAAAGCGTTTTTAATACTTGTATTTGCAGTACTTAAGCTGTTGAGCAGAGTCTGGTTTTCCTGATTCTGTGCCTGTAATTTTGCAATAGCGGCAGAAAGCTGTTCACTGACAACCGGTGTGGAGGCAGCAATTTCCTGCATTTTTTCCAAAAGGGATGCATTCAGAGCGGTTACATTTCCGGCAGAGTCCAGAGCCTGCTGGAGAGACTGGTTAATCTTTCCGGCACTTCCTTCCAAAGAAGTCAGCCCCGAAGAGACAGAACTATTCGCACTGTTCAGGATCTGTTCTCCGTCGGAAATGGATTTGGAAAGTGAGGAGGAAAAATCTCCCGCTGCCTGGCGGCCTGTTTTCAGTGCATCCTGTGCATTTTCAAGGGCAGATGATCCGGAAACGGCTGCATTTCCAAGAGAATCAGAAGCATCTTTTGCATCTGAGATCAGATCATGGGACTGGGAAGTCTTTTCTGTAAACTCAGTTAAAAGTGCTTCGTATTCATTTAAGTTCTTATCTGCTTTTTTCAGAAGCGAGACAATCTCAGAATTAGTAGAATTTACAGTTCCGGACAGATCCGAAATGGATTCTTTTAACACTTCTGATACAGATTCAGCGGCAATAGATGAAAACGTATCGTTGATCTGAGTCTGGATCGTACTTGCTCCGGTATCTGTGATTTTTGGAGCGATGGCATTTACCTTTTCATTAATATAGTAATTCAGTTCCGGTGTTTCAAGAGTACCGGAAAGAACACTGAGAAGGGAATCGCTGAAGTCTTCAGGGATTACAATGGCTGCATAATATTTTCCCGAACGGACTCCGTCAACCGCCTTTTCTTCAGAAGTAAAAACCCAGCCAAGTTGGTCATTTTCTTTCAGATTTTCCATGATCTGGTCACCGGCATTGATTGTGAGGTCATTGGTGGAGGCATCCTGATCATTATTGGCAACGGCAATCTGAATTGCTGAAGTATTTGCATAAGGATCAATATTGGCAGCAATATTGAACCAGGCATAGAGTGAAGGCAGGATCGCAACACCTGCCATGACCAGCATGGCTGCCGGACTGTGAATGAGCCGCCGCAGATCGCGACAAAAGATTCGCATTGCTTTTTTCATAAATAACACTCCTTTTAAAAGAAATATTCTAGTAATAGATACAATGTTGATTTTCTTGCTAAAAAGTATTATATTAATGAAGAAACTAATTTACAACCATCAATGAACAAGTTATCTGTCTTTTAGTAGACAAAATGATGAGAAATGACCAGTATTTATTTGCCTGACAGGGCTGCTCAGAGAAAAAGATAGCAGGAAATGGGAGTAAAGAGGTGTAAATGGTCACATAAAGGGGGAATTATTATGCAGAAAAAGACGGACCGGCGGGTGAGAAAGACGAAAAGTCAGCTCAGAAAAGGTCTGGCACATCTGATGAAGGAAAAAAGTATCGGAGAGATCACGGTGAAAGAACTGGTAGATGAAGTGGATATTAACCGTTCCACTTTTTATCTTCACTATTCGGATATCCCAACACTTTTGAGAGAGATTGAAAATGAGATGATGGATGAGATGAAGCGTGCGATCCATGATCATCCAATCGACCGGGAAAATGATTCTGCATTTTCTTTTATTAAAGATATTTTTCAGGTACTTGACCGTAACCGGGAAATTGGATGTGCTTTGATCGGACCTTATGGAGATATTGGGTTTATCCATAAGATGGAAGATCTTTTGGAAGAAAATTCGAGAGAAGTTTTACTGCAGATGTTTCCGGAAAAATCAGGCGAGATGAATTATTTTTATTCTTATTGCCTGAACGGATGTCTTGGTCTTGTCAAGACATGGCTTGAGGACGGAGAGGATAAAAGTCCGGATTATGCGGCTGATATGACTTACCGGATGGTAGTAAGTTCGGTGAAGGCATTTTATGACAAGAAAGAAGGAAGAGAGGAAAGTTAAGAATGCAAAGAGAAAAATTTGGCTCAAGGCTGGGATTTATCCTGATTTCAGCCGGTTGTGCCATCGGTCTGGGGAATGTCTGGCGGTTCCCGTATATTACCGGAAAATACGGTGGAGCAGCATTTGTATTGATTTATTTGGTATTTCTGGTGCTTTTGGGGCTGCCGATCATGGTCATGGAATTTGCTGTAGGACGTGCAAGTCAGGCAAGCGTGGCGATGTCATTTGACCGGCTGGAGCCACTGGGAACAAAATGGCACTGGTATAAATGGTTTGGCATGGCGGGAAATTATCTCCTGATGATGTTTTATACGACGATCGGAGGATGGATTCTGCTGTATGTATTTAAGATGGCAGGCGGTGAGTTTGAAGGAAAGAATGCAGATGAGATTGCAGGTGTCTTCGGAAATCTGATGGAGAAACCGGGGCTGATGACAATCTGTATGATTGTAGTTGTAGCAGCCTGCTTTGGGATTGTCTGCATGGGATTGCAGAAGGGAGTAGAAAAGATTACCAAGAAAATGATGCTTCTTTTACTGGCACTGATGGTGATCCTGGCAATCCGTTCTGCAACACTTCCGGGTGCGGGAGAAGGAATCAGATTCTATCTGTTGCCTGACTTTAAAAAGGCAGCAGAATCAGGAATGAAAGAAGTTATTTTTGCAGCCATGGGACAGTCTTTCTTTACATTAAGTCTCGGTATTGGTGCGATTGCAATTTTCGGAAGTTATATTGATAAGAAGAGAAGGCTGACAGGAGAGGCGGTCTGCGTGACCATACTGGATACATGCGTGGCACTGATCGCTGGAATGATCATCTTTCCAGCCAGCTTTGCGTTTGGAATTCAACCGGACAGTGGTCCGAGTTTGATTTTTATTACACTGCCGAATATTTTTAATTCCATGAGTGGCGGAAGGATCTGGGGAACCTTATTTTTCCTGTGCATGCTTTTCGCAGCAGCATCTACGATCATTGCAGTTTTTGAAAATATCATTGCATTTGCAATGGATCTGACCAACTGCTCAAGAGCAAAGGCGGTCGTGGTAAATCTGATTGCGATCGTGATCCTTTCTCTGCCATGCGTTCTGGGCTTTAATGTACTGAGCGGATTCCAGCCACTTGGAGCAGGAAGTAATGTACTGGATCTGGAAGATTTTATTGTAAGTAATAATCTGCTCCCACTTGGCAGTCTGGTTTACCTTTTATTCTGTACGAGTCGCTATGGCTGGGGATGGAAGAAGTTCTGTGAAGAGGCAAATGCAGGAGAAGGAATCAAATTTCCGAAATGGACAAGAATTTATGTATCTTATATTCTGCCACTGATCGTACTCTTTATCTTCGTGCAGGGATACTGGAGTAAGTTTGTGGGATGATGTGAGTGAAATTTGTAGTTGTCGGGGTGAAAATATCTCGGCAGTAGAAAGTATCTGATGAAAAAACGTTCATATCCGCCCTTGTTGTTGCATCGCAGTGCAGGACCCGCTTTACCTCAGCCCGT
>OLRG01002746.1_pt1 | contig 12078 bp, 9 predicted proteins | sample 1672331 | NCBI WGS metagenome assembly OLRG01 (sample SAMEA3136672, study PRJEB25190) | human gut metagenome
CTTCTTCCATTCCTGTCCGCCGAGTTTGTTTAACTTCGGTGTCTTTGCCGCATCAGAGCCGGCATATTTTTGCAGGACATCCAGCTGGGTAGCGAGAATATACAGGTTACTTTTTCCTGCATACTCGATCTTGATATAGTCTTTCACCACACCATCCACTTCCATCTTCTCGATGCCGCGGTACACGCCCAGCCCGTGGTTTTCATGAACCACAAAGTCTCCTACGGAAAGCTCCGAAAAGCTCTGGATCTGCTTTCCGCTGTACTGGGATTTTTTCCGTTTTTTCTTCTTTTCTTTGCCGAAAATATCTGTCTCCGAGATCACCACGTATTTGACCATCGGATACTCGAAGCCACGGCTTACCCGTCCCCAGGTGACCTTGATCTGTCCCGGCTGGATCAGTTCTTCCGGATCCTCACTGTAAAAAGCTGACAGTTCCTGATCCTGCAGATCTTTTGCCAGTCTGGCCGCCCTTGTTCGCGAAGGGGATAACAACAGCATCCGGTAACCGGATTTTTTCCAGCGCAACAGATCTTTTACCAGCATCTCAAAACTGTTGTTGTACGGGTTGACCGATTTTACAGTCAGCTGCATCTCCATAGCGAAGTTCCACCCGGTTCCCCGTGGCTCCATCGTGGACAATGACAGTGTATGCATCTGATGAAACCGATGCACTACTTCCTGATGGTTTCGGATCACTTCCATCTGTCCGGGCAGAAGATACCCCTTTTCCAGACGGTGAATCATACTCTCCCGGAATTCTTCTTCTGTTGTCTTTGCATGTTCTGTCAACCGGTTCGGCTCGTCGATCACAACCAGCGTGTTCTCCGGCAGATATTCCAATAACGATTCTGTTTTCTTATAAAAATACCGGACAAAACTTTCTGCTCCGGCAATATGCTCCATCTCTTCTAACTGGTCTTTTAATTCAGCGGCGATCTGTCGTACTCTCGCCCCTTCCTCTGTCTTCATCTCGTCCCGGAACTTCTTCTGACTCTTTTGCGCCTCTTTTTCAATGGCTTTGATGCCCTGTCGGATTGTCTCCTTATCCAGCACCACTTCCGTCGCCGGATAGATCGTAATCTCCTCCAGATTCTCGATCGAGCGCTGGCTTTCCGCATCAAAACTGCGGATGGAATCCACCTCATCTCCCCACAGTTCGATACGCCACGGATTATCCTCGGTCAGAGAAAATACATCCATGATTCCACCACGGATAGAAAACTGTCCCGGAACCTCTACCTGCGCCGCCCATTCATACCCGAGTTCCAACAGATGTCTTTTCATCCGATCCAGGTCAATCTCGCTGTCATTGCGAATCTTTATTACTTTTTCCTTCCACACGGCAAGCGGCACCAGACAGTCCAGGCAGCTGTCGATCGAAGTAACGATCGTCACTTCTTCCCGCTCCAGCAGTGCGCGAAGCACCTGGATCCGTTGTCTGGTAAGAAGATTACCATGGATATCTGCCTGATAAAAGATCAGATCCCTCGCCGGATAATACAGTACTTCCGGATCATACAGCCGAAAATCCTCATAAAATGCCTTGGCTTTCAGATCATTTTCCGCAACGATCAGTCGAAAAGGAAACTCCCGGAGAAGCCCATTGGTAAAATGAGCTTTCTGGGAGTCCAGGCATCCGGAAACCTGTACGATTCCCGGTTTCTTCAGTTGTCTTATGATCGCATCAAAATCGGCCAGTTCATATAATGGTTGTACGAATGCATCCATCGTTTTCCCTTTCTAGTTAAACTGATTCATCGCCTGATCCACTTCTCCCTGTACCATCAGTTCCACGGCCCCTGCCGCGCGTTTCAGCGCGTCATCCACCAGTCCCCGGTCTTCTTTGGAAAAGTGTCCCAGCAGATCCCAGCCCTTCGGCTTTTCTCCGACTCCAACTTTGATTCTCTGGAAGTTCTGAGTGCCCAGCTGTGCGATAATATTTTTGATCCCGTTATGACCACCCGCACTTCCTTTTTTCCGTATCCGGATCTTTCCCGGTTCCAGACTGATATCGTCATAGATCACGATCAGTTCTTCTTCCGGATCGATCTTATAATAGTCTACCAAGGCTCTCACTGATTCCCCGCTCAGGTTCATGTAGGTCAGCGGTTTCGCCAGGATCACTTTCTGACCCGCGATCACGCCCTTTCCGTACATTGCCTTATGTTGTTTTCCCGAAGAGGGTACGCGATACTCATCCACCAGAAGATCAACCGCGTCAAATCCCACGTTATGGCGGGTATTTTCATACTGTTTTCCCGGATTGCCCAGGCCTACGATCAGATACATAATGATAACTCCTTCATCAGCCGAAGTATACCAGCTCCTGCTCCGGTTTTTCTGCCGCTTCAATCTCTGTTGCGTACAATACCGGACCTCTGCCGTTGTATACTTCCATAAATTCGTCTTTAACTTTTGCAGTTACCGTTACCCAGCTGCCGATCCGCAGTCTCTTGGCTGCCGGATTCTTACAGATATAGCCGATAAACTGGGTATCGTCCGCACAGCAGGTCATCGCCATACGTCCGGGCACGAAAAATCCTGCGTTCAGCTCACGACTTTTCAACACCTGTCCTTTGAAACGGACGGTCTTATCCACATATTTGTCCAGGTTATCCATCATATCCACATACCAGATACCATAATCGATATCTTCGATATCAATGATATCCGCGTTCATATCATACGGCATCTCATCCTGGAAAATATCGTCGATCTCGCCCTCTTCATTTTCAAATACCACTTCCGCTCTGGAATTGACAACTTTGACACTGCGACGGAAGTTTGCCAGCGGATGTTCATCCTGACAGCGGTTGAAAATTACCAAGTCCGCGTTTCGGATCATCTCCATGAATAAAGATTTCATATTGTTCATATAGATCTGGAAGGTGCTGGCATCCACGGTTACGATATGCTGTGCCAGATCCCAGTAACGTGGCATATCGGTCTGATAGAACTTATCTACAGACCACAGCGGATTGTACTCTACCAGGACTCTGCCAGGCTGATGTTTTTTATTCAACATCTGCAGGGTATCCGCGTTAAAGTCTTCCGGGTCTTCGATGATCTCAATCACCGTATTCATTTTCTTCAGGCTTTCCTCATCGTACTCCTCTTCTCCCTCTTCACAGAGAATCAGAAGCGTTTTGTCCGGAATCTGAAAATAACTCTGATGAATGGTAAAATCCAGAAACTGGGTTTTACCACTCTCTAAAAATCCTGTAATTAAATATACGGGAACATCTCTCTTCATCATTACTCATTCACTCCAAAAATTTCAGCAATTTTGTCTTCTGCCATCTTGGAACCGATCACACAGATCTTACCTGTGATCTGTGGAGTACCGGTGCGTACCTCATACTCTTCCGGAACCATATCAAAGTAGATCCACTGTCCGTCTTTTCCGTCCACCATACCTTTGGCACGAAGGATCACACCAAGATCTTCTGCTTCTGACAGTTTCTTCAGTGCAGCTTCGATCTCTTCTTTTGTATATTTCTTAGCAGTCTCACGGCCCCAGCTTGTAAATACTTCATCCGCATGGTGATGGTGGTGGTCATGTCCACATCCACACTCGCCGTCATGATGATGTTCATGATCGTGATCATGTCCGCATCCGCACTCGCCGTCATGATGATGATGTTCATGGTCATGATCATGTCCGCATCCGCACTCGCCGTCATGGTGATGCTCATGATCGTGGTCATGTCCGCATCCGCACTCGTCATCATGATGATGCTCATGATCGTGGTCATGTCCGCATCCGCACTCATCATCGTGGTCGTGATGATGATGCTCATGGTCGTGGTCATGTCCGCACTCGTCGTCATGGTGATGCTCATGATCGTGGTGTCCACCGCATACCGGGCAGAAATCTTCGTCTTCTTCTCTGCCCTGCTCCATAGCTTCCAGAATCTGTGCACCGTCCAGTTTTTCGATTGGAGTGGTGATGATCACTGCATCCTTGTTCACTTCGCGGATCAGAGCGACTGCTTTGGCTACTTTCTCTTCGGTAGCCTTCGGTGTATCGGTACGGCTCAGAATAATCGTTCTTGCGTACTGTAACTGGTTCTCGAAGAACTCACCGAAGTTTCTCATATACATTTTGCATTTGTTTACATCTGCTACCGTTGTATAGCTGTTCAGGCTGATCTCACAGTCCACATCCACACCTTTTACCGCTTTGATGACATCAGAGAGTTTGCCCACACCTGACGGCTCGATGATGATACGATCCGGATGATAGGTTGTGATCACTTCTTTCAAAGAAGTTCCGAAATCACCTACCAGAGAACAGCAGATACATCCGGAGTTCATCTCTCGGATCTCGATACCGGAGTCTTTTAAGAATCCTCCGTCAATACCGATCTCTCCAAATTCATTTTCAATCAGCACTACCTGCTCACCTTTTAAAGCTTCAGAGAGCAGTTTTTTAATCAGTGTTGTTTTTCCGGCTCCTAAAAATCCTGAAATAATGTCAATCTTTGTCATGTTTTTTACCTCCTGAAAAACGCCCAAAAAGGGCTGTTTTCTCTAAAACAGCCCTGAATTTTTGTCTGCATATCCTGTGAGTTCTTTCAACAGTTCCTGTCAAAAGAACTCACAGGATATTCTTACCGAATAGTTACTCCTCTATACTTTTATCACGTTTTGTCCAAAAAGTAAAGCCCCCTTTGCGTTTTAGTTTCATGTAACTAACCGTTCTTTTCATGCAAAAGGAGCTTATTTTTCTGTATGTATTATCCGTGGATCATCAGATGCACGATCTCCCGATCTGTCTCAAGCATACCTTCAGATGCCAGTTTACCAACACAGCGGATCGTATTTTCCACTCCTTTTTTTACGATACCGTCACCGCCGATAAACTGCTGTCCGTTCTTATACATAAAGTAACCAAGGATTCCCGCATCTACGGAGGATGCGATCTTTGCTGCGCAGGATGCTTTCGCTCCGTCGCAGATCATACCTGATACAATGGCAAGACCGTTAACAATGGCATGCTCGCCCTCCTTCTTGCCGTCTCCGTACAGGTAGGCGATCCCTGCGCCACAGCCACATCCGGCTCCTACTGCACCGCAGTATGCGGAAAGTCTGCCGATTCCTTCTTTGATATGGATCGTTGCCAGATTTGAGATCACCAGAGCCCGGTACATCGTCTCTTCCGATACCTGCAGTTCTTTTGCAAAAACCACGATCGGGACAGAAGCTGTGATTCCCTGGTTGCCGCTTCCGGAATTGATCACTACCGGAAGTTCACAGCCATTCATTCTTGCATCGGACCCGGCAGCCGCCATGGCTTTGGCGCGCACCTTGACATCCTGATCGCCGTAAGTGGCCAACAGGACCTTTCCGATATTGGCTCCATAATTACCACAGAGCCCTTCCTCGGCGATCGCCATGTTATAACGAACCTGACGTTCCAGTACTTCGCGGACATCTGCAAGGTCCACTTCCTTTGCAAATGCAAAGATTTTTTCTATGGTAAGCGTCGATTTGTCTGCCAGTGCGGATTCTTCTTTTCCGGTAATCTCTTTTGCCAGAAGAGTCTCCCCGTTTCTGGACACATGCACCAGATTCGTGTGAAAATCGGTGATCCGTACACTCGCTCTATCTTCTCCGTGATATAAAGTAATCTGAATATCAAAGATCAGATCAGAGGATGCCTCACAGACACTGCACGGAACCTCCTTCAGGAAGGTTCCCATTGCTTCGATGTCTTCCTGTTCCACATGGGAGATGACCTCCAGTTCCTTCGCAGCATCTCCTGCCACGATTCCGGCAGCTGCGGCGGCTTCGATTCCACGCAGTCCACCGGTATGTGGAACAACCACGCTTTTTACATTTTTTATAATATTTCGGCTGACCGCAACCTCCACCCGCTCCGGCAGAGCTCCCAGTGTCTTTCTGGCAACAGCTCCCGCATAAGCGATGGCGATAGGCTCGGTACATCCCATCGCCGGCACCAGTTCATCTTTCAGGATCTGGACATAAGTTCGGTAATATTCTTTTGAAAGCATATTTCTATCTGTTCCTCACTCTTTTTATTTTTTCCAGCATGCCACCATATGGCCCGGTGTTCTCTCTTCCAGTTCCGGTTCCTGCTGTCTACACTGATCGGTCGCATAAGGACAGCGTGTATGGAAACGACAGCCGGACGGAACATGCAACGGACTCGGAAGATCTCCCTCGATGCCGCAGTGTTCCAGACTGAGTGCCCGCTTGGGATCTGCGATCGGAATGGAGGCCAGCAATGCCCGGGTGTATGGGTGGCATGGATTGTCATACACTTCATCGCTTTCTCCGCTCTCCACGATCTTACCAAGGTACATCACACCGATCCTGTCGGAAATATGGCGCACCATGGACAGATCATGTGCCACAAACAGGTAAGTCAGTCCCAGTTCCTGCTGCAGATCTTCCAGCACGTTGACAACCTGTGCCTGGATCGATACGTCCAGTGCGGAGATCGGCTCATCGCAGAGCAGGAATTCCGGATTGACGGATAAGGCTCTTGCGATACCGATACGCTGACGCTGTCCGCCGGAAAACTCATAGGCATATTTTTCCATATCGTCTGCCTTCATACCTACTTTTTCAAGAAGGCTTACGATCCGCTCATCCATCTCTTTTTCCGGAAGATTTTCAAAGACAGCAATCGGTTCAGCCATGATTTCTCTTACATTCTGATGGGGATCCAGCGCAGAATAAGGATCCTGAAAAATAATCTGCATTCTTTTATGATATGCAAGGAGTTCTTTACCTTTTGTCTTTGTGATGTCGTGACCGTCGTAGGTTAAGATTCCATCGGTCGGCTCATACATACGGATCAAAGTACGTCCCAGTGTGGACTTTCCACAGCCGGACTCTCCGACCAGACCGAAGGTTTCTCCTTTTTTGATAGAAAGGTTCACACGATCCACCGCCCGTACTTCCTGTACCAGTTTTCCGAAGAAATTTTTGACCGGGAAATACTTGGACAGATTCTTCGCTTCCAGAAGATATTGTTCTTTTGTTTCCATATTATTTCTCCTCTTCTTTCTTCTCTTTCTCGTCCAGTTCTTCTTTTGTGAAGATACATCTGGAGGACTGGGTATCGGAATATGCCCGCATGGACGGGATCCTTTTCTTACATTCCTCGCATGCAAACCGACAGCGGGTCACAAATGGACATCCCGCCGGCGGATTCGCCAGAGACGGTGCCATACCCGGGATCGGTTCGAGACGTTCCCGACATCCGCTCTCACATTTTGGAATCGCATGAAGCAGTGCTCTCGTGTACGGATGGGTTGGATGTTCGAAGATCTCTTCTGTGGTTCCCTCTTCCATGATCAGACCCCCGTACATCACTTCGATCCGTTTCGCCAGAGAAGCTACCACCCCGAGATCGTGGGTGATCAGAATAATATTCATCTGCTCATTTTCATTTAACTGTTTGAGAAGCTGCAGAATCTGTGCCTGGATGGTTACATCCAGTGCGGTTGTCGGTTCATCGGCGATCAGCAGCCGCGGCTGGCAGCACAGTGCCATTGCGATCATGACACGCTGTCTCATACCACCGGAAAATTCATGGGGATACTGATCCATCCGGCTTTCTGCCGACGGGATTCCTACCTTTCCCAGCATATCGATGGCTACTTTTCTTGCTTCTGCCTTGCTCAGGTTCTGATGACGTCGGAGTACCTCGATCATATGATACCCGATCTTTTTCAGCGGATTCAGGGCAGTCATCGGATCCTGGAAGATCATTGCCATATCTTTTCCACGCATTTTCCGTTTTTCTTTTTCGGACATGGACAGCAGATCCTTCTGCAACAGTTCCAGATGATCTGCCTGCACATCTGCATTTTCTCCGAGAAGTCCCATGACTGACTTCATGGTTACACTTTTCCCACTTCCGGACTCTCCTACAATAGCCAGAATATCTCCTTCATCCACATGGAGGGAGACACCGCGCACCGCCTGAATCTTCTGTTTGTGACTCTCAAACGTAGTGGTCAGATTGTCTATGGTTAATACTCTGTTTTCTTTCATCTCCACTCCTCCTATTTGCTTGCGTCCATGACACGGGGATCTACATAGATTCGAAGCAGATTGCCCAGTTTGTTGAACGCAAAGATGGTCAGCATGATCAAAAGACCGGGGATGATCGCCATGTAAACGGCATTCTGCAGGTTACTCTGCGCACTCTGCAGTAATTTTCCCCAAGAAGACAGCGGTTCCTGAATACCTATCCCTAAGAAACTCAGGGATGACTCTGTCATGATCGCATTGGAGATACTGGTGGTCGCTGCAATAATGATCGTCGGCAGTACCGAAGGAATCAGATGACGGAGTACCATTTTAAATAACGGCACGCCGGCAAAATCCGCATAGAGGACGTACTCCCTCTCTTTGACGGACATAACCTCCGCACGCACCAGGCGGGCAATTTCCATCCAGGAGAAGAATCCGATCACGATAATAATGGACACCAGTCCCTGTTTGAAGAAAATACTGATAACCGTAACCAGAATCAGCCACGGAATGGACTGCAGAATGTCAACGATTCGCATCAGGATACCATCTATGATACCACCGAGATAACCGGCAAGGATCCCAACAGTGACACCGATGGTCACACTCATCATCATGGCAAGCACGCCGACCAGCAGGGACACACGGCCTCCGTAGATAACACGTGCCAGATAATCACGACCCACTTCATCGGTTCCGAAAATATGGGCACTGCTTGGTGCCTCTAACATATGAGCGACATCGGTTTTATTCGGTTCCAGCGGGAGTACCGGAGCCAGTAAGGATAATATCAGGATCAGTGCAAGGAAGATAATAGAAAATATTGCGATTTTGTCGTGTTTTAATGCCTCCCAGACATTTTCCAGACGTTTTTTTTGAGAATGATTCATTGCCATACGATTACCCCATCTTTCTGATACGCGGATCTGTCACGCAGTATAAAATATCGGACAGCAGGTTTCCCAGGACTACCAGGGTGGAAGACAATATCAAAACGATCATAACAATCGGATAGTCCATACCCTGTACCGCCTTGATAAAATACGGTCCGATACCCGGCCAGCTGAATACGGTTTCCGTGATAACCGCACCTGTTACCAGCGTTGGCAATGCCATACCCAGTTTTGTGATAACCGGAAGCAGTACGTTCTTACAGACATGTTTGAACATGATCTCTGCTTTGGAAGCACCAAATGCCTTCTGTACCATAACATAATCCTCGGAGTACTGTGTGATCGTGGAAGAACGCACATAACGCACATTGTCCGGGATAAATGCCAGTGTCAGCACCAGATACGGTGTAATAAAATGCAACAGGAAATCAGACAAGGTATTCACGCCTACCGTATGCATGCCAAGGATCGGAAGGATCCGCAGTTTATAGCCGAACAGATAGATAAAGAGCATCGCTACCCAGAAAGTCGGCATCGCGATCCACAGGGAACAGATCCCGTCGATCAGTTTGTCCAGCCATTTGTTTTTGTGAGAACCGGCCACCAGGCCCAGCACGATTGAGATCACATAGGCAGTCAGATAAGACGGCAGCACCAGCTTGATCGTGTTCGGGATTCTTGTCGCCAGCTCATCGAAAATATTCGTTTTTGTCACGATAGAATAGCCGAAGTTTCCATTCAGGATTCCTTCCAGCCAGCGGATATACTGCACATAGACCGGCTGATCATAGCCGTATTTTTCACGGATCATCTGTACCATCTCCGGAGACATCTTTGGAGTTGTCATGGCATCAATTGCATCATACGGTGCCAGATGAATCAGAGAAAAACACAGGATCGTGATCACGATGATCAGTGGGATCGCAGTAAGAATACGTTTGAAAATATACTTTGCCATACCTTTTTCTCCTTTTGTTTTTCATTCTTAAGCCCAAAAAGCGGAACTCTTCGCCTGTTTCAGAAGAATTCCGCCCTCATTATAAATAGTGTCTAATCTTTGATGATTACTTATTCAGCAATTTTCAGACTGGAAGTATCCTCGAAGGTATATACCGGAACAAGTCCTGTATCTTCCACACCCTGGATTCTGTTGTTTACAACCAGGATCTTGTTGTTGGAAATGATCGGATAGAAAGCACCTGTATCCTGGACAGCTGCCTGCAGTTTTGCATAGGTTTCCTTTCTTGCAGACTCATCCAATTCAGAACGACCTTCCTCAAACAGCTGATCGATGGTATCGTATCCACTGTAGTGCATGTAGTTGTAAGCACCATCATTTTCAAACAGGCTGGAGAAGGTATCCGGGTCAATACCCATGATATAACCGCCCAGATACATATCGTACTCGTTATCCGGATCCTTCATTGCGTTTGCAATGGCTGTTCCGTCTCCGCCGGCAAGTTCTACGGTTACTCCAACTTCCTTCAGCTGTTCCTGAATCAGCAGAGCCTGTGCGGACTGTACCGCATCACTGGACATATAACCAAGTTTCAGCTTCAGACCACTTACGCCTGCATCTTCCAGCATGCTTTTTGCTTTGTCAACATCCTGCTCGTATTTTTCCACACCATCTTCTGTATAGAACTGGCTGTTTGTTGGCAGGAAAGTATACGGAATACTATAATATTCAGAAGATTCAAACGCTGCATCATCCATGGCTTTTCTGTCCATAGCATACAGCAGTGCTTTACGGACTTTTTCATCTGTTACACGATTGCAGTTGATCTCCAGATAGCCAACACGTCCTTCACTGTAGGAGTAAGTAGACAGGTTGCTTGCATCCAGATCCAGCTTTTTCACCTGCTGCGGTGTCATCTGGTAAGCATCTACTTCACCATTCTGCAGGGCAAGGATTGCTGTGTCTGCGTTCTCGATAATCTGGAATACAACATTTTTGATTGATGGTTCGCCCTTATAATAATTCTCGTTTGCTTCGAATTTCAGATATGAGCCTGACTGATAGTCTACCAGTTTGTAAGGACCGGTTCCTACGGAGTTCATGTTGTAATCGTTATGCTCAAAATCTGTGACATCTTTGTAGATGTGCTCCGGCATAATGAAAATCTGACTTAACATCTCGATAGCCGTAGGTGTTACGAACGGGAATGTGAAAGATACGGTGTAGTCATCCACTTTTTCCACTTTTACCGTTCCCTGATCGTAAACCAGCTGAGAATAAGCCCAGCCAAGGTTATCCTCCTGTTCCATGGCTTCGTATGTGAATACCACGTCATCTGCGGTAAATGGTTCACCGTCAGACCATTTCACATCATCTCTCAGTTTAAATGTATAGGTCAGATTGTCATCGGATACGCTATAATCTGTAGCCAGGAACCAGTTAATTCCATCGGCATTATTCATATACAGTGGGGAGTAGATCATCTTTACAGTAGATAATCCCCAACGGTCAGATGTTGTAATAACATTGACAGTCTCTGTAGGGTCCCCGGAGATGGCATAGGTAAATGTGCTGTCACCAGAAGTCTCTGTGGTAGCTGTACTGCTGTCGGCAGTGGTTGTGCCTGCTGTACTGTCATCTTCTGCAACCGGATCTTTTCCGCCACAGGCTGTCAGACTTGCTGCAAGCATCGCTGTCAGAGTAAGTACAGATACAAGTTTTTTGAATCTTTTCATTTTACTCTTTCTCCTCCTTATTTGGCCTGATTTTTTAACAATCATACTTTATCATGTTAGCAAAGGAAGGTACATTTGTCAATTCATTTTCGCCATAAACATAGTTTTTTGGTATGTTTCTGATTCGTTCACTGATAATATCCCGCGAGGTGTTTTTGGTATTGTTCTCACAAATCGAAAAAAGCCCGGAAATAACCGGTGATTTTTCCGGTTTCCGGACTTTTCTCAGGTCATCAGCTGCTTTTTTCACAGCTTCTGCACAGCCTGCTGTTGCTTTTCTGCCTGAACCGCAGTTTATCCTGAAATGCTGCCAGGTTTCTGTAGTCTGCTTTTTGTATAAAAAAACATTTCCCGGACATACTAACTTCCGAGGCACAAAAACATCTGCATTTGAAATGCGACCCATCCAAGGAGGAATCGAAATGAACGAATTATCGGAACTTGACCTGCAGAACCTCCGCCATCTGATCGGCGG
>OLRG01002753.1_pt1 | contig 12058 bp, 15 predicted proteins | sample 1672331 | NCBI WGS metagenome assembly OLRG01 (sample SAMEA3136672, study PRJEB25190) | human gut metagenome
TCGCTCATCAGTTTGACAAGTCCCATAGAAGTGGGGCCTTTTAAAGAGCCGACAGCTGGGGTTTCTTGTGCAGAAACGCCAAGAGAACTGCCAAGAAGTGTGGAGGCAAGGACAGCAGCGGATAAAATGGAAAAGAGTCGTTTTTTCATGAGAATTCCTCTCTTTCGTGTAAAATGAATAAGATTATGGTTTTTATTTTAACTGTTTTGCTCCATTTTCCGTAGCCAACATTTGTTTTATATGCCCTGATTTTAAAATAGTACTTTGTGTTATATTTAAGATTTTTGAAAGTAGTATTTGTAGTTTCAGGTTTTGTAATGTATTTATATTTAAATGCCGTGTTAAATGTTTTGTCAGTGGAATACATTATTGTGTAACCTGTTGCGGAACCTTGCTTGCCCCAACTTAAATGTGCACTGTTATAAGAAGAAACGGAACCTTTCAGTGTTTCTTTCTTAGGCAAAATCAAAAATGTAGTTGAACATACGCTAACGTATTTAACTTCTGTTGCAGTAAGTTTAACCTTGGCAACACCGGTGTTAATGTTAGATGAATAAGTAATCTTGTAATGATATGCAGGAACTAACTGACCGTCAACGTACAAATTGACAGTAGGTTTGATTTGTTTACCTGTTGCGTAGAAAACGTTATTACTCAATGTTATCGTACCTTTTTTTATTGAAACAAAAGGATTGTTTTCTTTATTGGAAGTAGAAATTACACCGTTGTTAAAATTAATAACTACATTAGCATCTGCAGTTCTATATAATTTGATAAAACGTCTTGCAAGTCTTTGAAGTACTGATTCCTTAGGAAATTCGCATATATCAGGAGTTCCGCAGGAAACAACTGCGTATTGTGCAGCAACTGCGTCAAGGAAATGCCCGCCATCGAGAAGCTTTATGAAGAGTATGGTGACCAGATTGTAATTGTCGGAGTAAATGTAGGCGAAGATGAAGATACTATTGATACATTTATCGAGGCAAAGAATTATTCATTTCCGGTTGCCTGCGACACCGAAAGCAATATCAGTAATCTTTATCCGAGTGCCGGTATCCCTTATACAGTTATAGTAGGAAAAGACGGACTTGTTACCGAGACATTTCTCGGAGCAAAAGATGCAGACAGCCAGTACACGAAGCTGCGCCGTGCTTTACAGGAAGCTTACGAAGCAAACTAATTCACGCCAGACTCCAGATTCACAAGCGATTTAGATAGTCTGGCGCAAGTCCGATGAATCTAAAGCCAGTTTAAACACACATGAATTCAGACCGCACAAAGTAAGCAGTACACTTAGCACTTTATTATTTTGCAAACCCGTATAGCAGACAGGAAAAAATTTTTTAAAAGAAAGGAGTTACACATGAAAGTTGTAATGTATGGAACAAAAGCATGCCCAGACTGCGTCGAGGCAGAAGAAATTTTAAAAGAGAAAGGAATCCAGTATCTGTATATGGAATTTTCCGACAATATCGGATATCTGAAACGTTTCCTCACACTCCGCGACACAAACCTGATCTTTGATGAAGTAAAGGAAAACCACTGGGTCGGCGTTCCTTGCTTCCAGTTCCAGGACGGAAGCCTGTCACTGGACATCGACGAAGTCGTAAAACGGGCAGAGGAAGAAGCTTAAATCAAGTCGAACTGCTGATTACTTCGTTTTCTGCACTGATATCATCAATTTTAGATACGAAAAAGGCGTGCCTGGCGACAGCACGCTTTTACAAAATGTATCAATGTCAATATCGATGTGAGGTCGATAGTAACACCTGTATTTATGCAGGAGAATTCTCCTGTTCTCAAAATAGTGGCAATATGATACTGCCTGTGTGACCACTATTAAGCCTACCTCAGATAAGATTTTAACATGCTTTTGTTCCTCTCATTCTCTCAGCAAAATTTGTGTATTTGAGTCTGTACACTCAAAACATTTTTAACTCCGGGAATAGTGTAACGTGCAGTCTGCCATTTGTCCAATTGATTATTTAAATAGTAATCTCTTTATATATTTTTATTGTCAATAAATCCACATTTTTCCCTTAATAGCAAACGCTGCCAACAAAAAAAAGAACGAAAAGCATGCTTATTCTAATACTTTTCGTTCTTTTTTCTCTATCACTATTCAAAAAATCTATCATGACTTAGCGAACGCAGTTGCCGTCACGGATATAAGAATCAGTATACAGCCTGCCATCGACGAAAGACTTGCACTCTCATGCAGGACTAAAATCCCCACGATCATACTGGTCACCGGTTCAAATGTACTTAAAATTGCCGCATCCTGGGCTCCCACATACTGTACGCCATACTGAAAAAATCCCACTCCGATAAACGCTGCGCCAAGTGACAAAACAAATGCTGCGATCCATGCGTTTACATTCATATGAAGCACAAAACTCCCCGATACTTTTCCAATCAAAAATACCATAATGGAGCCAACAATATTCATATAAAATATCATCTTCATAGCAGGGATATCCTGCAGCCCGCCCACTTCCAGATATAATATGTAAAATGCATACGTCATTCCGGATATAAGCGCAAAAACAAATCCCATCGGCTTTGCCTCACCGCCGCTTCCTGCATAGGACAGGAAAATACCGATCATGCACAGACCAACACACACAATTTTCAGCTTAGGCACACGTCTTCGTAGGAAAATCAGACTGCCAAGCAACACAAAAACCGGATATCCAAAATGAATGACCGTCGCCATACCTGACGGCATATAATCGTACGCACTATACAAAAGAAGCGCTGTGATGCCATAGCCAAACACCGTCACACACAAAATCTTTTTTCCTTCCTCCACAGATAGCTCCATCGGAACTTTCCGCACTTTCAGGTAAATGTACAGCGGAATGATTGCCAGGGCAAACCTTAAAAATAATGCTCCCACTATCGCGCTTCCATCCGCGCAGATCACTTTCACAAGCAATGGCATAAAACCAAAGTAGACTGCGGACAGCAATAAATATATGAATCCTTTTACTCTTGTATTCATTATCCCAGTTTCTTTTCCTTTTCATTATACTGAGCCAGCTTACTGTCATCCATCTCCCACAGCCAACGTCCACCGTCACACATAGACAAATCCGGACAGTCACCTTTTACATAGGCATAAATCGGCGGCTCGCCTTTATATTTTTCAATCGCCTCTGTCAGCTTCTCGATCATACGTGGTGCATCTTTCGGAACTTTCCCTTTCACACGAAGTTCCAGGAAGTCATTAAATCCATCATAAAGCATTTGATGTCCGTCCGGTCCTTCTTTCAGAAGCTCAATCAATGTACGCTCTTCTTCCATATTTTCCACTTCATCTGCCGGAATAAATGCTCCGGATTTGATATCTTCATAAAGTGCAACCTGATTATGAAGAAATAAAGAGAAGTTAACAATACGATCCGGCTGCGTCTTGTTCAGGAACTCTGCCAGAGCGATTGCATTTTCCTGGCCTCTGCCTTTACCGGCAACACCAGACATAACATGTGCATCAAAAATCAATCCGACTTTTTGGATTCTTGCAATCTCTTTATACGCCTGATCCTGGGTATGCTCTTTTCTCATAAACTTCAGCACATCATCCAGACCACTTTCAATCCCCAGATATAAATGTCTCACCTTGCGGTCATATAATTCCTGAAGTTCCTCATCACTTTTCAGCCGGATACTTGTTACAGTCGCATCCATGTTGATCATCTGACAATCCGGAAAATATTTATCAATCAAATCAAGTATCGCACGCAGTCGATCCATTTTCAGTCCAAATGCATTACCATCTCCAAGAAATATTTTTCTCGGATTTCCCCCCAGATTCTTCACTCTTTGCAGTTCCTCTTCGACCTGCTCAAGCGGCAGCTCACGATATTTTAAATCTCTGAACAGATTACAGAATTTACATTTATTATAAGAGCAGCCGACCATGACCGGCAGCATGTAAGATGCACGTTCCATTGGCGCACGACAAATTCTACCTTCATATTCCATACCATTACCTCCAATTCAACCTACTACTTTTAAATCTGTAAGATTCCACCTTCTTGAGTGCATACATATTGCACTTATCCACAGGTATTCATATTATAACACAATTTTTCCAAAATCAATGCCCTGTCCTCACTCATTTTCCACATTTCTGAAGATTTTCTTACGGTTTCGTGAAGATTGTGTGACATCTCTTGAGTCCCTTTTGCATTCATTATAAAATATGAGTTGCTCACAGGGAGGTATAAGTGATTATGGGAAACAAAAAGAAACAGACAAATGAATTTGACAATTACTTCGATGATGATTTCGAAGTTGTATATGAAGATCTGGAGGATCTTGGGAGCTATTTGAGTGAAGATAGTTCTGATAATAACAATGATTACGACGATTATGACGGTTATGATGGCGACACCGACTATTATGATTATGATGATTATGATGATGATGATGATGACGATTATTATGATGACGATTATGATGATTATGACTATAACAGCAACGGCAGAGATTCAAAAAAGGAAAAGCGCAACGACAAACAGGATCCGGATTCCAAAAAATCCAAGAAGAAAAAGCGTTGCGGATTGCCCAATGTAGGAAAACCGGTTGCAAATATTGCTAAGACCGGCATTAACGCGACTAAAAAATTAGTCGGAACCATTCTCCGGGCAGCCACACTGATTTTAATCGCTCTCATCATTCTGACATTGTTGAAAGCATTTTTAAGTAACGCCGGTTCTTATGGAAAAATCCTGTTACTCGGACAGACGAAAGATACCACACTAATCGCATACCTGGCTGTCGGAGCTGTGCTGGTCGGTTATGAACTGCTCAACTTCTTCTGGGCTGCCAGCCGCACACGCGCCAGAAGCAGGCACAACAACCGCCTGGATACCGGGCGCGGGCTTTTGTCCTTTGTTATCATTTACGCCGGTTCCTATCTGGCCGCCATGTTCAGTCACCTGATTCCAAGTTCTCCAAGCTGGCTTACCGGTGTACAAGGCGGACTGTCTATTTACGGTGGGCTGAAAGCCACACTACTGCCGCTGTGCATTGCAGGAGTAGTAAGCTGTGTGGTCAGGAAAATTATAGTAAGATAAGATTCAAAACTGTATCTTTTATAAACTTCGTTAGTTAAGTAATTATAGAAAAACCACCCAACTCGTCAAAAGTTTAGAGGGTGGTTTTTCTTAGTTTAGTCTATCATTTAAATCTATTTCATTTAATTATTTTTTATCTTCCGCACAATTTTTTTAACCAGCAATATGAGCAAAATAATCAGCACAATTACAAGTACAAAAATGCCCGCTATGATAGCCAAAAATTTATTCGGGTGTTTTACAAGATCAATAATATTCCAGCTGTCTTCCACAACCTTGCGGTCGTGTTTTTCATTATAATATTCCGACACATTTGCAATACCATCACCATCTGTATCATCAAAGGACTCCATATATCTGGCAATAGCAGCCCATGCTTTCAGCTCCTGATTGCCTTCCATAATTGCCTGATCTTCCAGGTTTTCGATTGGATTTCCATCTTTGTCCTTCGGCGTAATAGACAGCAGTCCATAAGATGTGTCCATGACAGCACCGAGCATCTGCCCTGTATATAGGTCTGTCACCACATGATACAGCTTGTCATCTTCTATCTCTTCTCTGTTTCCTTCCCCCTGCGCTTCCATCAGATAGCAATCTGTCACTTTATTGAGTATCATGCGATGCGGATTGTATGTAAAGTTAAGACCGCTACAATAAAGTCTGGCAATCGTCATAAAATCTGAAACAGACGCATCAATTTCCGCCACAAGTTTCAATTCTTTTCCTGTCAGATAAGCGCTGATCAGCGGATAACCCGCCAGCCCATCCTTCCCAATTCCAAGTGAAAATGAATTGTAGACCTGTTCGACCGTGACATCCCCTTTTGTATAAGTATCACGTACTGTTCCGCTCGGAACAACCGCCACATCGACCGGATCACCGTCATAGTACTCGGAATTTTCCACCGCATACACATATGCATCAGACATGATGTCTCCGAGATTCAGCTCCTCATGCTCATTATACATATCGTCCACACTGCTGAATTCAATATCATTTTCCGCAAGAATCTGATCTTTTGTATATCCAAAATGTGACAGATAATTCGTATCAACCGTCTCCATCAGCTCATCAATCCGCTCCTGTGTTGCAGCATCCGCCTTTATCTCATCCGTAACCGGAATCAACTCGTAAGTATCCACGTCCCAGCGTCCATCATCTTTCTGCGTCATAGAAATCGTTCCAAGATTTCTTCCATATTCTCCACAGGAAACAATATAAGTATCTCCGTGCTGAATCGGCTCATCTAATTGTGTATGTGTGTGTCCGCTGATAATCAAATCTATATCCGGCACATTTTTCGCAAGAATCTCGTCTTCAGATTTATCTTCATCTTCCACGGTACCACTATGAGATACGCAGGCAATCATATCCACGTCCTCATTTTTCTTAATCTCTTCCACCGTCTTCTTAGAAGCCTCGATCGGATCTTCAAAAAGCAGTTCGCATGTTGGCGCGCAATCCAGCGAATCTTTACCAAATACACCAAAAACTGCTATTTTGACATCACCTTTCTGTACAACTACATAATCTTTCACTCCGTAGTTCTCAAATGCATCTTTAATCTGCTGCTGTCCTTCCGTTAAGCCCGCTTTCTCCATAGCGCTCCAGTCCACATTACAAACGACCAGTGACGGAACATTTTCACCGGAAGCCTTTGCAGTATTCAGCATATTAGCAAGTCCACTGGAACGATAGTCAAACTCATGATTTCCCCAGGTCGTCACATCACATCCAAGATAGCCTAGCATACGAAGCTCTGCCGCCTCTGTCTCATACACCGTCTGGATCAACGTTCCCATAGAAAAATCTCCACCATCCAGATAGAGCGTATCCGGATTTTTTTCTTTCTGCTCGTCAATTAAAGTCTTGAGCCTTGCAAATCCTCCGACCTCTTCTTGTTTTCCATCAACGATCGTAGAAAAACTGTTCAGATGCGAATGCGTATCATGTGTAAATAATACGTCCATATGTTTACCCGTGTCCGCGGCTTTTGCATTCACCCCAAGTGTCTGCAGCATCCCCACGCAAAGAGCAATCGCAAGTACAAATGCGGTTATCTTTTTCGTTCTCTGCATATGTCTCTCCTTTATCAATTCTTTTGTTCTCTACTATTTTTAGTAATCATACTATATTTTTTATAAACTCGTCAACGCAAAAAACCTCAGAAATTATTATTCCGAGGTTTTGCATAAAAATGCGGATGACAGGACTTGAACCTGCACGTCGGGGACACTAGATCCTAAGTCTAGCGCGTCTGCCAATTCCGCCACATCCGCATAAGAAAATAAAAACGCAATACCTAATTCTCATTAAGTTTGCGTTATATTCACAGTGAGCGTGCGGGGATTCGAACCCCGGACAACTTGATTAAAAGTCACGTCGTTCAAACCCTTGCAATCGCTGTAATAACGCCGTTTTTCAAGTGTGCTCTGAGGCACATTTGAGACATCTTGATTTTAATTGATTTTTTTGCTCTTGTCAATAATATTATTTTTCGTCTTTTCGACCAACTAAATAGTCCATAGAGACATTATAAAAATCAGCCATGGTGATTAACATATGTACATCTGGCTCTCGTCCTTTTGTCTCATATCCGGCTATGGTTGATCTTGATACTCCCAGTGCAGTGCCTGCTGCCATCTGTGATAGTCCCCTCTCTTCTCTCAGCTCTTTCAGTCTTATCGCAAGCTTTTCCATGTAACCACCCCTTTATAATGTAGCAAAATTTTTGCTGATAATAAAGAGGTAATATTTCCACTATCCTACATACTTCTTGCCACCATAACATGCAGCAATCCAGCCGCTTGGAATCTTGATCCAGATGTCACTTCCGTTCTTGCGGACGTCCTTGCAGGTTACGCGCGTGCCTTTCTTGAGTCTCCCGTTATCGTGCGCGTGTTGCTGTGCATTACTGGATAACTCTGCATAAGATTTTTCCGGATTATTGGTTCCCGGACCGGTTCGGACGCTCAGGTCGTCCACCTGTGTTGTATAGACTTGTCCGACGGCATAAGCTCCGGTGCTTGTCTGAGCTTTCGTGTCGGTTACTCCGGATCCATTATCTAGGACTACAACTGTGTGCCCCTTGGTTCTGGTAACGAGGATGTCTCCACGCTTCAAGTATGTACTTCCCTTGCAGTGCCTATCGTCTTTCAGGATTTCGAATTGTCCTGTCTTTCTAAGTGTTTCCAGCTCCGACGCTGTGTTGAAATCTCCAACCTGTATTCCGGCATATAAGCAGCATACTCTGACCAGTGCAGAGCAATCTACCTCCACATCAACATTGACCTTGCTGAGATTATAGTTATGCTTAACAGCAATCTTTCTAAGGCTGTCTCTGTGTGCCTGGCAATAACCGATGTGATTATTGTTGCACGCTGCTTCCATTGCCTGTGCAATCTTCTCTGCTACAGTTGGATCTTTCGGTCTTGCTACGTACCAACCTTTTCTGTGCAGATAGTAATTCTGTATAGACACTTCTCCACCGGTCTGATCTCCGGCTTTTCCTCCGGTGGTGGTGCCCTTCTCATTAATACGTGCGCTTCCAATTCTTACTGCCATAATATCACTCCTATCAATAAGAGGACGATTACTCGCCCTCAACCTCTGGTAATCCTGCTACAGATGTTGCCACCGAAAGCACACCTGCTAATACGGATGCTGACACAACCAGCTTCCAATCGACAGCTCCTAAGTAGGATGCTGTTCCAATCGTAGCAATGAATGTCTGCGCTACCGTCTTCACTGCTCTGATTCCAGCTTTTTTGATCCACTTCTTTGTATCTACCGATACTTTAAATACACAATTTTTAAACATCATTAATCCTCTCCTTCATGGGGTGGCTCTGTAGGCAATTCCATAAGCGCATGATATATTTGCGTGCCTACACCATTCCCCTTTAATGTATGATATTGTTTATATTCGTCTTCCAGTGACTGCTTTACATACAACGGACAATATCCATAATCGTCGTGGTACTTGTTATAGAGGCGTATTAAATCTGCTCTGAGTAGTGCACGTATTCCTTTACGCATAGCAATCACTTGATAATATATGTATGCAATGGCTGACACTACAAACGACAGAAGCGCCCAATTTTCTGATAAAAACTTGATCATGTGCGTCCTTTCCTTATTTTATTGTATAAAAATAAGACCTTTCGGTCTTGCACGTATTTCCATATGATCACCTCTACTCTCCCAGTATCAACGCCAGCTTCTTTGCTCTAAGGCTGTCTCCTCCACCGGCACTTACTTCCATATAACATTCTGCATCATTCTCCACGATTGTTGTTCCGGCGTATGTTACAAGATTCTTATATGCCTGGATTTCTTCTGGTGTGAGGTCGGTTTCGATTTGTGATGTTAATGCATAAATTACATATGTATCTTGAACTAGTTTAATTGCTGTTTGCTTATCCGTAAATCTATCATCAACAAAAACAATGGTATTACTATTAGGAACGTACGTATATCCGCTTTCTCGAGTCCACATTGAACCTTTATATCGGTTTGATATAGGCCGATGCTCTTTACTTACATTTTTAACGCTGAATGATAAATAACCATTTCCGTTTGAATGGAAACCATGTGCTATGTTTATAGCATCAACATCTTTCAAGTTTAATCGCGTTACTTTTTTATACAACTTCCCTAGCTTCAAATCCACATAGTCCGCTATCCACTGCTGACCATTGGCATCGGTGTAGTTTCCATCTGTGTCTACTGGAATAGCTGGAAGACCTGTTGGGGTGCTGATGGAGAGGGATTGTGGCTCGTAATAGGGTTCGTAGATTGTGTTTTCATCTTTCTCAGTAATCATAAAATTACTGATTTCCATGCTCATTCCGCGGTTTCTGACTTCAACATATTGTCTTTCTACGTCTTCTTTGCAGCTTACTTTTACTGTTACTTTATCTCCTATCACCTCAGCCCTATCAGCTTCAATACCATTAAACAAAACAAAGATGGTAGATACAGAGAATGGATTTTGAATCACATTAATATTAAACGTTATAATGTAATCTTTCCCAGCTTCAATCTTGCGATTTATTCCAATGCAAAAATAACCGGATGTATAATTATTGGCAGTTGCCCCATCTATAATTTCTTGATGCACAATAAGTTTATCCGTCTTTTCTGTCGTACTTAAAGTTGTTCCATAGGTATTAAATAATACTCTTTCTGCTTTTGGACTAGGTATGCCATTTGCACTGTATCCATATATATCAACAAGATTCTTTCCTCGCACTTCTATGCCAATCTTCCCATCACTGCCAGCGCTTACAATCTGCTGTGGATAGTCTGGCGATGGGCTTGGTTGTCCGCCAGTGTAAGGTTCCCACGGGAGCGGAGATGTGCCCATGTTAAGCATAGGCTGAATCGTTATATCTATAGTTTTTTCACCGTATACACGTAACAAAAGATATAGTATCATATTATCTTCTGTTGTTTCTGCCTTGCTTGCCTCATTATTAAGTATATCGAAATATGGTAATCCTTCTGTCGTACTCAATGTGCATCTCATAAGAGTATTATCAATATTAACTCCCATCGAAAGCGTGTATGTTCCAGCCAAAAGCTCAAATGTCGGTGTTATAAAATCCACCGTCTTTTCCGATGTCCCACTGATGTGTATTTTTCCGTGCTCCATGTATTCTACAGTTATTCCGCTTTTTACTTCTGTACTCGGAGTTATGGTCGGAAATAACTGTGCCCCGGTCGTCGTCTCCTGCTTGCTCCAACCATACACTTTCATTTCATTCATCGGATTATTCTTTAATGTCCCGGTCAGAGTTGCTGGGTTCCCGGAGGCAGATATCTCTGCCCCGGTTCTGTTCTTGAGGATTTTATATAATAATAAGCTATCCATCATAACCACGGCCCCCATGTGCCATCATTGGCCATAATGCATACATCACATGCAGTAGTGTAGCAAATTGACCCTGGTAGAATCTTTCCTTTGAATGTGTCTCCCAAACTTGCTCGTTTCCACTCTACTTCTGTCGGAAGAGTGTCTTCCTTGGAATCCGCAAGAAATTTTCCAAGAATTCCCTCTCCCACTTCTGCCTTTTTTGCTTTGATTAGTGATACCATAGATTGCGCCTCCTAGTCCACGATAACCTCATCGTAACCATCAGTTTTTAATATAGTGTCAACATCGTCTTTCCATCTCTTGTATAATCGCGTCTTCACAAAATATGCGCGGTATTTCTTCTGTCCTGCCTCAACGCTTTTCTCTGCTTCTTCTATAATTCTTCTTGCAATAAATGTAGTCATATCATTCATCCTTTCTTTTTCCTTTCCTATTTTGTATCCGTATTTTCTGTATCAGTTTCTTCTGTGCCATCACCGAGCAGTGCCGGCAGCACGTCTGTGAGGATACTGTCCACGGTAGCGATAAGCTCTGCACATTCAGCTTCTTGGCTTTTGTTAGCTTCCGTTAGATTGTCCACATGATCTTCCAGTGCATCAATACGATCCATTGGTGATTCCTTTTCCCGGTACATCACTACGCCCAGGATTCCAGCCGTATATTTTACTACGGCATTTAAATCCGTGTAATTCTCGTATTCTGCAATGGTGGACTCCCGCTCTGTCGCGGTCATCTTCTTGGTTTTGAAGGCATCTTGGAACATGGTTCGAAGTTCCTCTTCCGTTGCTGATATTGTCTTAATTAGGAGACTTCCATCTACACGGATCGATGCCGACTGGACAACCAGCTCCGTTGCATCGTTAAATGTAATCTTCATTTTTTCCTCCTTTCTGTGCGATGTCGCACAATACAAAAAGAGCCTTTCGGCTCTGGTTGACAGGTTTCTATATAATAAGCGCATGACATATAAGTGTGAATTGTATTTATCGTAAGGAAGGCTCTCCTTTCTTATTTTTTTATGGGTGTCATGCGCTTATTTTCCTTAACTAAATAGCAAAATAGATTATACGTTCGAGCAAGCGAACCCTAGTACCCA
>OLRG01002754.1_pt1 | contig 12054 bp, 16 predicted proteins | sample 1672331 | NCBI WGS metagenome assembly OLRG01 (sample SAMEA3136672, study PRJEB25190) | human gut metagenome
GAAAAAAAGGCCGCTGCCGTGGGAGATTCCCGTGGCAGCGGCCTTTTTTATAACGAAATCCGTTATTTTGTATCAAAATGCTGAAACGTGAGAAGATAAACGCTATCTTATCACGAAAGGAGCTTTGGCATGATACGGATTTTACTGTCTACCCGACTTGGCGAACGACGGTGGACACAGGCGGATCTGGCACGCGCAACAGGAATCAGGCCATCCACGATCAACGAGTATTACCACGACCTCACGCCACGGATCAACCTCGATCATTTTGATCTGATCTGTGAGGCGCTGGACTGCGATCTCAGCGATCTGCTGGAACGTGTACCTAATCCAGAAAAGCGCACCAAATACCGCACCGGCAAATAGCCACCACTCCCGGCCCCAGACGTGTGACGTCTGGGGCATTTTATATTTCCGTGCCGTCCTTAAAACGGAAGTGGCACACGAATTCTGCATCCATTGCGGAGGCAATCTGCTCCAAATCCTCCCGCGTCAGCGTATTCCGCTTGACTTTCTGGTTTAGATTCGATGGAGTTGTCCCGATTCTGCGTGCAAGCTCTGCCTGTGAGATTCCATTGAAAGACAAGGCCATTTTTAACATTTGCTCCGTTGTCACTGTAATCACCCCTACCTTAGTATACAGCACATCGTTTATATCGTCAAGCGGAAAATTGAAAATGTTCAGAAAATAATAAACTTTTCGCTTGACAAGATTAAACGAATGCTGTATAATAGTAAGCGTAAGGCAGAGGGAAACCTCTTGTGAAAGGAGTGAGGTGAATGAACGAGATGCAGGTCACGGAGGCTCTGCTGAGAGCGATCCTCGAACTCATTGAGAAGTGCGAAACGCTTGAGGAACTCAGAGCCAGCGTGAAGCGAATCCTGGGTGAATAAAAAGTGAGCGGCCGCCCCGCAAAGAACGCCGCTCACTAACCCCCGAACCGAGGTAGCGGGAAGCCTTACTCCCGCCGCCTTGATTATAAACCAAGTAAGGCAGAAAAATCAAGGAGGAACGCAAAAATGATGATGTACTAATGGAGTGCAAAACGAACACTGCGGAGGCCGAAATATTTATGGCTGGCCCAGTGTTCGTTTTGATTTGTCCACTCTACCTATGACGACAAAAAAGGCCGCTGCCACGGGAATCTCCCACGGCAGCGGCCTTTTTTATAACGAAATCCGTTATTTTGCGTCGGACGGCTCCGGATCCGGCAGCGGGACCTCCGGCATCAGCTCCCCGCTGACCACCGTGAGGATCTCTTCCAGCTTGGCGCAGTCCTCTGCGGGGAAGCGGTGGAGAATCCGATCCATGACCTCCTCCATATAAGAGGAGGAGATGTTATAGTAGTCGATATATTTCTGGGTGACTTCCAGATGGTATTCCCGGCGGTCTGAGGGGGACTGCACCTTGCGGATATAGCCCTTTTTCACCAGACTGTTGACCTTGTAGGCGGCATTGGGCGGTGAAATCCGCATGAACGTAGCAAATTCATTCACCGAAGGCCGTCCCAGAGCCATAATGCTCTCCATGCAGAAGGTCTCCACGGTGGTAAGACTGGCCTCCCGGTCCTGAAAACGGCGGAAAATCTCCTGATAAAAATGCAGCTTGAATTTGGTATACACTTCGTTGAAGGCCTGATGCAGCATGGTGTGTCCCCTTCCTGCGGAATGGATTGTTTGCTCCCAGTATATCAATTCCGGCGGGAAATAGCAAGCTGTTACTCAATGGCGAAGATCAGTTCTGCCGTACAGGCAGCTTCGCCGTTTACAGTGGCCTTGCAGGTGCCGATCCCCACCGGCCCCCGGCGTCTGGTGAGGGTGCATTCCAGCTCCAGCACGTCGCCGGGGATGACCTGCCGCCGGAAGCGGGCGTTTTTTACCCCGCCGAACAGGGCAATTTTCCCCCGGTTCTCCGGCAGGGACAAAATAGCCACAGCCCCTACCTGCGCCAGCGCCTCTAGGATCAGAACGCCGGGCATGACGTGCTTCCAGGGAAAGTGCCCGCAGAAATAAGGCTCCCCGGCGCTGACGCACTTGATCCCCTTGGCCCAGACGCCGGATTCTCCATCGGTGATGCGGTCCACCAGCGCAAAGGGATAGCGGTGGGGGAGAATTTCCGCGATTTCATTGGAATTGAATTGCAGGCCCATGTCAATCCTCCCACTTTTTCAGCAGCAGGCTGCCGTTGTGGCCGCCGAAGCCAAGAGAATTACTCATGGCGTATTGCACATCCGCTGTGCGGCCCGTGTTGGGAACCACGTCCAGATTGCAGGCCGGATCGGGGACCTGATAGTGGATGGTGGCGGGGAGGAAGCCGTCCCGTAGGGCCAGCGCGGTGAAGATAGCCTCCACAGCCCCGGCGGCTCCCAGCATATGGCCGGTCATGGACTTGGTGGAGCTGATGGCAAGCCGGTAGGCGTGCGCGCCGAACACCGTTTTGACGGCGACGGTCTCCCCTGCGTCGTTGAGTTGGGTGGAGGTGCCGTGGGCGTTGATATAGCCTACCTGTTCCGGCTGTATGCCGCCATCGGCCAGAGCGATGGCCATGGCCTTTGCGCCGCCGCTGCCATCCGGCAGCGGGGCGGTGATGTGGTGGGCATCGCAGGTGGCGCCGTAGCCCACGATCTCCGCGTAGATTTTAGCCCCCCGGCTCTGGGCGTGGGACAGCTCCTCCAGCAGCAGGACGCCGGCCCCCTCCCCCATGACAAAGCCGCTGCGCTGGGCGTCAAAGGGAATGGAGGCGCGCTCGGGATCGTCTGTCAGGGTCAGGGCTTTCATAGAGGTGAAGCCGCCTATGGCCAGCGGGGTAATGGCGGCCTCCGTGCCGCCGCAGAGCATCCCGTCGGCATAGCCGTCCCGGATGTAGTGGAAGGCGTCTCCCACAGCGTTGGTGCCGCCGGCACAGGCGGTAACAGGGCAGGAACACATCCCCCGGAAGCCTGCGTCAATGGCCACCTGACCGGCAGCCATGTTGCAGATGGCGGTGGGGACGTAGAAGGGGGAGACACGGTCGAAGCCCTTTTCCAGTCCCCGGCTGTGTTCCGCTTCGGTTATGGCCTGCCCTCCGATGCCGCTGGAGAGGATGACGCCCCAGCGGTCCAGATCTACCTGCTCCGCCTGAAAACCGGCGTCCGCCAGTGCCTGACGGGCCGCAGCCACGGCGAATTGGGTGAAGCGGCCCATTCGCTTGGACTCCTGTCGGCCCAGCAGGGCTTCCGGGTCAAAGCCCTTCACTTCTGCCGCCAGTCTGACCTTCTGTGCGGATGGATCATAGCGGGTGATGGGTCCGATGCCGCATACGCCGTTTTTGGCGGCCTGCCAGCTTTCCTTTGCCGTCAGGCCAATGGGGGTCACAGCCCCCAGACCGGTCATGACAACTCTGCGTCGTTCCATATGGCTTCCTCCTTACATACTCATGCCGCCGTCTACGGCCAGGACCTGCCCGGTGATATAGGCCGCTTCGTCGCTGGCCAGAAAGGCTACAGCGGCGGCCACGTCCTCCGGGCTTCCCATGCGTCCCATGGGAATGGACGTCAAAGCGGCGGTTCTGGCGCTATCCGTCAGGGCGGCGGTCATATCCGTTGCGATAAAGCCGGGGGCCACGGTATTGACGGTGATGTTCCGGCCTGCCAGCTCTTTGGCAAGGGATTTGGTCATGCCGATGACGCCGGCTTTGCTGGCGGCGTAGTTCACCTGCCCTGCATTGCCCCGAAGCCCCACTACGCTGGAGAGATTCACAATGCGGCCATAGCGCTGCTTTACCATCTGCCGGGCTACGGCCTTCATACAGAGGAACGTCCCCTTGAGGTTGGCGCGGATCACGGCGTCAAAGTCCTCCGGCTTCATCCGCATCAGGAGATTATCCCGCGTGACCCCGGCGTTGTTTACCAGAATGTCAATGCGGCCAAAGGTTTTCACGGCGGTATCCATCAGGGCGTTCACGCTGTCTGCGTCCGAAACGTCGCAGCGGACGGCCAATACGCTACCGCCCGGAGTCTGACAGGCGGAGACCGTTTCCTGAGCCGCCGTCTCGTTTCCGGCGTAGCAGAATACCACATTGACGCCGTCCTTGGCCAGCTTCAGGCAGATGGCCCGGCCCAGTCCCCGGCTACCGCCGGTGACGACGGCTGTTTTTCCTGCAAAATTCATATATGTTCTCCTTTGATGATGTCCGTCAGCCGTTCCACATCCGACGCGGTCTCCACGGCATATACCGGCAGCTCCGGCGTGGCCTTTTTCACAAAGCCGCTGAGCACTTTGCCAGGGCCGATCTCCACCAGAGCATCCAACTCCATAGCGGCCATGCGGCGGATGGAGTCCTCCATGTAAACGCTGCTCTGCACCTGCCGCACCAGCAGCTCCGGGATGGAAACATCTGTAGGCTTTTCCCGGCCCAGACAGTTGAAAATCACGGGAATACGCGGCTCCTGAAAATCCACGGTACGGAACCGTTCCGCCAGCGCCGCGCCGGCAGGGGCCATGAGGGGCGTGTGAAAGGGGCCGCTGACCTTCAGGGGCAGGCAGCACCGTGCCCCCTTTTCGCGAGCCAGCGCCGCGGCGGTTTTCACGGCGGCCTTGTCTCCGCCCAGCACCAGCTGGCCGGGGCAGTTGTAGTTGGCAATGACCACGCAGCCTCTGTCAGACGCTTCGTCGCAGGCGGCCTGCAAAGCCGCCCGATCCAGCCCCACCACCGCCACCATGGCGGAGGGACGATCCCCGGCGGCACGCTCCATGGCGTTGCCCCGGAAAGCCGTCAGCTTCACGGCGGTATCGGCGTCAAGGACCCCGGCGGCGTGGAGGGCGGAGTACTCCCCCAGAGAAAGGCCGGCGGCAGCGGCAGGGACGATGCCCCGCTCCGCCAATACTGCCGTCATGCCCGTGGCGAAGGCCACCATGCAGGGCTGCGTGTACCGGGTCTGATTTAGAACGCCGCCTGCATCGGTGAAGGAGACTTCTTTCAGATTAAAATCCACCTGTCCGGCGGCGCTGTCCAGCACCGTCCGAAAGGCAGGAAACGCCTTGTAGAGATCCTCACCCATACCAGGGTGTTGGCTTCCCTGTCCGGCGTATAAAAATCCCAGCTTCATTGCGCGTTCCTCCATTCTTCCATGATTTGTGCCATCTGCTGCGGCACGGTGGAGAGGGTGTTGACCTCCCCGGCGTTGGCCCCACAGAAAAACAGGCCGTTTTCCCAGTCGCCGTTCCGGGCAGCGATGAGGGCGCGGGAAATGCAGTAGGGGGCGTTTTTGCCGTTGCAGGTGGTGATGCACTTTATGCACCGCTCCGGGGGCGGCTGAGTGCCTGCCTCCACCCGTTGGATGAGCGGACTGCGGAGCGCCCGCCCCGGCATCCCCACCGGGCTTTTCACCAGCGTGATGTCAGAGGGGCACGCCGCTAAAAGGCGCTGCTTGTAGCCCTCTGAGGCGTCACATTCCTCCGTTGCGATGAACTGGGTGGCAAACTGCGCCCCGGCAGCGCCCTCCCGCATATAGCGGGCCATGTCCGCACCGCTTTTTACGCCTCCAGCTACGAATACCGGGATGTCCCGCCCGGCCTTGTCCCGGAAGGGGGCCAGAGCGGAGATAACATTCTTCAGAAGGGAGGAGAGGGCAGGCGGCGCATCCAGCTCCTGCCGGGAGAAGCCCAGATGCCCTCCGGCATTCGGCCCTTCCAGCACCAGAAAATCGGGGATGCGGCCATAGCGGCGATCCCACAGCTTGCAGATCAGCCTGGCGGCCCGGCTGCTGCTGACGATGGGAGCCAGAGCCGCGTTGCTTTCCGAAACCTCGGCTGCCAGCGCGGGCAGATCCTTCGGCAGGCCAGCACCGCAGACAATGGCATCGGCTCCCGCCCGGAGGGCGGTGCGGACGCTGTCGGCATACTGGGTGGTGGCCACCATGGCGTTGACAGCCACCAGTCCCGCACCGTGGGCCAATTCCTTGGCCCGGCGGACTTGGCGCTCCAAAGCCCGGAGATTGGCTTCAAAGGGATGCTGGGCAAAATCTGGCTCGGCAAAGCCGCAGACGGCGGTGGAGAGAGTCCCCATGCCGCCGCAGGCGGCTACCGCACCGGCCAGCTGTTCCAGACTGATCCCCACGCCCATGCCGCCCTGAAGGATGGGGAGGGGCAGGGCTTTGCCCCGGAGCATTACCGCCATACTTCCACCGTGGCTTTCAGCACAGCCCGGCTGTCATCGTACAGCTCCTCAAAGATCTGCCGCACAGGGCGGATCTCGTGAAGCATTCCGGCTACCTGCCCTGCCATGACGCTGCCGTGGTCCATATCGCCGTCAAATACCGCCCGGCGGAGAGCGCCTAAGGTGACGCGCTCCAGCTCCTCCAAGGTTGCCCCCCGCTTTTCCAGCGCCAGATACTCCCGGGCCATTTTGTTTTTCAGCACCCGTACCGGCCCGCCGACGGAGCGGCCGGTTACGGTGGTGTCGCTGTCCTTGGCCCGCAGGAGGGCCTGCTTGTAATGATCGTGAATGGGACATTCCTTGCTTGCCAGCAGACAGGTGCCAACCTGAATGCCGCAGGCGCCCAATGCAAAGGCAGCAGCGGCCTGACGGCCGTCGGCAATGCCGCCGGCGGCGATGACGGGAACGCCCACCGCATCAATCACCTGGGGCACCAGCGCCATGGTGGTCATTTCCCCCACATGGCCGCCGGATTCTGTCCCTTCGGCGATGATGGCGTCTGCTCCCTGCTGCACCAGCCGTCTGGCAAGGATGGAGGCCGCCACCACGGGCAGCACCTTAATCCCGGCGGCTTTCCACATGGGGATGTATTTTCCGGGGCTGCCTGCGCCGGTGGTCACCACCTGAACGCCTTCCTCCGCAATGATTTGCGCCATTTCATCGGCGCAGGGGTTCATCAGCATCAGGTTCACGCCAAAGGGCTTGTCCGTCAGGCTTTTGCAGATACGGATCTCCCGGCGAAGCAGATCGGCTTGCAGCATTCCGCCGGTGGCGATCACCCCTAAAGCGCCGGCATTGGAACAGGCGGCGGCAAACGCGCCGGTGGCGATATTGGCCATGCCGCCCTGAATGATGGGAAACTCCGTCCCCAGAAGCTCGTTGAGTTTTTTCATGATGTCCTCCTGTTTCACGGGGGTCACGCCATTTCAATGACGGCGCCGCCCCATGTAAGCCCGCCGCCAAAAGCCACCAGCAGCAGACGGCTGCCATGGCCGATGCGGCCCTGCTCCTCCAGCTCGCTGAGTACCAGCGGTACGCTGGCAGCGGCAGTATTTCCGTAACGGTCGATATTTTTATAGTATTTTTCCGGCGGAATCCGATATTTCCGCACGACATGGTCGATGATGCGGGCGTTGGCTTGATGGAACACGAAAAAGTCGATGTCTTCCACGGTCAGCCCCGCCTTTTCCAGCACGGCGTCCATGCAGGCCGGGACGGTTTCCACGGCGAACCGGAACACCTGCGTGCCGTCCATGGAGAGGACGTTCGGCTCTCCCCGGCCAAGACCCGGCAGGCGAAGAAGCGCATCGTCCCCCCGGCTGCCCAGCACAGCGCCGATGGAGGGCCAGCCCTCCCGGCACTCCACCACGGCGGCAGCGGCTCCGTCTCCAAAGAGGATGCAGGTGCCGCGGTCCGTCCAGTCTACGACTCTGCTCAGAGCCTCCGCCCCTACCACCAGGCCGAATTTCCGGGGCGAGGCATTCAGCAGACACTCCGCGGTGTGCAAGGCATAGACAAAGCCGGTGCAGGCGGCGTTCAGGTCAAAGCAAGGGGTGTCCTCCGGCAGTCCCAGCGACTTTTGCAGCATACAGGCGGCAGAGGGGACAACAGTATCCGCCGAAACGGTGGCTGCGATGCAGACCCCGATCTCCGCAGGGGCGATCCCGGCGCGTTCCAACGCCTGCCGGGCAGCGCCCACACAAAGATCCAGATGGGTTTCCCCAGCGCAGCGGTAACGGCTGCGGATGCCGGTGCGGGAGGTGATCCACGCATCGCTGGTGTCCACCAGCCGGGAGAGGTCATCGTTGGTGACAACGTTGGCCGGCACACAGTGGCCCGTGGCCCAGAGCTTGATTCCGTTCATGGTGTCTCCTTTCCCCGGCCCATGGCCCGGAATTTCTGACAGCGCCGGTTCGCCAGAATGGTTCCGCTCTCTTTGGAGAGGGCGGTCAGATGCTCCGTCAGCGCCTTGTCCAGATTCCAAAGCGTCCGGGAGGGGTCGGTCTGGGCACCACCTGTCGGTTCGGGAATGATGGCATCAATAATGCCCATCGCCTGCAAGTCCAGAGCGGTGAGCTTCATCAGCTCCGCCGCTTCCCCGGAGCGCTGGGCATCCTTCCACAGAATGGAAGCGAAGCCCTCCGGAGACAAAATGGCGTAAACGGCGTTTTCTAGCATCAGCACCCGGTCGGCAGCCGCCAGCGCCAACGCGCCGCCGCTGTTGCCCTCCCCGGTGATGACAGCGATGACCGGCACGGTGAGCCGGCTCATTTCAAAAAGATTCCGGGCAATGGCCTCCCCCTGACCGTGTTCCTCAGCTTCCAGACCGGGGTAAGCGCCGGAGGTGTCGACGAAGGTAAAAACGGGACGGCGGAATTTTTCCGCCTGCTTCATGAGCCGCAGGGCCTTGCGGTATCCTTCAGGCCCCGGCATCCCGAAATTGCACCAGAGATTTTCCTCCAGATTTTTGCCCTTCCGGGTGCCGATCACGGTGACGGGCCGCCCGTGGAACAGGGCGATGCCCCCCAGAATGGCCGGATCTTCCCGGCAGGCACGGTCTCCCCGCTGTTCAAAGAAATCGGTAAAGAGGCCGTCGATATAATCAGTGATCTTGGGCCGCTGGGGGTGGCGGGCCAGTGCCACCCGTTCCGCGGCAGTTCTCTCAGTCATGGCGCTCTCCTTTCCTGTGGAGCTTCAGAAGCCGGAGCAGGGTATCCCGCATCTGACTGCGGGGAACCACCGCGTCCACAAATCCGTGTTCCAGCTGAAATTCTGCCCGCTGAAATCCATCCGGCAGCGTTTCCCCGATGGTCTGCTGAATAACCCGGCGGCCAGCAAAGCCGATGAGCGCGCCGGGTTCCGCCAGAATGATATCCCCTAAAGAGGCGAAGCTGGCAGTGACGCCACCGGTGGTGGGGTCGGTCAGTACTGAGATGTACAACAGTCCTTTTTGGGAAAAGCAGGCCAGCGCGGCGCTGGTTTTGGCCATCTGCATCAGGGACAGGATGCCCTCCTGCATCCGTGCGCCACCGCTGGCAGCAAAAAGAATCAGGGGCAGCCGGTTCTTGCCGGCGTATTCAATGGCCAGCGTCAGCTTTTCCCCGACGGCGGCGCTCATGCTGCCCATGAAGAAGCGGCTGTCCAGCACACCTACCACACAGCGGTAGCCGCCAATAGCCCCCACGGCGGTGACGGCAGCTTCTGTCATGCCGGTTTTCCGGCGGGCGGCGTCCAGCTTGCTGCCGTAGCCGGGGAAACGAAGGGGATCGTTGGAGGTCAGCTTTTCATTCAGCTCCCGGAAGGAGCCGGAATCCAGCACGCTGCTGAGCCGGTAATATGCCCCTATCGGGAAATGATAGCCGCACAAGGGGCAGACGGACAGAGCTTCCACTACGGCTTTCCGTTCATTTTCCCGTCCGCAGTGAGGGCAGATGATGCGCTTTTCGCCGGGAACATAATTTTCCCGCACGGCCTTCATGGCCAGCAGCCGTGCCCGGCGCTTTGCAAATATGTTTTCCATGAATTATCCTCGGTGATGATCGACCCGGCGGCTGAACTCCAGCAGCTCCGGGAGACTCTGATCCAGAAAGGCGGTGGTGCAGCCGCCCCGGACGAAGGTGGGATGAAAGAGAATCTCGTAGGAAAGCTCCCCGTTGGTGGGGAAGCCCTCCAGCGTGAATTCCTCCAGACAGCGGCGCATTTTCCGGATGGCTTCCAGCCGGGTGGGGGCACAGACCATCAACTTGGCTGCGAGAGAATCGTAATAGGGGGATAGGGTGCAGCCGTTGTACAGGGCGGAGTCCACCCGGACGCCGGGGCCGCCGGGAAAGTGGAGAAATTCCACCTTGCCGGGGCAGGGACAGAAGTCCGCCGATGGGTCCTCCGCGTTGATGCGGCACTCAATGGCGTGACCGGTGAGGGCCACATTCTCCTGTGTCAGCTCCAGAGACAGACCGGAGGCGATCCGCAGCTGCTGGCGCACCAGATCCACTCCGGTGACCAGCTCAGTGATGCCGTGCTCCACCTGGATCCGGGTGTTCATCTCCATAAAGTAGAAATGCTGCCCATCGGCGTCCAGCAGAAACTCCACCGTGCCTGCGCCCTCATAGTCCACGGCCTGCGCCGCTTTCACGGCGGCCTGTCCCATTTCCGCCCGCAGCTCCGGCGTCACGCACCGGGCGGGGGCTTCCTCAATGAGCTTCTGGTTCCGGCGCTGGATGGAGCAGTCCCGATCCCCCAGATGGATGACATGACCCTGCTGGTCTGCCAGAATCTGGAACTCAATATGTCTGGGATTTACCACCAGCTTCTCCAGATACATTTCATCATTGCCGAAGCATGCCTTGGCTTCGGCTCTGGCGGCGGCATAAGATTCCGGCAGTCCGGCGGCGCTGTCACACCGGCGGATGCCCCGGCCGCCGCCTCCGGCACTGGCTTTCAGCAGCACCGGGTAGCCGACCCGCTCTGCGGCGGACAGGGCGTCCTCTACAGAGCTTACCGGCCCATCGGAGCCGGGGGTCACCGGCACCCCGGCAGCCCGCATCAGGTCCCGGGCAGCGGATTTGGAACCGGCTTTCCGAATGGTATCCCCGGAAGGGCCAATGAATGTGATCCCGTGCTTTGTGCAAAGGTCGGCAAAATCCGCGTTTTCCGACAGAAAACCGTAGCCCGGATGCAATCCGTCGCACCCGGCGGCCACGGCGGCAGAGAGCAGCGCCGTGGGATTCAGGTAGCTGTCTGCCGCTTTGGCGGGGCCGATGCATACGGACTGGGTGGACAACTGGACATGAAGAGCGTCGGCGTCTGCCTGAGAATAAGCGGCCACCGTTTCGATGCCCAGCTCCCGGCAGGCCCGCAGGATCCGGAGGGCGATTTCTCCCCGGTTGGCAATCAGAACCCGTTTCAGCATGGCTTATAACCAAACAGCCCGTCTCCGAAAGACACCAGAGTGCCGTTTTCCTTCAGCACGGCGGTGATCTCGCAGTCGCAGGGCGCGGTGACCTCGCTCATCATCTTCATGGCTTCCAGCAGACACAGCGGATCGCCCTTTTTCACCCGGTCTCCCACCTGCACAAAGGGGGGCTGATCCGGCGTAGGGGCTGTGTAAAAGGTGCCCACCATGGGAGCGGTGACGGTTTTGCCTGCCGGGGCTGATGGCACGGATACAGAGGGAGGAACAGCCGCTGCCGGGGCTGATGGCACGGCGGGAGCCCCCCGTTCCATTTCTATGGTAAATTCCTGGGTGGACAGCTTCAGCCTGGAGAGGGAGCTGCCCTCGAAGCAGGACAAAAAATCGTTCAGTTCTTGTGTGGTCATGGAAATTCCTTTCAGCGTGCCGCCGCACCGCCGGAGGGAAGTCCCTCCGGCGGCAGGGGCATCAGTTTTTGTGCGCGGCCAGATAGGTCATGATATCGCCAACGGTTTTGAGATTTGCGGCATCCTCTTCGGCGATGGAGATGCCGGCAGCTTCCTCCAGCGCCATGACCAGCTCCACGGCGGCCAGAGAATCGGCCCCCAGATCGTCTGCCAGAGAGGCGGCAGGAACCACGGCCTCCGCATCGCAGCCCAGGGTCTCCACGATGATATCGCGTACCTTTTCCAATTCCATATGTGTATGCTCCTTGCCAATTGAAATTTAAATTATTTTAATTAAAAATATTTAACTAAAATAATTTAAGCATATTGTATGCTGGAGCGCCCGATTTGTCAAGAGGAAAGATTGGAACTGTCGAAAAAAGGAAAGGACTTCGTTGAAATAGCATAAATTTCAGCGCCGGTTTGCCGAAAGACAGCCTGACAAATAATCGATTAGGAGGCTAGTTTCCTAGCCGACCTCTCACACCACCGTGCGTACCGTT
>OLRG01002762.1_pt1 | contig 12024 bp, 7 predicted proteins | sample 1672331 | NCBI WGS metagenome assembly OLRG01 (sample SAMEA3136672, study PRJEB25190) | human gut metagenome
TCAGCGATCCGAGCGGCGATACGGCGGATTTGAAGCCGATTGCGGCGGATTTTGCCCTGTATTTCTGCCCGTTCAAATCGCAGGGCGAGTTCGAGGGCAAATCGAACTATCCGAAGTTCGGCTATGTGTATCTGCCGCATACGGGCACAACGGACGCCGAAACGGGCAAAATCACGTTTGACGGCCTGTATTCCGGCTGGTATAAGCTGGTCGAGACGATTCCGCAGGGACAGGTGAACGCGGGGCAGCTGTTTACGACGTGGTTCCGCGTCATCTGCGACGAAGATTACGAGCATCTGGACAAGAGCGGGAAGAGCAAGAGCTACACGAGCGAAGTTCAGCTCTTCGCTTCCGCAACGCTCAAAAATCGGAGCGACGCGGGCCGCCAGGACGCGAACAACAGCGTGACGATCATCGATCACACCATCGATGTGACCAACACGCCGCGCGCGTATCTGGAAATCACCAAGACGTTTGAGTCTTCTGACACGCAGAGCATCCCGGAAAGCGTCGCCTTCTATGTCTATAAGAAGGGGACGACGGAAGCGGCCGAGCTGGAAATGCGCGTCGTCGATGCCCATGGAACCGAAAGCTGGCAGAAGGTGGCGCAGCAGCCGATTACGCTCGGAGGCTTCACCGAGACTGAAAGGCAGTCCATCGTTGTGCGGCTCGATCCGGGCGCATACACCGTTGTGGAAAGCACGGATGAAAGCGCGGGCTACTGGTTCGCCAAGTCCGCGGCCTATCTGAATGGAAACCCGGAGACGCCGGTTTACAACGGCACGACCGTCGCGAACGGCCGGATCACCAGCAGCCGGGACGTGACCGTCACGCGTTACAACGCGATGGACGTTCAGCGCCAGATGAAGGTTGACTTTGTCAACGCCGGCACGCTGATGGCGGGTCAGATTGAGAAGACCAGACGGCTGAGCGAAAGCGAAACGCCGACTGCGCTGGAAAATTGCTTCTTCTCGCTGTATATGCTGGACGAGCAGGACAATAAGCGCTATTATGCGGGTCGTGAAAGAGGCACGCCGTTTGGCGACTGGATGGGCACGCGTGAAAACGCGGCGCGCTTCAAATCCGACGAGAACGGCATGGTGCAGCTGAACGAAGTTTATGCGCCGGAAGACTCGATGACGGACGGCACGTCGTACACCTATTGGGTCGAAGAAATTTCCGCGCCGAATTACAGCTATCAGCTGGCGTATGACGCGCAGATTGATTTGGCGGCGGGCAGAGAGACCAACACGATTTCGATGGTGAATACGCGCGGCGTATCCATTCAGGTTCGCGTGTTCGGCAGCGTGAGAAGCAACCGCGACGATGATACGCCGGTTGTCGAAGGCGCTGTGCTTCACATCATGAAGAAAGACGCGGACGGCGAACTGCACGAGGTTCTGCTTAGCGACGGACAACCGTATCTGTATCAGACGGTGACCTCCGACGCAAACGGCGACGTGCTGTTCCCGTATCTGCCGAGGCTCGAAGAGGGCGAGGCGTATGTCGTCTTTGAGAAGCCGGACGAGGGCGCGATCGGCGACGATCCCGCCAAGCCGTACCTGAACCCGGTGAGCCAGGGCTACAAGGCCTATTACGATTTCAAAAAGACGGACGCGAACCACAGCACGGCTGAGCAGGATGTTTCCGAGCTTGACGGCGCGGCGGGCTATTATACCGTCGTCACAGGCAAAGAGCTGATGGCCAATCCGAACGAGCTGTTCAGCACGCTGCACTTCAACGCATATAACGAGCCGAAGGGCAGACTGGTGATCCTCAAGCGCGACTATGAAAACAAGAGCGCGCTGGTCGTCGGCGCGAAGTTCAGCGCGGCGGAGACGGACGGCATGGACGAGACGCACAGCTATGCGTTTGCGAACCTCGAACCGACCGCCGCAGACAGGACGGAAGCGCCGCAGACGCTTGAAATCGGCGAAAAGACGTATACGCTTGCGAAGGACAGAACGTATTACACGGACGAGCAGGGGTATCGGTATACCTACGTCATCACGTCGTATGTCGAGCGCGGCAGTTACGCTTTCGCGGAAACGACGACTCCGGCGGGCTATATCGAAACCGAGGCTTCGCAGTCCGCAGGCATGCCGTGGCACACGAAGGCAGAAGCGGTGCTGACGAACAAAGGCGGCTTTGCCGCGGCGGCGTTCGCCAACATCCCGAACCGCGATCCGTATCTGGATAAGACCGTTTCGGCGGTCAACGGCGAGGCCGGCGGAAAGCTGGGCAACCTGCAAAACACGCAGGCGGACGGAAGCTGGCAGACGGTGACCTTTGAAATCCGGAAGACGACGAGCGACAGCGGCGCGGCAGACGCGAACGACGCAATCCGCTACCCGATGAGCAGCTTTGTGATTACGGACAACAAGGTCGAATATCAGACGGTGGACGCGCTCGGCAATAAGAGCGGCTGGCTCGACGGCGGCGCGGAAACCGTGCAGACGCAGCACTTTGTGGAAAGCGTGACCGTCGGCAAGATGAGCTTTGCGCAGCTGGAGGAGGCCTATGGCACGGCGGCGGAAGGCGACAGAATCTATGCGGATGTTTACGGCCTGATCGGCACGCAGGAGACGCCGATTCAGTCGAACATCGACGTGACCGACAGCGGCGCGGACGTTTCCCTGAAAGCGGAAGACGGCGGCTGCATCTACACGGGCTTCAAGATCGCGTATCATATGCAGGATGGCCGGGATATCCCTGCGGGCCTCAGGCAGGATACGCCGATTGTGGTGACGATGCGCTTCCATCAGGAATCTGGCGAAGCAATCAACCGCGTTTGCGGTGTGCGCAATACGGCGGGCCTCAACCTGGCCTATGCCATCGGCGCGAAGTCGCAGGAGAGCGTCAGCAAGACCTATACGGATGCGGCGAACCGCGATGCGGATTCGTCGATCGGCCTGCCGAAAGCCAGAATCACCAAACAGGTGCAGCGCGCGGAGATTGTGCAGAACCCGAACACGGGCGACTATGTCGTGACCGTGGAAGCGGAAGCCACCAACCCCAAGAGCAACAGCCTGACGGTGAGCGCGGGTTCCGGCGCGCATTATACGATTGTCTTTGAGAATATCAGCGGTCAGGCGGAGAACCTGCCCGCAATCGAGGCGCCGATTCTGGTCGATACGCTGCCGCGTCAGGCCATGGCCGTGAAGGCGGAAGCGACGAGCGACAACGCCGCGCTGAAGCTGACGACGACGGTATCCCAGGACGGTTACACGGTTGTGGTCCGGGGCGACGGCCGGCTGGAAGCGGGCCAGAAGATCACCCTGACGGTGGACGCGCTGTTCGTCGGCGAACGCATTCTGGAGCAGATTATCGCGCACAACACGGGCATGGATGCCAACATCGCCTATGCGATGAGCGGCGTGCAGACCGTGAAGAACACGAAGAACCCCTTCGGCGTGCCGTTTGTCGATGAAGCGGGCAACGAGATCACCGGCATGGTGAAGCAGCAGCCCGGCGCCAACACCATGCCCGTTCCGGGCTCGGATACGTGGCTGACGAAGGGATCTTCATGGAATTCCAGGCCGATGCCGTGGCCGCCGAACTCGCGCACCACCGAAAAGCCCTGCGCGTGAGCATATTCGTGCACCGCGGCGCCCACATCGCCCAGCAGCCCCCACGGCTTCACCGCAGCAAGGCCTGCCTCCAGCGCCTTCTTGGTTTCCTCCACCAGGCGGCGCTTCTCGTCGGACACCTCGCCGATGCAGAACATGCGCGAGGAGTCGGAATAGTAGCCATCCAGGATGGTGGAGCAGTCGACGTTGACGATATCACCGTCTTTCAGCACATCGTCGGGCGACGGGATGCCGTGGCAGACCACTTCGTTGATGGACGTGCAGACGCTTTTCGGATAGCCCTCGTAATCAAGGTCTGCCGGGATGCCTCCATGCTCGACGGTGTAATCATAAATCCATTTGTCGATCTCCTCGGTGCTAACGCCTGCGCCGATCCGCTCGGCCACGAGGTCCAGTACGCCGATGTTGATGGCAGCGCTTTTCTTGATGCCCTCGATCTCCTCCGGCGTTTTCAGCAAGCTGCGCTGGGGAACCTCGAAGCCCTGCTCATAGAGGCTTTGCAAGCGCTCGTCGAAATCGAGATGGCACTTCTTGTATTTGCGCCCGCTGCCGCACCAGCATTCGTCGTTACGACCGGGGCTTTTCAGATTATCGTACATACCGCATCCTTTCGTTTGCGCTCCATTGTAACGCTGTTAGCCATGGTTAAGTCTTAGAATCCGCCTGAAACAGGGAAACCGCCGGGCATGAACTCGGCGGCTTCCCTGGGCACGTAAGCTGATCGCCTTTACGCGCGGACCTCGGCGCCGGTGGCGCCGCAGACCTTCTTCACCAGCTTTGCGTGGGCCTTTTCTACCTCTTCGCTGGTAAGCGTGCGATCGGCGGCGCGGTACGTCAGCGCATACGCCATGGACTTCTTGCCCTGACCGATGCGTTCAGAATCGCGATACACATCGAACAGGCGCACCTCAGCCAGCAGCTTGCCGCCCGCAGACGACATGCATTGCTCCAGACGCTCGTGCGTCACATCCTCGTCGACCACGAACGCCTGGTCTATGGAAACCGCCGGGAACGTGGGTACGTCAACGTAATCGCGCGCAGGACGGCAAGCCTTGGCAAGCGCCTCGACGTCCAGCTCGAAGGCGACCACGGGCGCCTGCGCGTCATAGGCGGCGCAAGCCAGCGGATGCAGCTCGCCCACCCAGCCGAGCACCGTGCCGGCGGAGAACACCTGGGCGGCGCGGCCGGGCTGCAGATGCGGGGCCTCCTGCGCGGACAGCGCCTTGTAGCGGACCTTCGGGATGGCCAGCTCGCGCATCAGGTTCTCCACGACGCCCTTGCCATCGAAGAAATCGAACGCCGCAGGCTGCACGTTCCAGGCCGCATCGCCGAACGCGCCGGCCATGACACCGGCCAGGCGACGGCGCTCCTTGGGCTGCTTCTTGCCTTCATGGGCGAAGAACACCATGCCCTGCTCGTAGAGCTGGATGTTCTTCACGCCGCGAGCCTGATTGTGCGCCACCGAGCGCAAAAGACCCGGGATGATGCTCTGGCGCATGACCGACTGGTCGGAGTTCATGGGGTTGATGAGCTCCACGGGGTCGCCCAGCCCCTCGACGGGCATGCGCAGACGCTCGAGCTCGGTGGGCTCGGCGAAGGAATACGTCATGGTCTCGTTGAGGCCGGACGCCGTCATGGTGCGGTTGACGGTATCCAGCACGTGCTCCATATGGGAGCGCACGCCGAAGCGGCCGCGACCGCCGGGCAGCGTCTCGGGGATGAGGTCCATGCCGTACAGGCGCAGCACCTCCTCGTACAGGTCGATCTCACGCGGCAGATCGGGACGGAACGTGGGGGAAACCACGTCCAGCACATCCTCGTCCGCTGTGTCTTCGACCTTGCAACCCAAGCGCTCCAGAATCTCGACGATGAACTCGCGCGGGATCTGGGCACCCATCATGGAACGGAAGCGCGGGATGCGGAACTTCAGCTGCGCGGCGGTGCTGGGCTCGGGCCACACGTCGATGATGCCCTGGTCGTCGGCCGCGGCGGCGCTTACGGTGCCGCCGGCAACCTCCACGATGAGGGCCGCCGCGGCGGCGGAACGCGCCTCGACGCCGTGGTCGTCCACACCGCGCTCATAGCGCATGGAGCTTTCGCTGATAAGCCCAAGGTTGCGGCTGGTGCGGCTAGTGCGGCCCGCCTCGAACGTGGCGGCTTCCAGCAGGATGTTCACCGTATCATCGGTCACCTCGGTGTCAAGGCCGCCCATGACGCCGGCCAAGGCAACCGCGCCCTGCTCAGGGGTGGAGATGACGGTCATGTCGCTGGTAAGGGTGCGCTTCTCGCCGTCAAGCGTGGTCAGCGGCTCGCCGTCTTGCGCGGCGCGCACCACGATGTGCGCACGGCCATCGGCATTCTTCAGTTTGTCCAGGTCGAACGCGTGCAGCGGCTGGCCGAACAGGAACAGGATGTAGTTCGTGACGTCGACGATGTTGTTGACGGAACGTTGGCCGATGGCCGCAAGGCGCTCGACCATCCAGTCGGGGCTGGGGCCCACCTTGCAGCCGCGGATGACGCGCGCCGTGTAGCGCGGGCAGCGCTTAGCGTCCTCGACCGTGATCTGGACCTCTTCGTCAACGGGGGTTGCGGAGGCGTCGAGCTGGAGCTTGGCCGCCATCTCCGCCAGCGGGTCGTTCCAATCGCGACGGTACATCGCGCCCACCTCGCGAGCCAGGCCTGCGATGGAGAGGCTGTCGGGGCGATTCGGGGTGATCTCCAGGTCGAGCACGGTATCGGTGAGACCGGCGTACTCGGCGAACGGGACGCCCACCGGGGCATCTTCGGGCAAAATCATGATGCCGTCGTGGTCGCCGCTTAAGCCGAGCTCGCGCGCGGAGCAGTTCATGCCGAAGCTGGCGACGCCGCGAAGCTTGGACTTCTTGATCTTCACGTCGCCGGGCAGCTCCGCGCCCACCATGGCGGTGACGATATGGTCGCCCTCGTTGAAATTCTGGGCGCCGCAGACGATCTGCAGCGGCTCGGGGTTGCCTTCTTTGTCGACGTTGAGCCCGCCCACGTCGACCGAGCAAACCCACATATGATCGGAGTCGGGATGATGCTCCTTTTTAAGGACCTTGGCAGTTACCACGTGGTCGAACGCGGCGCCAAGCGTCTCAACGCCCTCCACGCCCGTTCCCGTAAGGTCGAGTTTGTCGCAGAACGCCTTGATGTCCGTAGGGACCTCAACGTATTCGTTCAGCCATTTCAGCGATACTTTCATGACATTCTCTTTCTATGACATCGGCCAAAGCCGATGAAAATCAGTGGGACGGCCGAGCTTGCCGGGATCGGCCTGGATGGCGAAGCGCCGTATCAAACGCATCCGACCAAGCCGAGCACGGCCATCGCCCGTGCGCCGAAAGCGGAAAATCCGAGCTAGGTTCCGCCGATCCGAGCCGCCGAGCGACCTCGCCGTCGAGCAAACGGGGCTAGAACTGGCGAAGGAAGCGCATATCGCCCTCGAGCAGCATACGCAGGTCGGGGACGTTGTACTTCAAGCACGCAACGCGCTCGACGCCCACGCCGAACGCGAAGCCCGAATACTCCTCCGAGTCGATGCCCGACATGCTGAGCACGTTGGGGTCGACCATGCCGCAGCCCAAGATCTCCAGCCAGCCCGTGCCCTTGCACATGCGGCAGCGCTCGCCGTCGTGCAGATGGCCCGTGCCGCCGCACACGCCGCAGCTGACGTCGGCCTCGGCGGAAGGCTCGGTGAACGGGAAGTAGTGGGCGCGGAAGCGCGTCTTGCGATCGGGGCCGAACATCTGCTTGCAGAAGTAGTCGAGCGTGCCCTTCAGGTCGCCGAACGAGATGCCCTTGTCGACGACCAGGCCCTCGATCTGCGTGAACTGCGGCAGATGGCTGGGGTCGGCGACATCGCGGCGATACACCTTGCCCGGGGCGATGATGTAGATGGGAGGCTTCTGCTGCTCCATGACGTGCACCTGCACGCCGGAGGTCTGCGTGCGCAGCAGCACCTTGGACTCGCCGCGCACCGCGGACTCCTCGCCGGAGCGGTCGGCCACGTAGAAGGTGTCCTGCATGCTGCGGCTAGGGTGGTCTGCCGGGGCGTTAAGCGCCTCGAAGTTATAGTAGTCGGTTTCCACCTCGGGACCTTGAGCCACGGTGTAGCCCAAGCCCAGGAAGATCTCGGAGATCTGATCGGTGATGGCGTTGATGAGGTGGCGCGTGCCCACCTGCTGGCCGCGGCCGGGCAGCGTGACGTCGACGGCCGCCGCATCGATAGCCGCCTCAAGCTCCTTGGCGGCAAGCGCGCGCTTGCGCTCCTCGAGCGCCGCCTCGACGGCGCCGCGCACCTCGTTCACCGCTTTGCCCACGGCGGCGCGCTCTTCCTTCGCCACCTGGCCCATGCCGCGCAGGTAGCCCGTCAGCGTGCCGGCCTTGCCCAGCACCGCCACGCGCACCTCCTCGAGCGCGGAAGTGTCCGCAGCCTGTTCGATGGCGGCCAGCGTGCTCGTGCGCAACGCCGACAGCTCGTCCACGATTGCCATGTGTCCGATCCTTTCCATATTTGCCGACGGCCGCCGTATGCGGCCAACAAAAAAGAGCCCTCTTCGCCTTTGGCCTGGGATTTACCCAGTCCAAGGACGAGAGAAGGCTCTCGCGGTACCACCTTGGTTGACGGACGCGCACCTGCGCGAACCGCCCGCTTCATTCGCCCCGATAACGGAGGGCTGCCGCCACGGCCTACTAAAACGTCCGCGCTTGCCGCGCCCCGCTTTCAGCCATGATGCTCGGAAGGGAATCAGCGCGCCTGCCGCCCGGGCCCTTTCAGCCGATGAGGCCCGTCTCTGCCGACCGCGATGATGCGCGCCGCTGTCTTCGTCTATGCATGTGCCTACGGAGTATACCGCAAACATCGGCGATTCGTAGCGTTTTCCATATCGCGCGCACCCGATGCAAGAAGACTTGGGCTTCGCGGAAACAAGCCGGGACCGCCCGGCGTTGGAACAGGCGAGGCCGCAGCGTATCCCGCAATTCGCCGCATCACGCCGACAAAGCGCGTCCAAATCGCGAATCGACCGATAACGAAGTCGAGCTGATCTTGGCAGAGAAGCGCCCACCGTAGGAATCGGGCGGCATCTCGACCGTCACGCAACCCCCGCAAAGCAGTAGTACCATGGGTTCCTGATCGAAAACGAGAAGGAGCCCTTTTCATGACCACTCCCGTCATCCGCCTTGCGACCAGCGCCGACTCCGATGCCATCTTGGGCATCTACGCGCCCTACATAGACACGTCCATAACGTTCGAGGAAGAAGCGCCCACGCGCGAGGCCTTTCAGGCCCGCACGGACGGCGTGCTTGCCGCCCACCCCTACCTGGTTGCCGAGCTTGACGGCAAGGTGGTGGGCTACGCTTACGCACACGAGCTGCGCGAACGCGGCGCCTACCGATGGAACTCCGAGCTTTCCGTGTATCTAGCACCCGCCGCGCAGGGCCACGGGCTGGGCGCCGTGCTGTACCGTGCGCTCATCGAGCTATGCGCCGCACAGGGAATCAAAGCGGTGTACGGCATCGTGACCAGCCCGAACGATCCAAGCCAACGCCTGCACGAAGGCCTTGGCTTCGAAGTGATGGGGCATCAACGACATGCCGGCTTCACGTGCGGGCAATGGCACGACGTCACCTGGTACGTGAAGTTCCTGACCGACCGGTTCGAGAACGACCCCGCTTCCCCGGTGCCCTTCCCGCTGCTGCGCGACCAGCAGCCGCAGACGGTGAAGGATATCCTTGATCGAGCGAACACGTCCCTGCAATAAGACGCGGGCTTGGTCGGAGCCGGAGACGGGAGCGTCGTTTCGCAACGATTCGCCCCTGTCGCAAAACCGTGCTGAAAAAGGGAACCATTAGGTAACGCCCGCCAGCACGCACCCCGCCCCCTAGGCAAAGAGCAATACAGTAAACACCGCGCCCCGCAAGGCTGCAAACTCACCTTACGGGGCGCGATACGCCGCACCACCAAAACGTTAGGCACCTCTATGAAAAACTTCTTCCAACGATTGGCTCAACGCACTGCCGTATGGATGCAGGGCCGTTACGGCAACGACGACCTTTGCAACGCGCTGGTAGCGCTAGGTATCATCGCCATGCTAGCTTCCATCCTGCCGCATTGCGGATGGCTTTCCTATGTCGCGCTTGCGGCGATGGCGCTGGCCATTTGGCGCACCTGTTCGAAAAACATCGGGAAACGCCGCCAAGAGAACCAGAAGTACCTGCGCCTGTCCGCCAAACCCCGCCGCAGCTACGAGCTTGCGAAGAAGAAATGGTCCAACCGCAAGACCACGAAGTACTTCCGCTGCAAGAATTGCGGGCAGGAGCTTTCCGTGCCCCGCGGAAAGGGAACGATGCGCGTAGTGTGCCCGAAATGCAAGACGGAGACGAAGATGAAGTCGTAACAAGCGCTAACGTCGCTTGCGCAAGATATCCGTGACCACCCAGATGGACAGCACCAACGCGCCCAGATATCCGAAGAAGGACAGCGCGGGAACTCCGAGAACGCGCGGCTCCATGGTGGACAGGGCAACCATGGACGAGCCGATGAACAGGCCTGCCACGATAATGCCCAACGACAGCCTGTTGATGATGATCGAGAGGCTGCGCATGGGCGCCTCGGAGCCCAAAACCTCCATATTCACCTTAACCTGCCCGCGCGTGAGCATGTGCAGCGCCTGACCTGCATACTTCGCCGTATCCAGCGTGCCCGATCCCGCGGCGCGCAACGCCAGCGCCAGCTCCTGCATGGCGCTTATCATCTCAGCCTTCACATCCTTCGTGCGCTGGATATGCGCGTTGATGATGGACACCATGTTCTCGTTGGGAATGAGCGGCATGACGGTGCCCTCAAGGGTGACGATGCCGCGCGACACGCTGGTGATGGACGGCGGCAGCGTGACCTTGCATTGACGCGTGAGGTTCAGGATATCCGAGAGCAGCTGGCCGACGTCGATGGCGCTGACGTCGCATGAACCGTAGTCTTTCAACAGCAGATCAAGGTCTGCCAGGAAACGCGTATGGTCGATGGCGTTGTTGTCGCGCTGGATGGCGAACGCCAGCAGGGCGTCTTTGAGCTCTGAAGCGCTCTGCATCCCCACGGCGTTGATGATGGAGCCGAACCCCGCGCGGTCGCGCGGGGATAAGCGGCCCATCATGCCAAGGTCGATGTAGACGATCTTCCCATCGCGCACCAACATGTTGCCCGGATGCGGGTCAGCGTGGAAAAAGCCGAAATCCAGCACCTGCGTGGCATAGTTGTCCAGAATCTTCTCACCGATCTCCTGCAAGTCGTATCCTGCAGCGCGCAGCTTCTCGAAATCATCGATGGGGATGCCGTCGACATACTCCATGACCAGGATATTCTCGCGACACAGCTCGGGATACACCTTCGGGCATGCGATGAAGGCCACATCCTTGTTCAGCAGCGCGAACTCTTGCAGGTTGGCCGCTTCGCGCTTGAAATCCGTTTCCTCGAGAAACGTTGCCCACAACTCCTCGACCACATCACGCAAGTCGAGCATCTGCCCGTCTTTGATGAACCGCGACGCCTGCCGAGCCACGATACGCATGATGTCGATATCCTGCGCCATGGTGGCGCGCACGCCCGGCCGCTGGATCTTCACCGCCACCACGCTGCCGTCGGCAAGACGCGCCTTGTGCACCTGCGCCAAGGAGGCGCTTCCGAGCGGCTTGGGGTCGATCTCGGCGAACAGCTTCTCGCGTTCGTCCCCGTAGATGGAGTCCATGGCCGCAAGCATCTCATCAAACGGAAGCGGCTTCGACCTTGCCTGCAGCTTCTTCAGCTCATCGCAATAAGCCTTGGGCAAGATCTCCGAACGGGTTGACAGCGTCTGCCCGATCTTCACGAAGCTGGGGCCCAGGCCCTCCAGCATGCTGCGGAAGGATTCGGGCGTGAACCCCTTCGTGAAGTGATGCTTCTGCATGATGGTGTATATCTCGCGCAGCCTTTGCGTGCGCGATTTGCGCGTAAGGTTGAACTGCCCCTCGGGGTCCACCTCGGAACCCGACGAGAAGAAGTACTTCAACAGCGTGTTGTCGGCCATGGAAGCACGCGACCCCTATTGCTCAGCGGACGCTTCGGCCTGTTCGGAAGGCTCCTGAGAGCCCTCGGCTTGCGGCTGTTCCTGCACAGGCTGCGCCGCCGGGCGCGCCGCGATCTCGGCCGCCTTCGCGGCGAAGGCCTCGCGCTCCTCGGGGGTCATGACCGACATGCGCGCCTCAAGCGCATCGAAGCGCGCGGACTGCGCGGCGTTCGCCGCCTTGTGCGCAAGCTCGGTGTTGATCTGCTTGCCCTGCTCGACGGTAAGCTCGCCCTTCGCGATAAGCGTGCTCACCAGATCCGTGGCCTTCTCGCCCGTGATGGCCATAGCCCCCACGCCAGCCAGGAAGATGTCCT
>OLRG01002764.1_pt1 | contig 12023 bp, 16 predicted proteins | sample 1672331 | NCBI WGS metagenome assembly OLRG01 (sample SAMEA3136672, study PRJEB25190) | human gut metagenome
AAGTACAGATATTGTATTTCTGCATGATGGGAACATAGGGAGTCCATATAAAGGCGTTGAATACAGGGCATGAAGGCAGTCTGAGCACGGCACACGCAAATTCAGCGGAGGATATGCTTTCCCGTCTGGAAACAATGACTTTGATGGGAGTGGAACTTCCGCTTGAAGCGATCCGCAGACAGATCGCTTCAGGTGTGGATATCCTGGTCCATCTTGGGCGTATGAGGGACAAAAGTCGAAAAGTATTGGAAATAACGGAAGTTTGTGGATTTGAAGATCATGAAATAAAGACCAGGACACTTTACCGGTGGCAGGAGGGAAAAGGGCTTGTACAGACGGCAGAACTTCTGAACAGGGAGAAACTGGTCCGGGCAGGGGTGGAAATATGAAGCAGGATTATAGGGAATATCATTTTTCAGGAAAGGAGATCGCAAAATATCTGCTACAGAGTCTTCTGCTCTGTGGCACACTGGATTATCTTTTTTATCAGAATAAATGGCTGATGCTGCTGGCAATACCGGCGACAGTGGTGTTTCTGAAGATCAGGAAGAAGCAGCTGATCCGGGAGCGGAAGAAAAATCTGAATTATCAGTTCAAAGATGCGCTGAATGCACTGAGCGTGGCGGTTCAGGCGGGATATTCTGTAGAAAATGCAGTTTCGGCGAGCGCAAGAGACCTTGAGCGGATGTATCCGGAGGATGCAGATATCGTGAAAGAATTTCACTACATGGAAAGTCAGATCAAAGTCAGCGTGCCGGTAGAAGAACTGTTCCGAAGCCTTGGCGAACGCTGCGGCATCGAGGATATGGAGAATTTTGCGGCTGTCTTTTATACAGCGAAAAGAACAGGAGGAGATATGTCAGGGATCATTCAGACATCTGCGAGAATGCTGGGAGATAAGATCGATGTCAAGAAAGAGATCGAGACGACACTGGCAGCCAAAAAGGCAGAGCAGATGGTCATGAGCCTGATGCCTGCAGGGATCATTCTTTATCTGAAACTGACATCTCCGGGATTCCTTGGAGTGCTGTATGGAAACCCGTTTGGCATTGCTGCCATGACACTGTGTCTTGGAATATACGGATTTTCTTACTGGCTTGGAAGAAAAATCGTAGATATTGAGGTGTGACATGTGGGTACATATTGCGATATTTGCGATTATCGCAGGGATCGGACTGAGCCGGAAAGCCGGATGGCTCCATCTGGATGGTCTGGCAGACAGCGAAAGTGTCAGATTGTTTCTTCTGGTGGCAGTGTGTGGAAACCTTCTTGGAATGCTGCTGACACTGACAAGTGGAGGAAGTCAGGTCTATACGAATGGACATCGTCTTGAGAAGGAGATAACAGGTGCATACACGGAGGAATTTGAGGTATCTGTAGATGGGGAGGATTCAGAGAAATTCCAGATCCAGGTACCGGAAAAAGAGAGCGGGGAAGAGCTTTTATCTGAAGAAACAGAAAAAGAAGAAACACCGGAGGAAAGCAGAAAGAAAGAACTCAGAGAAGCGATCGAAAAGTATAACGAAGAAAAAGAAGACCCGGATTATTATTATCTGCCGGAAGAATGGAACGGCCAGAAACTGGAGTGGCAGAAGCCGGGAGATAATACGGGAACTCTGATCGCAGCCTTAAGTTTTTTTTCAGCCTTTGTGCTTATGCTCAAGAAGGCGAGAGAAGAACAGGAGGCACTGGCGAAACGTTCTGAACAGCTTTTGATGGATTATCCGCCTCTCATCCTGAAATTTACTCTTCTGATCCAGGCGGGGATGACTGCAAGGCGGGCATTTCAGAAGATGGCGTCCGACTATATGAGGACAGAGCCTGTCAAAGGACATTTTGCATATGAAATGATCGTAACGGCATGCCGTGAGATGGACAGTGGTGTGGCAGAACTGGAAGCTTACCGGCGTTTTGGAGAACGGTGCGGCCAGATGAAATACAAAACGTTTTCTACGATCCTGATTCAGAATCTTCAGAAAGGAAGCAGGCGCATGGCAGATCTTTTGGAGCAGGAGGCACTGGAAGCCTGGGATGAGCGCAAAAGAAAAGCAAGAGTTTTAGGCGAAGCGGCGGCTACAAAGCTGCTGATACCGATGATCATGATGCTCATAGTGGTCATGGCGATCATTATGATTCCTGCATTTCTTTCATTTTATGGACAATAAAAAATATTTACACAAGTTATGAATGGGCAGTATGGGAGGTATGTATATGGGAGAATTAGTAAAAACAGCGAGAGAGTTTGTACGGGAAGAAGATGCGGTGGGCGTTGTGGAGATCATTCTGATCCTGGTAGTACTGATCAGTCTGGTCATTATCTTTAAAGATCAGCTTACAAATCTGGTAAACGCGATCCTCAGCAAGATCACAAAACAGAGTAATTCAATCTGATCAGGTGGAAGGCTTATGGATAAAAAAGGCAGCATTACCGTTTTTCTGGCATTGGTACTCAGTATCCTGCTGTCACTTGTCAGTACCAGTATTCAGTCGGTACAGGCAGCAGCGGCCAGAACACAGATCCTGAATGGGATGGATATTGGACTTTATTCTCTGTTCGGGCAGTATGACCGCTCACTTCTTCGGGATTATGATCTGTTTTTTTTGGACGGAACGCAGGGTGGAAGTGAACTTGATCTGGCGGCCGTTTATGACAATCTGGAATCATATATCAGACCCGTGCTGAAACAGAACAGCCAGAAACTTCGGATCAGGCAGGGTGGTTTTACAGGATACCGACTGGCAACTGATCAGAATGGAGAAGTTTTTTATCATCAGGCAGTTTCCTGTATGAAAGATACGCTGGGAAGCCAGGGGGTGCAGGCACTTCTGAGCCGTCTTAAGGATAAAGAAGAAAAAACAAAGAAGGCAGAAGAAGATGGAAAAACGACCGAGAATGGCGGAACGCTGGAAAATTATGATTCTGAGATGAATGATGCATTTAATAAGAGTCAGGAAGCGGAAGAAGCAGCCAAAGATGAAAATCAGAACGGAGAAGATTTCGGGAGTGGTGAAGAAGGCGGTTTTTCAGATGGAGAATCAGACAATGCTATGAATCCGATACCGGTGATCCGGCGTATCCGGATGATGAGTCTTCTGGATCTGGTTGTTCCGGCTTCAAAAGGAATTTCCGAGACACAGATCTCGACAAAAGATCTTGTATCGAAACGAAAGCTGGAAGAGGGAATGTCCATGCCTGGAAATCCGACGGAAGATTCTTCGCAGACATCACAGATCCTGTTTCAGAAATACCTGACAGACAGGCTGGGGAATTATCAGGATCCGGCGTCTTCCGAGCTTAAATATCAGCAGGAATATATTCTTGGTGCAAATGACAATGACAAAGCAAATCTTCGGACAGTTGCGAATCGGCTTCTTTTGATCCGGGAGGGGATCAACGCTGCATATCTGATGTCAGATGCGGGAAAAAGAGCACAGATGCATGCGCTTGCCCTGGGGATCGCGTCAGGATTTCTTGTGCCGCCTGCAGCGGTCATCATTGAAGCAGCACTGCTTCTCTGCTGGTCTTTTGCAGAGAGTATCCTGGATGTCAGGGAACTGTTTCATGGAGGTAAAGTACCGCTTATGAAAAATGCGGCGACCTGGCAGCTGTCTCTGGAAAATCTTCCCAATCTTCTTGAAAATCTTGACAGTCAGAGAAGAAATGATGAAAATGGCATGTCTTATGAAGACTATCTTCAGGTGCTGCTTCTGGCACGATCCAAAAAAGAAAAACTTGATCGAGGAATGGACATGATCGAGACCAGCATCCGCGAATCAAAAGGCAGAGAAAGCTTCCGGCTGGACTGCTGTATTGAGGCGATCGAGGCCTCAGTGGATGTTGATGCGAACAGAAATAAAGTATTTACCGTAACAAGACAATATAGTTATATCTGAGGTCAGGGGCGGTTCAGGAAAGGGACCGCCCGATACAAAAGGGGTGCAGAAAGATGCTTTTTCAGAAGGATAATATACATGATTGGAATATAAAGCAGATAGACAGAAAGAAGAAAAAAATAAATAAAAATGAAAGGAAACGCTCTCTAAAAAATTCAGTTCTCCAGTTTCCCCCGATAAACGGAGAGTTTTTTAAGCCTTCTGAAAAGGTGTCTTTCTGCACCTTTTTGAGATTATGCAGGCGGGCAAGCCTTGCGGTGGAGACGGCACTGGTGCTGCCGCTCTTTTTTCTGGGGATGGTGACGATGATCTCGTTTATGGATATTTATCAGATCCAGACCGTGCATCTCCAGAAATTGTGCGAGAAGACAAAGGAAGCAGGAATGTATGCATATGTACTGGACGGGAAAGGCCCGGACAAAGTCACCCTGCCGGATGTCTATTCGTACACACCGATAGGCGGACTGATCCCGCTGTCCAAAGTCTGGATGCAGAACACCATAACGGTCCATGCATGGACGGGAGCGGAGGAACAGAACGATTCAGGAAAAGGAGATACACAGGAAGAGATGGTTTATGTGACGGAATCCGGCTCAGTGTATCACAGAAAACTGGGCTGCCGCTATCTCAAAGTTTCGCTCCAGCAGGTTCCCGGTTCGAGGATTTCCTCCATGCGTAACAGCTATGGGGAGAAATATGCGGCATGCGAATCATGCAGCCGTGGTCAGAGTCCTGCTGGAAGTGTTTATGTCACTTCAACAGGAAACCGATATCATAATCAGGAAACCTGCAGTGGACTGAAGCGAACTGTAAAACTGGTAAAGCTGTCGCAGGTGGGAAGCATGCATGCGTGCAGCAGCTGCGGATAGGGAGGTGCCGGATGAAGGAATTGTGTACGGTGATCTTTCTGGCAGCGAACAGCTGGCTGGATATCAAAAAGCGGGAAATTTCACTTATTCTGACTGTAGCTTATGCAGGATGCGGGATCCTGTGCAGCATTTTGCAGGGAAGGGAAATTCAGGATGTGCTGATCCCGGTGGGAATCGGAGTTCTGTTTCTGGCATCGGGATTTGCAAGCCGTGGTGCGATCGGTGTGGGAGATGGTTGTATCCTGCTAGCACTGGGAACTCTGCTGGATACGGAAATCTATATTCAGATGCTATGCATCGGATTTTTTCTGGCGGCGTTCTGGTCCGGGATCCTGCTTGTGATCCGTAAGAAGAGCCGGGATACAGAGATACCGCTGATGCCGTTTCTATTGGCGGGATATATAGGAGGAGTTCTGATATGAACAGTTTGGAGAAGATAAGAAAAGGCAGTTTTACGATCGAGGCGGCCTGTGTGATGTCATTGGTACTGCTGGTATTGATGGGAGTCCTGTATCTGAGCTTTTTTGTACATAACCGCGCATGGCTGACAGCAGCGGCGTGTGAATCGGCACTGACCGGAAGCATGGAAGGTATCCGAAAAGACGGACAGTCACAGGAAGCGGCGGCAGTCAGAAGCCGGGAACTTGGAAATGTTGGATTTTTTGGAGCAGAAAATCTGACTGGTCAGGTAAAAAACGGAAAAGAGATCAAAGTAACCTATACGGCAGATACGATCTCCGGATTTGGCGGCTTCAGGTGGAAGCTTACGGCAGAAGGCAGTTCCAGGGTCATCCGTCCGGTAGAATGGATCAGAAAGATCAGGGCAGCTTCTGAAGTGATAGAAGAAATTGGAGGATAAAAATGAGGGCAGAATATAAACGGGATATGAGTCATAATTATCTGATACTGCATGGGGAAAATCCGGTGGATACCTCATCTTATCAGGTTCGGATGCTGACGGGAAATGCAGTACCTTCTATATTGAAGTGCAGGATCCAGGGATTGGATGGGAAGTTTCTGTTTTATTATGATATCACGTCAAGGCAGTCACTGGCTTCTTTTTATGAACAGAAGAAACTGAAAGCGTCTGATCTCAAAATTATATTTGGTGGATTTGTAAAGATCATGGAAGAGATGATGGAGTTCCTTCTGAATGCTGACCAGCTGCTGCTTTCACCGGAATATATGTATCTGGATGTGGAGAAGCAGAAGATGTATTTCTGTTGTCTCCCCGGAGAACCAAAGGCGATCGGTGAGCAGTTCCGGGAGATGACGGAATATTTCCTGCCGAAACTGGATCATGAAGACGCGGCGGCCGTGACGATGGGATATGGGATCTACCGCAAGGCACTGGAGGCGGGAATCCAACTGGAAATGCTGAAGGAATTTATTTACCAGAACAGCTCGGAAGAAGCCGGGGAGAAGAAAAAGGAGCAAAGAGCAGCAAAAGAAATTTCAGCTCCAGAAGCAGATCTGGCAGAGCAGGAACCTCTGGATTTTGTGGAAAAACCGAAGCCTGTGCAAAAACCGAAGCAAAAGCCGAAAGAAAAGAAAGAGAAAAACACTGAGAAAGCAGTAAATGAGAAACTCCTGTGGGCAGGAGGATGCGGACTGGGAGTCCTGGTGCTTCTGGGAATCTCGGCAGCCGGCTATCTGGGATATATGCCAGGGCTTCCGGCGGAGGCAGTACTGGCAGCAGGAGTCCTCCTTCTGGGATCCGGTGCACTGGGGCTGTGGATCAGCGAAAAAAAGAAGAAAAAGCAGGATGAAACTGCAGAGTGGAGAAAGAAAGTACGAAAAGAACTCTCAGGAAAGAAAGAGACTCCCTGTGATCTCTGGAATGACGATGAAGACAGAAGACAGGCGGCAGTCCCATATGGATATGAGGAAATGCGGCGTATAAATACAGCACCCGATTCCAGGGGAAATTTTTATACAGGAAATGAACTGCCGGAGGAAGAAGATTACGGCGAGACGATGATTCTGTCGGTTGGAAAGGTAAGAGGTCCTGCCAGTCTCGTGAGTAAAGAGCCGGGAGAACTCGCACCGATTTTTCTGGAACAGGAGCTGACGATCATCGGCAAGATGGAAAATGCAGCTGACGTGGTGATCCCAAGACCTACCGTAAGCCGTGTCCATGCTCGGATCCGCAAAGTAGAAGAAGGATATTTTCTGGCTGATCTGAATTCACGAAACGGAACTTCTGTGAATGGAAGAATGCTCAAAGCAAATGAGGAATACCAGCTTCAGGATGAAGATGAAGTGGATTTTGCAGAGGCACGGTATGTATTTATAGAATAAAATCCAGGAGTTTATAAAAAGATAAGATTTTATGAAAATGCAATGCTTGCCATACGTAATCCTATCTGTTAGAATATACGGAACAACGCAGGGGATCTGACAGAATGGAGTGAGGACTTTGGAAGAGATTCGGAAGGAACCGGTGACAGTGGCACTGATTCTTATTAATGTTCTGGTTTTTATTGCTGTGGAACTTACCGGGACTTCGCAGAATGCATGGCATGTGCTGGACTATGGAGCGGCATATACACCTTATATTGTACAAAATGGAGAAGTTTACCGGCTGTTTACCTCCATGTTCCTGCACTTCGGGATTGAACATCTTGTCAACAATATGCTGGTACTGTTTGTGCTGGGAAGCCGGCTGGAGCAGGTGATCGGAAAGCTCCGTTTCCTGTTTATCTATCTGGCAGGCGGGATTGCCGGAAATATTTTCTCACTGATCCTCGAACTGCGGAACCAGGATTTTTCGGTATCTGCGGGAGCATCCGGAGCAGTGTTTGCCGTAATGGGTGCGATGATCTATGTTGTGATCCGAAATAAAGGATGGCTTGAGGATCTTTCCATGAGACAGATCCTGGTCATGGCTGCATTTTCACTTTATTTTGGATTTACAAGTTCGGGAGTAGATAATGCAGCTCATATAGGCGGTATGATCGCCGGTTTTGTGCTCGCTGTTCTGATCTGGCATCCACGGAAGAAACGTGATCAGCAGATGGAGATCTACGACCAGTTATAAATCCCTGTCCAGAGGAATATATACATGAAAAGTGCTTCCACTTCCGGGAGCACTTTCAATTTCTACGGAACCATGATGGGCTTCAATGATCTGTCTGGTGACAGCAAGTCCGAGGCCGGTGCCGCCGGACTTGTAGGTTATGAAAGGCTCAAATACCCGCGTTTTTTGAGAGGAGGTCATGCCGCACCCGTTGTCACAGACTGAGATATGGACATATTGTGTGGTGGATTCGGCACGAAAACGGATGGTTCCATGCGGATGGCTGATTGATTCCTGGGCATTTCGAAGAATGTTCAGAAATACCTGTCGGATTTTTAACGGATCCAGATATAATTTGGGGAGATCATGCGGGATGTCCGTCTCAAATTCGATTTCCAGATATTCAAGCACAGGGCGAAAGGAGCTTGCGATTTCGTTCAAACAGGTGCTTAAGTCAGTTAAGACAAGGGAAAGATGCCCTGCATTCTGATATCTGGACAGGTCGTCCAGAAGCGCATGGATATATTTCAGATTTCCCAGGATATTTTCCCACTGTTCATCATAAGAGAGGTCTGGGTGGGAGGAAGCGAGAAGCTGCAGTTCACTGGAGAGAAGAGCCAGTGGATTACGCAGCTCATGAGAAAATCTGGAAAGCAGGATCTGAAGTTGTTCTGTATTCTTTGCAGAATCGATGTTTTCTCTCATAATCTGTCACCTCATGTCAAGTGTAGCATCGCAAAATGAACAGAGCAACAAATTTCGTATTGAAAAAATCGAAGAAATACGTCACAATAGAACCAGAAAACACTATAAAATAAAGGAGAAAACGACCATGGAAAATTGTATTTTTTGTAAAATTGCAAATGGAGAAATTCCGGCAGCTACTTTATATGAGGATGATGACTTCCGTGTGATCCTGGATCTGGGACCGGCAAGCAAGGGACATGCCCTCATTCTTCCGAAAGCACATGCAGCCAATATCTATGAACTTCCGGATGAAACAGCAGGCAAGGCAATGATCCTCGCAAAGCATATGGCAACGAAACTCAGAGACGGACTGAAATGTGATGGCTTCAACATCGTGCAGAACAATGGAGAGATCGCAGGCCAGACAGTCTTTCATTTCCATATGCATCTGATCCCGAGATATGAGGGAGACAATGTTGGGATTACCTGGAAACCTGGCAATCTGACTGATGAGGAGAGAGAGGAAATTCTGGCAAAAGTAAAATAAAAATGCCGGAATGCTATGAAAGATATGGTTGAGAATTTTACAGGCTTTTATAATGCTTTCTTTGAATTCTCAGCAAGAAGTGCCTACAGGATCGTGAAAGAAAAGAATACCGCCATGGATATTGCACAGGAAGTATTTCTGTATTTCCTCAAAAATCAGGAGACGCTTGATTTCTCAGATGAGGCGAAATTAAGAGCCAAGATTGGATGGAAAACCAGGAAGGTATGTCTTGATTATCTGGAGCGGTCCTGTAACAAACATGAAATGTGTATTATCAATGATGAGGACAATGGTGCCGATATCATAGATGAGAAGAATAATCCTGAAGTTGTTATTCTCGAATTAGAGGACAAGGCAGACAGGGAACTTGCCCTTGAAATGCTTCGGAGGGAAAATCCTGTGAGTTATGATATTCTGATCAGGACACAGCTTTACGGAGTGCCGCCGGATGTGGTGGCGAAGGAGTATGGAGTAAGCAGAAATGCTATCAATAATCGTAATCTGAGGTCGAAGGCGTGGATGGAAGAGAAACTTAAAAAAATACGCAGACAAACCTGAGCGGAATGCCTGCGTGAAATAAATTCTGTTATTTGGAAACACATCCCTCAACGAGAGAGACAATGTGATGGATAGAATCCATCTGTTTGCTTGCTGCCATGGCTTCTTCGAAAGAATGACGGTTATCATAAAGCTGATGGATCGTATCAAGGAGCTTCTGGTCAGTAATCTCTTCTTCCTCAAGAACCATGCTGTAACCCTGTTTTTCGAAAGAACGGGCATTGAGGATCTGGTCACCGCGGCTTGCATTGGCTGATAGCGGGATCAGAAGATTTGGTTTGTGAAGAGCACTGATCTCGCAGATCGCATTAGCTCCGGCACGGGAGATCACAACATCTGCCAGGGCAAAGAGATCCGGCAGCTCATCTTTGATATATTCGTACTGTACGTATCCGGCTGTGCCGGTCAGCTTTTCGTCCATTTTTCCCTTACCACACAGATGAATTACCTGAAAATCCTTCAGAAGTTCCGGAAGGATCTTGCGCACATGGTCGTTGACTGAGGCTGCACCGAGGCTTCCACCGATGATCATAAGGACTGGTTTGTCTGCGGTGAATCCACAGAACTGGCGACCTGCTTCTTTGTCGCCGTTTAATAATTCCTGACGGATCGGAGTACCGGTAAGAACAGCCTTGTCCTTCGGAAGAGAGCTGACAGTTTCCGGAAAGTTACAGCAGACTTTTACGGCAGATGGAATACACAGTTTGTTGGCAAGTCCTGGAGTCATATCAGACTCATGGATGATTGCTGGGATTTTACAACGCTTTGCAGCGATAACAACAGGGACGGTAACGAAACCTCCCTTGGAGAATACAACATCGGGTTTCAGCTGTTTGAGAAGCTTTTTGGCTTCATGAAATCCTTTGAGAACGCGGAACGGATCAGAGAAGTTCTTGGGATCGAAATAACGTCTTAATTTACCGGAAGAAATTCCATAATACGGAATTCCAAGTTCCTCGATCAGTTTACGTTCGATCCCGTTATAGGAACCGATATAAGATATCTGATATCCAGCATCCTTAAGAGCTGGGATCAGAGCTATGTTTGGAGTAACGTGTCCGGCAGTACCGCCGCCGGTAAGAACAATATGCTTCATGGGAATTCCTCCTGAAAAATCTTTTTTATTATTACCAATAACTATGAACCACAAGGGATGAATTGTCAAGGAAAGATGAGAGGGAGCTGGAAAACCATCGGCAGGAGACATCACTTTATGAGAAAAGAATTTGAAGAAAACGAAGAATCGAAAAAAACTTTAGAAAATAACCTGGAAATACAGGATGAGATAGATGACGAAACCTTCCAGAAGATCCTGGAAGAAGAATTTATAGAGCGGGAGCGGCAGATTGAGGAAGCTCTCTTTGCGGACGAAGACTTCGAGGATCTTAAACTTACGGACAAAGAAGTGCAGGATTCTTATCAGGAACTGATGCGCCGGTTTGAGAAGGAAAAGAAGGAAAGTGCAGAATTTTCCGAAGAACTGGTACCGGATGAGAAAAAGGTGCTCTCAATGGAAGAAGCACGGGAACGCAGGCACAAGACTGCTGGTGGTATGCACCGGCTTGGGAAAGTCGTGGGTATGGCTGTTGTTGCGGTAGCGTGTGTGTTTGCAGCGAGTATGACTAGTGAGGCGAATCGGACGTATTTGGTGAATAGTGTGCGGATTTGGAGTGGGGATGATACGAAATTGGTGTTGGATAATGATGACAGTAATGAAAAAGCTACTGCAGACGAGGAGGAGGCAATTGCAGATATAGAGAAAAAATTGGGAGTGGAAGTACCAGTACTTTATTATAGACCATATGATTTTATTTTTTCAAATTATGGAATAGACAGTTCTGCGTCTTTGGCAAGAATCGAATATGAATATCAAAAAAACTGTATTATGTTAATCATTGATAAACAAAATAATGATAGGTCAAGTAGAATTAACAGTTTAGATGGAAGTATGAAGAATACAATAGAATTGGAATATAATGGTATATCAATTGCTATTAGAAAAAATTATGATGATACTACAAAAGAAACAAGTTATTCAGCTGAATGGAGTAAAGGAGAGGTTGGTTATCTGTTGTCAGGAAAGATTGAATTAAAAGAATTAGAAAAAATTTTAAAATATATGGAAATCTAGCGTGATTTTGTTTCTTTTCTGTCGTATTAATAGTGTAAGGGTTGTTTACGACAGAAAGGAAGTGAAAGTGGCAAAGAAGTGGAAACAAGCATTGCTGGCAGGTTTGGCGGCAGGAATGCTATTTGCAGGAAGTTCACAGTCAGTATGGGCAGCTTCTTCTGATAATCTTATGGATGTAATTTTGGCTGAAGAAACAGAGAATGATGAAATTACAGACGAAGAAACAACAGAAGATTTTGCAGAAGATACCAGTTATAGTTTATCCTGAATTATTCATGAGCATATAGGAATGCTCAATACTGCAAAGCCTTGAAGCAG
>OLRG01002771.1_pt1 | contig 12007 bp, 8 predicted proteins | sample 1672331 | NCBI WGS metagenome assembly OLRG01 (sample SAMEA3136672, study PRJEB25190) | human gut metagenome
TGAGTTATGTGAATACTCAGCTCAGGGATTACTATGATTCCCTGGAAGCACTCTGTACATGCAGAGGATTAAAGAAAGACGAACTGGTAGCGAAGATGCACTCTATCGACTATGAGTATGATGAGGCGACCAATCAGTTCATATAAGAAATAAGCGAAAAGCTCCCAGACGGCGGGAAGTGCCGTTTGGGAGCTTTTCGCTGTTATGAAAAAACAGAAATGAACCACGAGAAGGATAGCAAATCAGGAACCGAACAAGAATGTAATGCAGGTCAGACCATGTTAACGGACACAAATCATGAGAAAAATGATAATTGAGAATGAGTAATCAATTACCTGCCGTAAGCAACAGAAAGACAAATGTGTTTACAAATCAGTACAATCTTAAAAAATATATAAGACAGGGCAAAAAAAGGTGAGCAAAAAAGATTAAAGCGTTAAAAAATAAACGAAAATAAAAATAAAATATGTGAAAATTATCTAAAAAAATACAAAATAAAGCATAAATATTCACTATCCACACAATTGATTTTTGGATGCCGTATGATATAATTGCATCTGTAAAAAAACAAGTGCATATTAAATAGGAAGAAACACGTATGTGAAAAAATACCCTAAGTGATAGCTGCACTGTACGAAAATACAATATGGAGGTGGCAGTTTTGAAAAAGTTGTTGACTGTACTTGGAGCTTTTCTTACCGTTCTGCTGATGTGTCCGCTGAGCATTTTTGCGGCAGAAGGCAGTGAAGCAGCGTCCACAGTACCAGTGTGGCTTTGTATTCCTTTTGCAGGGCTTTTGTTATGTATTGCGGTAATGCCTCTGGTAAAAGCGGAGTGGTGGGAAGCACATCAGCCGCTGGTAGTTGCCATGTGGATTATTCTGATGATCATTCCGTTTGCTTTTGTCTATGGTGCAGGAAAGACGGTAGAGACAGTTCTGGACTGTATCGTGAATGATTATCTGACATTTATTATTCTGTTATTCGGCCTGTTCTGCGTATCAGGTAACATTACCATGGAGGGTGATTTCGCAGGTTCCCCGCGTGTCAATGTGGGTCTGCTTGCACTGGGAACTCTTCTGGCAAGCTGTATCGGTACCACCGGTGCCAGTATGCTGATGGTACGTCCGGTAATTAAAATGAATTCATGGAGAAAGAGAAAAGGACATATCATGATCTTCTTTATCTTCATGGTTTCCAATATGGGCGGATGCCTTACACCGATCGGAGATCCGCCGCTGTTAATGGGATTTATGCGAGGTGTTCCGTTCTTCTGGAGTCTGCATCTGTTCCCTGTATTGATCTTTAATATGATCATTCTGCTGTTTGTATTCTATCAGATCGATAAACGCTCTTACAGACGAGACATTGCAAACGGCCGTAAACCAGATATCCGTAAACCGGGTACTCAGTTCCGTCTTGAGGGACTGCATAATATTATCTTCCTTGTGATGATTGTTGGTGCGGTAATCTTAAGTGGTGTACTTCCGGGAATGTCTGCATTCCAGGATGCCGCAGGTAATGTAAGAGGTATTCATCTCTTCGGAGAAGTAACCCTGACATTCCCGGCACTGATTGAAATTGTGATCATTCTGCTTGCTGCATTTCTTTCCTTTAAGACAACAGATAAGCAGATCCGTATCAGAAACCATTTTACCTGGGGTGCAATTCAGGAGGTTGCAGTTTTATTCATCGGTATCTTTATTACCATGCAGCCTGCACTGATGCTTCTGAAGGCAGTAGGACCAAACCTTGGAATTACCAAGCCGGCAGAAATGTTCTGGGCAACAGGTGCGCTTTCCAGTTTTCTGGATAACACACCGACTTATCTGGTATTCCTTACAACAGCAGGAACACTGGCATTTACCAATGGAATCACAACCACACTGGGAACGGTACCGACCAAGGTATTGTCCGCAATTTCCTGCGGTGCAGTATTCATGGGTGCCAACACTTATATCGGAAATGCCCCGAACTTTATGGTAAAGGCAATCTCTGATGAGAACGGTGTGAAGATGCCGTCATTCTTCGGATATATGCTCTGGTCCATTGCATTTCTGGTTCCGATGTTTATTATCGATATGTTTGTATTCTTTTTATAAGGAGGGAGGATCATTATGCAGGACAATCAGGAAAAATGTAAAGAACTTGCAACACGCATTTATAACCTGGATGAAGAAGTTTATAAATGTGTCGGTTCCTCTCTGGGACGTACATTTACAGGACAGAAAGAAACAACCATCCGTCATCTGGCAGCGTTGATGTACACCAAGCCGGACGGACATCTGCTTAGAAGTGAGATGGCGTTGATCAGTAACATGGCCCGTACTATCAGAGACAAGGATGAAAGAAAACGTCTGATGATCGAGTACGACAGCATTCTGAAGGAAATCGAGCTTCTGCCGGATACATTCGGAAAGACGGATATCGTGGATAAGGAACGTATCCAGCTTAACAATCTGATCGCCAGACGTAAGAATGAGATTTCTGAGAATGACCATCTGATCATCTGTATCAGCCGTACACAGGGAAGCGGTGGTAATGATATCGGATTTGAACTGGCAGACCAGCTTCAGATCAACTATTATGATGCGGAGATTTTTGATCAGGTTATGAAGCGTCTGCAGGCAGATAAGAATGAAGTCAGCGATACCGGAAACTTTGAGGGATTTGACAAATATAAGAAACATCATACAGATCTGAAAACATGGTTTAAGGAGTTCAACCGTTATCACGGACTTCCGAAGCAGGATGCGGTTTTCTTCAACATGAGTGATCTGATCTGTGAACTTGCAAAGAGTGAGGACTGCGTGATTATGGGACGATGCGCAGATGCGATCCTGAAGAATAATCATATTCCGCACATCAGTCTGTTTATCAGTGCTCCGTTCCAGGTACGTGTGCAGCATGTTATGGATATCCGAAACATGGATCTGAAACAGGCGGTACGTTTCCTGAAACAGATGGATAAGCAGCATAAGAAATATTATGAGTTCTATACCGGTGAGAAATGGGGAAGACCGGAGAACTATGACCTTTGTATCAACAGTGCAAACTATGGTCTGAAAGATACAATCGAACTGATCCGACGAATGCTGGATCAGAAGCTGCATTAAAATTAATTAAAAAGTTAATCCAAGGAAGCGGCAAGGTGGAGAATTATGTGATTGCCTTGAAGCAAAAGCCAAAAGAGAAGAGGTTCAGTACTCTGAATAAAGGTGCTGAACTTCTTTTTCTTTTGTTTTTACAGGAGTTGTGATCTCAATAAAAATTAGCCGGACAAACTAAAATACAGGATTAAGAATAAAACTTATCAAAAACAAATCTAAAATAATTATAAACTGCACAAAAATCACTTGCATTTTTTGTATAAATGTATATTATATATAGTTAGCCAGACTAATTAAAATAAAAGATATCAGAACAAGAGAAAAATTCCTGGTCAGAAAGGAGTTGAAACAATGTGGTGTGCAGAGGATGAAAGAGAAGAATGGAAAGAAAAGAGCATGCCCGGTCTTTTTATGGAGATCAACCGACAGTATGGTATGAGATGTATGCACCGTATCCGTGAAGTGGGAATTCAGCAGGGACAGATGCCAATCCTTATGATGGTATACAAGAACAGTGGATGCAGTCAGAAAGAAATTGCAGAGCATATGGGAGTGACACCTCCTACTGTAAATGTGAGTATTCAGCGTCTGGAGAAAGCGGATATCGTATGCAGGAAACGTGATGAGAAAGATCAGAGAGTCATGCGTGTATATCTCACAGAAAACGGACAGAGGATAGTAGAAGAGATCAAGCAGCAGAGCCGGGATGTGGAGAAAGTTATGTTCAGTAATTTCAGCGATGCGGAATTGTGCCTGATGCGCAGATTCTTTGAACAGATTCTGGATAATATAGGGCAGATACCAGCCGGAAAGGAAATCTGAAACATACAGTAGTTCCTTAGAAGGGTAAAAAGTAATAGAAATATGCAACAATAAAACTAAGAAAAGAGGGAATCAAGCAATGATTAAACTGATGAAGTATCTGAAGAAATCAGCGGGCTACATTGTCCTGATCATAGCGCTTCTGTTTTTACAGGCGTACTGCGATCTTTCCCTGCCGGATTATACCTCAAAGATTATCAATGTAGGAATCCAGCAGAAAGGTATCGAGGACAGTGTTCCGGATAAGCTTCGGGATTCGACCATGCAGAGTCTCCGGATTTTTATGGATGACGATCAGAAAGCGGAAGTTTCGGAGAATTATACACTGGAAGATGATACCTGGGTATTAAACGACGATATTTCCAAAGAGACCAGAGAGAATTTAAATGACGATTTCTCAAAAGCAATGATGATGGTAGCTGCCTTTTCCGGTGACAGTGAGCAGGGGCAGGCAATGGTTGCGCAGATGGGACTTCCAGAGGGAACAGATCCGCTGACAGCACTGGCCCAGATGCCGGAAGAAGCAGTACAGCAGATCATGAGTCAGGTGGATGAGAAACTGAAAGATATGCCGGAGTCCATCGTGACACAGGCAGGTGTTGCCTTTGTTGCTTCTGAGTATGAAGCGCTTGGAATGGATGTGGATTCCATTCAGATGCATTATATCCTGATGTCGGGTCTGAGAATGCTTGCCATGGCACTTGTGATCATGCTTGCTGCGATCAGCGTCACCTTTATCTCAGCCAGAGTGGCAGGCCGTCTTGGCCATGATCTGAGAAACAGTATTTACCGCAAGGTTATGAGTTTCTCAAGCAGAGAGTATCACAAATTCTCTACAGCATCCCTGATCACACGAAGCACCAATGACGTGCAGCAGGTACAGCAGGTTATGGCAATGATGTTCCGTATCGTTCTGTATGCTCCGATCCTTGGAATTGGTGGTGTGATCAAAGTATTAAAGACGGATTCTTCCATGACATGGATCCTTGGTGTGGCAGTTGCACTGATCCTGGTTGTAATTTTTGTTCTGTTCCAGGTGGCAATGCCGAAATTTACAAAACTGCAGACACTCATCGACCGACTGAATCTGGTATCCCGTGAGATCCTGACAGGTATCCCGGTCATCCGTGCATTCAGCCGTGAGAAACATGAGGAAGAACGCTTTGAGAAAGCAAACATGGATCTGACAAAAACAAACCTGTTTGTAAACAGATGTATGACTTTCATGATGCCGACGATGATGCTGATCATGAACGGTGTATCCGTACTGATCATTTATAGTGGTTCTCATGCAGTAGATAACGGAACCATGCAGGTTGGTAATGTTATGGCATTTATCCAGTATGCAATGCAGATCATCATGTCATTCCTGATGATCACAGCAATGTCCATTATGCTTCCGAGAGCAAATGTGGCAGCACTTCGTATTGATGAGGTTCTGAACACAGAAGTATCTATTCAGGATCCGGAATCACCGGTACATCCGTCTGAAAGTGTAAAAGGTGAGATTGAATTTGATCATGTAAGTTTTGCATATCCGGAAGCCGGAGAGAATGTACTGACTGATATTTCCTTTAAGGCAAAGAAAGGCCAGACGATCGCAGTGATCGGAAGTACAGGAAGCGGTAAGAGTACGCTGGTCAATCTGATCCCGAGATATTATGATGTGACAAAGGGTTCTGTAAAAGTTGACGGTGTGGATGTCCGTGACATGACACAGAAAGAGCTTCGCGATAAGCTGGGATATGTGCCACAGAAAGGGGTTCTTTTCTCAGGTACGATCGATTCCAACATTCGTTATGGTAAGCCGGAAATCTCTGAGTCTCAGGTAAAAGAGGCAGCAGAAGTAGCGCAGGCTACAGAGTTTATTGATACAAAACCTGAGAAATATGAGTCTCCTGTATCACAGGGAGGTACCAATGTTTCCGGTGGTCAGAAACAGCGTCTGTCCATTGCCAGAGCCATTGCAAAAGATCCGGAGATCTTTATCTTTGATGACAGCTTCTCAGCCCTTGACTTTAAGACTGACAGCCAGCTTAGAAAAGCCCTGAAAGAGCACACCAAAGATGCGACAACGATCATCGTTGCACAGCGTATCAGCACGATCCTGAATGCAGATCAGATCATTGTTCTGGATGACGGACGTATGGCAGGCATTGGAACTCATAAGGAACTGATGGCAGATTGTGAAGTATATCAGCAGATTGCAAGATCTCAGTTATCAGAGGAGGAACTGGCATGAGCGAACAGAGAAGAAGAGGTCCCATGGGAGGACCACGCCGTGGTATGATGCCCGGTGAGAAAGCAAAAGACTTCAAAGGTTCCATGGCTAAGCTTTTCCGTTACATGGAACGATATAAATTCCGGTTTATCCTGATGTTCATTTTTGCAATAGCCGGAACGGTATTTAATATTGTTGGACCGAAGATCCTCGGTAAAGCAACAACAGAATTGTTTAACGGTCTGATCGCCAAAGTAAACGGTACAGGCGGAATTGATTTTGAAAAAATAGGAATGATCCTTCTGGGGACACTTGGATTATATGTGGTAAGCGCATGCTTTTCCTTTATCCAGGGATTTGTAATGACAGGGATTTCCAATGACGTCACTTATAACCTGAGAAAGGATATCTCAAAGAAGATCAACAAGCTGCCTCTGAATTATTATGAGAGCAGAACAAACGGTGAGATCCTTTCCCGTATCACCAATGATGTGGATACTCTGCAGATGAGTCTGAACCAGAGTTTAACGCAGCTTATTACATCCGTGACTACATTGATTGGTGTGTTTGTCATGATGCTTTCCATCAATGTATGGATGACTCTGGCAGCACTTCTGATCCTGCCGGTTTCCATGCTGATCATCCAGACTGTTATGAAGCATTCCCAGAAATATTTCCAGGCACAGCAGAATTATCTGGGTAAGGTAAATGGTCAGATTGAAGAGAACTTTGGCGGTCACAATGTAGTAAGAGTTTTCAACAAAGAGAACGATGTGGTAGAGGAATTTGAGAAAGACAACCAGAAACTTTATGAATCTGCATGGAAGTCTCAGTTCTTCTCAGGAATGATGATGCCGATCATGCAGTTTGTCGGTAACCTCGGATATGTAATGGTTGCACTTCTCGGTGGCGTTTTTGTAATCAAGAACAGCATTGAAGTCGGTGATATCCAGTCATTCTTCCAGTACATCCGTAACTTTACACAGCCGATCCAGCAGATCGCACAGGTTACCAACCTGTTACAGTCCTCTGCGGCAGCATCCGAGCGTGTATTTGAGTTCCTGGAGGAGCCGGAAGAGAGCCAGAATGAAACAAGTCCGGCGGACATTGAGAAGCTTACCGGTGATGTACAGTTTGAGCATGTAAAATTCGGCTATAATCCGGATAAGATCATCATCAATGATTTCTCCGCTGATGTCAAAGACGGCCAGAAGATCGCTATTGTAGGACCGACCGGTGCAGGAAAGACGACGATGGTAAAACTGCTGATGAGATTCTACGACCTTAATGGTGGTACGATTAAAGTAGACGGCTACGATATTAAAGACTTCAACAGAAGCAATCTCCGTGAGATGTTCGGAATGGTACTTCAGGATACCTGGTTATTCTCAGGAACCATTATGGAAAATATCCGTTACGGACGTCTGGATGCAACAGATGAAGAGGTGATCGCAGCAGCAAAGGCAGCCCATGTGCACAACTTTATCATGCAGCAGCCGGGCGGCTATGACATGGTTCTGGATGAAGAAACCAGCAATATTTCCCAGGGACAGAAACAGCTTCTGACGATTGCCAGAGCAATCCTTGCGGACAATAAGATCCTGATCCTGGATGAGGCGACATCTTCTGTCGATACCAGAACAGAGATGCAGATCCAGAAAGCGATGGATAACCTGATGAAAGGCAGAACAAGTTTCGTGATCGCACACAGACTTTCAACTATCAAGGATGCGGATCTGATCCTGGTTATGAAAGACGGCGATATCATTGAGCAGGGAAATCATAAGGAACTGCTTGCGAAGAAGGGATTCTATGCGGATCTGTATAACAGCCAGTTTGAGAATAAGGCGAGTGCATAAATTTCATATGGTATAATGAAATCCCCCTGACAGTATGGAATAGATCAAAAACTGTTCGGGGGATTTTTCACGTTTTCTGTCTTTTCTGTCAGGATTTAATATGCTATAATAAGAAACTATCTTATGTAAAAGTGATAATTTTCATCATGAAATTTATCATAAAAACTAAGGAAAACGATAACAATAACTGAAGAATATCAGTAACCATTCAATCGGTCAGATTCAGGAAACCGTTGAATGGTTGCCAAATATTAAAGGATACCAACGATATGACAGATAAGAAAAACGGCAGAGAATATCTCAATTATGTATTGGAAAAATTAAAAGAACGCATCACGGAGATCAGTCTTTCTCTGGTAGAAGGCCAGAAGGAAGTCGAGGGAATGCATGAGTATTACTGGGAAAATTATACAGAGATGGACCAGTATGGCTATGAAAATTATGATAACCAGCAGGCATTGTTCCGTCAGATTTCCGCAAATGAAGAACAACTGATCCTGAAGCAGAGATTTCGCAGGATGGTAGATTCTCCTTTCTTTGGAAGAGTGGATTTCATTTACGAAGGAGAGGACGAACCGGAGATTTTTTATATTGGAATCGGAAACTTTGCGGAGAAGGCGGGGCATATTCCGCTGGTATATGACTGGCGTGCGCCGGTGAGTGGTCTGTTTTATGACTATGATAAGGGACCGGCTTCCTATGAAGCACCGATGGGTGAGATCCACGGTGAGGTTGCTTCCAAATGGCAGTATAAGATCCGCAATGGAAAAATGGTCTATGAGTTTGAAAGCGATGTGAAGATTGACGATGAGATTCTGAAAGCAGAGCTTGGCAGCAACGGAGAAGTTCAGCTTAAGAATATTATCCGTACGATTCAGAAAGAGCAGAATGCGATCATCCGAAATACCAAGGACAGGATCATGGTGATCCAGGGTGCGGCAGGAAGCGGAAAGACTTCTGTGGCACTTCATCGAATTGCATATCTTCTTTATCATGACAGACAGAATCTGAAATCTTCGAATATTCTGATCCTGTCACCGAACGGGGTATTTTCCGATTATATTTCTCATATCCTGCCGGAGCTGGGAGAAGAGAACATTAAGGAAATGAGCTTTGATCTTTTTGCCTATAAGCAGTTGCGGGATACGGTTTCTGACTGTGAGGACCGCTATGATGAGATCGAGCGCAGAATCCGTTTCCCGAAAAAGGTTTCTCTGGCAGAGGAAAAACAGTCCATGGAATTTATCAATCTTATGGAACGCTACATTATGGAGCTGGAAGACCGTCTGATGAATTTCAGAGATGTGGAATATAAGGGATTTGTGAAAACAGAGTCTGAGATTATTGAGCTGTTTTACTTTAAGTTCCAGGATTATCCGCTGCTTTCCAGAATGGATGCGGTTGCAGATTATTTCATTGATGAGGTGGAAACTCTGCGTGACCGTGATCTGGCAGATGATGAGAAAGAGCTGATCCGTGAGAAATTTATGAAGCTGTATGTGACCAGAGATTTCTATGTGATTTACAGCCAGTTCCTGAAAGAGAACGGATATAAGGGGCTGCCGAGGGTTTCTTTTGAAAAGAGAAAACTGAAGTATGAAGACGTTTACCCTGTCCTTTATCTGAAGTATCGTTTGCAGAGCCAGCAGGGAAGAAGCAATATCAAGCATCTGGTAGTGGATGAGATGCAGGATTATTCCAGACTTCAGTATGAGATCATTCAGAGAATTTTCTCCTGCCGCATGACGATCCTGGGTGACAGGGCGCAGACAATGGATGATAAACAGCAGGATGTGCTGACATTCCTTCCGAAGATTTTCGGACGGGATATCCATAAGATCATTATGAATAAGAGTTACCGCAATACGGTGGAGATTGCGACGTATGCAAACCGGCTTGCGGGAATTGAGGATATGGAACTGTTTGAACGTCACGGGGCTCCGGTTGAGGAGAAAGTTTTTGCAGATGTAAAAGCGGCTGTGAAAGAGATTCAGGATATGCTGAAACTGGGAGAAGAGGAATATGAAACAGCTGCGGTGATCCTGCGGACGGAGAAAGAGGCAGAGCAGGTATGGCTGCTTCTGAAAGAGGAGCTGGAGAAGACGGATTTTGATGTGAAGAACCGTCTTTCCTGGCTGGACCGTAACAGCACAAGCTTCAGAAAGGGACTTACCGTTACGACTTTTTATCTGGCAAAAGGACTGGAATTTGATCAGGTATTTGCAGTATTTCCGGAGAAAGACCAGACTCCGCTTGCAGAGCAGGCGAGATATATTGCTGCAACCAGAGCACTTCATGAGCTGCATATGTATGAACTGGAAAACTGATCAGGGAGAATGATTGGATAAGGAACAGGAACCGGGTAATCTGACAGTTACAGAACAAAAATCGTTTTTGTTAACATGAAACTGACTGAAATGACATTGACATCCCTGTAATAAAAATGTAAAATATACAGAGCAATACGGAAATAGCAGGCGGATGTCTGGAACCGTCTGATGAAATAAGGCAGAATATTAATTATAGCAGATATCATTCTAAGGAGGATATTTATGAAGAATAAAAAAGTACTAATGCTATTAGCCATCACAGTTGTGTTATCAAGTGCAATGACAGCATGTAACTTTGGCGGGGGAAAGGATGACTCCACAGTTGTACAGGTAACACCGACTCCGGAACCGACAAAGGCTGCTACGCCGACACCGACTCAGGCACCGGCTAATGCGCAGAATACAACTTATACATCCAAAAATAAAGCAGTATCCATCAAATTACCGGATGCTACCTGGGAAAATAAATCTGACTCTGATGATATGGTAAGTTTTGAGTCTCCGAAACAGGGCAAACTTCTCATTCTTCATGGAAGCGGAGATGAGGCAATGTCCGTAGCGATCATTCCAAGTTCTCAGGATACAGCAGTTGCTCTGGAGAAGGCTGATAATCTGGAAGAGGGAACAGATTTTGAGATTCAGGATTATAAGGCAGAGGAAGTAAGCGGAATTAATGTATACAGCTATACCGTGCATTATCTGAATGATAAGAGTGAGTACGCTTATGTTGTAAATAAATATATTACAGATAATACCTCAGAGTTCTACAGTGTGGCTGGTTCTGTTAAGACAGACGATGCGCTTGCAAAAGTGAAGACATCTGTAGATTCCTTTAAGATTTCCGGAGATTCTGTGCTGAAGGCAGCGGCAACCGGAAAGACAAGTACAACAGGAACTTCTTCTGATGGTACAACAACCGATACAACAGGAACAACAGATGCATCCGGAACAACGGATGCGAGTGGAAACAGCGATATAACCGGAACTGCTGGCAGTGATGGAACATCTTCTGACAGCTCTTCTTCAGGAAACAGTGATACTTCCTACAGTGACAGCTCAGATGGTTCTTATTCCGGAGACAGTTCTTACAGTGGTTCTTCTGACGGGGATTATTCTTATGATTCTTCCTCAGATTCTTCTTCGGACTACAACTACAGTGATGACGGTTCTTATGATTATGATGATGGTTCTTCAAATGGATATTTTGCAGATGGTACTCCGGTAGGTACAGATGATCCGGATTATGATACAGATCAGACAAGAACCATTTACAGAAACTCTGACGGATATCCGCTGGTTATTTATCCGAATGGGGATGGAACCTGGTATGATGATGATGGAAATACTTATGATTTCGCAAACGGGGAAGATGTTTACGATGAGAATGGAGTAGACTATTATTATCATGGAGAACCGGCTTATGTTCGGTATATGCCGAAGAATCAGGACTGATTTGGGGTCGGATGGTTCAGATGAAATAAAGCAGTAAAATAAGAATAGATAAGAAAAGGCGGCTGCATGTGTGCGGTCGTCTTTTTCTTCATATTTACATGACGGCGTAGTTTATGGTATGATAGACGGGAAACTATGATAGGAATTATGAGGAAAAGAAATGGAATCATATGGAAAATTTGCCAGAGTTTATGATATGTTTCAGGATAATGTA
>OLRG01002785.1_pt1 | contig 11949 bp, 11 predicted proteins | sample 1672331 | NCBI WGS metagenome assembly OLRG01 (sample SAMEA3136672, study PRJEB25190) | human gut metagenome
GTCGCGGCGCACGAGGCAACGACGAACTTGCTTGACACGCCGTGACTCCTCTCAATTAGACATGTCGTTTTATTATTTTACGCCCGCGGGACACCTCGCACCCTCAAAAGGCAAGAAGGCCGGGCACCGCCTCCCCGACGGCACCCGGCCCTCCGCGGCAGGTCAACGCCGGCCGCTTGTCTCGTCTTTCCTACTGGATGACCGCGCCGGTCTTGGCGGAACCAACCTGCTTGGCATAGCGGGCCAGCAGGTGACCACCGTTCTCGTGGATGACGGGCTTCCAGTCCTGCTTGCGGCGTGCAAGCTCGTCATCGGAGACCTCGACCTCGATGAGGTTCTTGTTGAGGTCCACGTGGATGACGTCGCCATCCTGGATGAGGGCGATGGGGGCACCGTCAAGCGCCTCGGGGCAGAGGTAGCCCACGGAGAGGCCGCCGGAAGCGCCCGAGAAGCGGCCGTCGGTGATGACGGCGGAGTTGGGAATGCCCTTCATGATCTCCGTCACGCGGTGGAGCTCCTTCATGCCGGGACCACCCTTGGGGCCCTCGTAGCGCACCACGACGCCAGTGCCAGGCTTGATAGCGTTGGCGTTGTAGGCGGCAAAGGCCTCCTCCTCGGAGTTGAAGACCATGGCCGGGCCGCTCCAGACGTGCTGGTCTGCCGGCACGGCGCTGGTCTTGACCAGGGCGCCCTCGGGAGCCAGGTTGCCATAGAGCACCTGGATGCCGTTGGCCACAGAGGCCGGGTCGTCCTGGGTGCGGATGACCGAGCGGTCAATGTGGATGTCGCCGGCAAGGTTCTGGGCCAGGGTCTTGCCCGTGACCGTCATGACGGAGCCGTCAAGGTCGCCCTCGATGGTCTTGAGGACGGCGGGCACGCCACCGGCCTTGTAGAGGTTGACGCAAGAGATGTCTCCGTTGGGCACCACGTTGCAGACCACGGGCGTGTGCGACGTGGTCTCCGCAACCTGGGTCCAGGTGCACTCGAGGCCAAGCTCGTGGGCCAGGGCCGGCAGGTGGATGAGGGCGTTGAGCGAGCCGCCGATGGACGCAAGGAGCTTCACCGTGTTGTCGATGGCGCCCTGCGTCATGATGTCGCTCGGCTTGATGCCGCGACGCACGAGCTCGACCACGGCGGCACCCGTCTGACGCGCGGAGAAGCGACGCTGGCTCGTGGAGCTGGGCCAAAGCGCGCCGTTGGGAAGCATCATGCCGAGACCCTCGGTGAGGCAGCCCATGGTGTTGGCGGTGCCCAGGAACGGGCAGATGCCCGGGCCGGTGTAGTACTTGAGCGTACCCTCGATGACCTCGCGCTCCGTGGCCTCGCCACGCAGGAAGCGGGCGCGCAGGGCCTTGGACTCGGACGGCTTGATCTCGTCGTAGCACGGTCCGGCGGTCACAAGGGCGGCGGGCAGGTTGATGCGGGCCGCGGCCATGAGCATGGCCGGAACGATCTTGTCGCAGCTGCCCATGTAGACGACGCCGTCAAAGCAGCCCTCGCCGACGATCATGGCCTCGCAGGAGTCGGCGATGATTTCGCGATGCGGCAGGCAGTAGCGCATGCCCGCGTGGCCCTGGGCCACGCCGTCGCACATGCCGATGGTGTTGAACTCAATGGGCTCGCCGCCGGCCTCGAGGATGCCCTTCTTGACCTCGGCAGCAAGCTGGCGGAGCGGCTCATGGCCCGGGCAGACCTCATTCCAGCTGTTGGCGATGGCAATGAGGGGCTTATCGGGGTTCTCCAGGGAGTCAATGGACACGCCAGCGGAGGCCAGGTGCGCCTTGGAGATTGCTCGCTGGAAGGGCTCGAGCTTGTCAATAGCACGCTGCATTGCGCGTTGTTCCTCTCACTTAAGTGCTTGGTAGCAGTCGGGCGGGCACCGGGCCTGCCGGCACCCGCCCCGGTTGAATCAGATGACGCTCGCGGCGAGAACTACATCTCGTCGTACTCGGCGGCGTAGGCCTCGATCTTCTCCATGCCGATCTTCTTCTCGACGAGGAACCAGACGGCAGCGAAGATCACGATGACCACGGGGACCACGATGACGGCGTTCTGGGAGATGCAGCTCCAGAAGACAATGGCGGTCTGGGTCAGGGACGGGCCAGCCATGCAGGCAATCTGGCCGTCGAAGGACAGGCCGGTGCTCTGGGCGAGACCGGTGAGGTACGGGGCGGCAAAGGTGCCGGCATACAGGATGGCGGCCATGACCGGGATGGAGATCAGGATGGAGCGGAAGACGTTGCCGCGGCAGAGGGCGACGACGAGGGCCACGCGGAAGGTGACGACGGCGAGGTCGGCAAGCGGCATCATGCGGTTGCCCGGCAGGATGAAGGCCATGAGAATGGTCAAGGGAATCATGATGAGGGCGGTAGTGATGACCTCGGGGTTGCCGACGACGACGGCAGCGTCAAGGCCGATGGACAGGCCGTTGCCACCGAACTTCTCGGAGGTGAGCTTCTGGGCGGCGGCGGAGATGGGCATGAGGCCCTCGACGAACATGGCGGTCATCTTGGGCATGAGAACCATGACGGCAGCGACGTTGACGCCAGTGAGGAACGCCTTGTCCACGGGGAACAGGGCGAGGCCGCCCATGGCGATGCCGAGGATGAGGCCCAGCATCATGGGGTCGCCAAAGACGCCGAGGTACTTCTGGACGGACTTGATGGAGAAGTTCAGCTTGTTGAGGCCCGGGATGCGGTCGATGACCCAGTTAAGCGGGGCAGCGACGATGATGGAGGACGTGTAGGAGATGGTGGGCAGCGTCACGTCGGGGATGCCGAAGAAGTGCTCGATGAGCGGGGCGGTCCAGTCAGCGAACTTCAGGGTCATGATGGCGGTCATGGCAGTGGCGATGAGGGCCCAGACAATGTTCTCGGTGACGTAGAAGACCAGGATGCCGGCGATCATCATGTGATGGTAGTTCCAGATGTCGACGTCCATGGTCTTGGTGGCCTTGAGGACGAGCATGAGGATGTTGATGCCAAGAATCTCAAAGACCAGGAAGGCGACGATCGGGGAAGCCCAGGTGATGGACGAGATGGCGCCCCAGCCCACGTCAGTGACGTCGAGGTTCAGGCCAAAGTTGGTGACCATGGCGGAGGCAGCCGGGGAGACGGCGGACTTCAGAAGGTTGACCAGCAGGTTGATGCCCACGAAGCCGCAGGTAATCGTGATGCCGCTCTTGAATGCCTTGGAGAGGGGCAGACGGAAGATCAGGCCAATGATGGTGATGATGATCGGCAGCATGACGTAGGAGCCAGCGTCGATAAGCGCCTTGAATGCGCCAAGCAGGACGTCCATGTACTTCCCTTCTTACGTGTGGAACCGTTCAAATTGCCAGGCGAGAAGTGCGTCGAGAAGCACGCACTTCTCGCCAAATTGCCGTGCTAGTCCTGGAGGGCAGCGACGATCTTCTGGAGCGTGGGCTCCTCGTTGATGCCGGTGAGCAGGGAGATGGCCATGATGCAGGGGGTCTTGATGTCGGGGTCGGAGAACTTGCCCGTGGTGACGACGAGGTCGTAGTCGTCGGCCTTGTCGTGGAGCTCGATCATGCGGCACTGGGTGACTTCGATGGAGACGCCGTTGGCGGCGCAGTAGTCCTTGACCTTGGAGGCCACGACGGTGGAGGTGGCAACGCCGTTGCCGCATGCGATGATGACGCGCTTCTTAGCCATTTTGGTTCCTTTCCTTGTCTGGCTTATCTAGATGAGACGAGGGGCCTGTCCCCTCATCTCATTTGCTAGCAGAGGTGGGGCTCAACAAGAGCGAAGGCCTCGTCAGCGGTGTTGGCCTCGATGACCTTGGCCACGAGCTCCTGGTCCTGCACGAAGGCGATGACCTTCTGGAGCATCTCGAGGTGGGCGTGGGCCTCGGTGAGGGCGAGCATGACCACGACGGAGACCTTGCAGGTGTCGTCGGGATCGTCCATCTTGTGCCAGTCAACGGGGTGCTTGAGAACGGCCATGCAGAAGGCGGCCTTGTTGACGTTGGCGACGTCGCAGTGCGGGATGGCGACGTTGAGCCCGCTCATGTCCAGAGCCGTGGGGAAGTTGGCCTCGCGGTCAACGATGGCCTGGGCGTAGGTGTCCTTGGCGTAGCCCTGCTCGGTCAGGATGCCGGCGATGCGACGCTCAACCTGCTCGCAGGTGAGGCCCTCCTCGTCGATGATGGTGACCAGGGAGCTGTTGAAAGCCAGATCTGCCACGTTATCTCTCCTTCTTTGATCTGCCGCGCCCACCTTGGGCGTACGGCGTGACTACCAGTTGACCTTGTCCTCGAGGTTCTTGATAGAAGCCGCGAGGTTGGCGGAGTTGCACTCCTCGATGTCGGCAGGGTCGAAGATGCCCGAGCCGATGCCGGCATACGTGGCGCCCTTGTCGAAGTAGGACTGCACGTTGTTGGCGTTGACGCCACCGACGACCATGAGCGGAAGCTTGCCAAGCGGGGCCTGGACCGCCTTGATGTAGTCGGGGCCAAGCTGGCCGGCCGGGAAGACCTTGACGATGTCGGCGCCCTTGTCGATCATGAGCTGAATCTCGGAGGGGCTGAAGGCGGACGGGACGGTGATGACGCCGGCGGCCTTGGCCTCGGCAAAGATCTCGTCGCTGAACATGATGGGAGAGAGCATGAACTCGGCGCCGGCGGCGATGGCGGCCTTGGCGCGCTCGACGGTGGTGACGGTGCCGGCACCCACGTGGACGTCAGCGCCGAACTCCTTCTTGGCGGCAGCAATGCTCTCGGCCACGTGCGGAGAGTTGCTGGCGATCTCGACGGAGTTGACCTTGGTGCCGACCAGCTGCTCGACGACGGAGAGGACCTGCTTGGTCTCATAGCCGCGCAGGATGACCGTCACCTTGGGAAGAATGAGCTCGCTCATGCATGCCTCCAAATTGCACGTCTTGAAACGGCCGAGGGTGGTGCCCCGGGCACGTCGGGATCTTGTCCCCTCTTATGACATCGCGATAGTAGCTTGCATATTCCTTCATTTCAAATTGATGGTTTGCACACTATTTCTACATATTCTTTCAGGGGCGGGCATGCATTGGTATCTGCGATTGTTTTGCTGTCATTTGCTGGTTAAACGACCATAACTGAGGGATATATGCCGTAAACCTTGAGCTGGTTGTTTATCTTTCTGACTGCTTTTATCTTTGCAAGGGTCAGAATCGGCGTGGACGAACCGTTGACATTCCAACCGTTACGCGATTGCTTTTGCATACTTCTTAGTTTCTTTTGGATATAGAAGCGATTTCAAAGATCATTTCTTCACTTCTTCAACACATTTGCACCAACATTGGGCGCTCTTGAACTAGAATTTTCCCGTCGAAGATGTCTTTTGTCATGCGTTTCCGCAGGCCAGAGTTGGTACCAGGAGGTTGCCATGCGTTTCTCTGAGATTGTTTGCGAGCTCCGTGCCAAAAAGGGCCTCTCTCGCGAGAAGCTCGCCAAGAAGATTGGGGTTTCACCCGACGTGATTGCCGCCTGGGAGGAGGGCACCCAGTACCCCGACCAGGAGCACCTGCTGCTCTTGGCGCGAGCGTTCAAGGTACGCATCTCCGATTTGGTAAACGAAGATCGTGAGCTCATGCTCAAGGTCATCGACGGAACCGAGACGCAGGAGACCGTCATCATGGCCGGGCTGTCCGTACTTCTGGTCATCTGCACCGGTGCCCTCGTGGGGATTCAGCACGTGGACGCCGACCTTGTGAGCACCGCGTCCCGCGTGACCGAGGTGCTTCTGGTTGTTGGATTTGCCGCGCTGGCTTTCATGCGTCGGACGCCCAACGCGCGTCGCGCAGCGGCGTTTCGCGACGCCATCGAGGCTGCCGAGGGTTCCGAGCAGGGTCTGCTTAAGGTGACAGCAGGCAGAAACACGCGACTGGTAATTGCGCAATTCGTTCTGGGAGCCATCATCGCCCTTACGCTCATCGTGCTTCTGGGCGTGCTCATGCCCGAGTCCCAGCTCCCGTGGGTCATGCTGTAGTTATGAGGCAGAATGGCTAACTTGCAGGCGCCTCGAACGACCCGGGAGGTCGAAAGGCGCCAAACCCTGCACAGAAGTCACCTTCGTGTGAGCAATTTGCCAACGGTTGTGCAGAAGTGGCCTTCGTGTGAGTCTGTTTCTGGGGAAGCCGGCGGAGGCCCGACGCTTTTATGCAGCCGCGCAAAGCGGCGGTGCCGAAGCCGCCTTTCGCGTTGCCGTCGCAGCTCAAGAGCCACAGAACGCAGAAAAGCCGCCCAATGTGGTCCAGGGTTGACACACATTGGGCGGCTTTTACGTTGGCGAGTAAGCTAGATGTCAGCTCTAGTCCACGGCGGCGCGGGCCTTGATGTCCGCCAGGTGCTCGCGCTGCTCGGGCGTCAGCGGCAGGCCGAAGTCGTCGCCGCCCTCGGGGTCTCCCTCCAGCTTGAAGCCCTCACCGCGGTTGTTGCGGTAGTTCTCCTTGGCGACGGAGATCATGAGCTTGATGCGATTGAGCTGGTTGACCTCAGATGCGCCGGGGTCATAGTCCACGGCGACGATATTGGCCTCGGGATAGGCGCGGCGCAGGGACTTGATGACACCCTTGCCGACGACGTGGTTCGGCAGGCAGGCGAAGGGCTGGATGCAGACGATGTTCGGCACGCCGCTGCGGATGAGCTCGACCATTTCGCCAGTGAGGAACCAGCCCTCGCCGTACTGATTGCCGATGGAGAGGAAGGGCTTTGCCAGCTCGGCGACGTCCGCGATCTCCATAGGCGGTTCAAAGCGGCGGCTGGCCTGCAGCGCGTCGAGCACCGGGCGGCGCAGATAACGAATGGCCTTGACGCCGAGCTGGCCGACAAGGCCGCAGGTACCCATGCCGGAAGAGACGGCGGCACCGTTCATCTCCATGTGGAAGACGCAGGTGGCCAGAGGGCCGGTGATGGCGCTGGCCAGCGTGGGGGCGATCCAGATGCGGGGATTCTTTACGATGTTGCCCATCTGGAGCATACTGGTGCCGAGGCCCTGACTGATGAGGCCGCCGACGCCGTTTTCTTTATAGCTCATGACGGCAAAGCCGATCATCTGGGCGCAGCAGCCTGCCACGGCAGCGCCGCCGGCGAGGCCCGTCAGGCCAAGGGCCGCGCAGATGGCGGCAGAGGAAATGGGCAGGGTCAGGGCGACGCCCACGATGACCGAGACGAGGATGCCCATGAGGAAGGGTGCCTGTTCGGTGGCCCACATGATGAGGGTGCCCACCTGGCTTGCGGCTGCGCCGATGGGGGCGGCGATGAGCATCGAGAGGCCGACGCCGGCAAAGATGGTCACCAGCGGGGTGACGAGGATGTCAACGCGGGTCTCCTTGCTGACGGCCTTGCCCAGCTCAGCGGCCACAATGGCGATGATGAGGACGGCCAGAGGGCCGCCTGCGCCGCCGAGGGCGTTGGAGGAGTAGCCCACCGTCACGAGGCTGAACAGTACCAGCGGCGGGCAGTGGAGCGCCCAGCCGATGGCCACGGCCATGGCCGGGCCGCTCATGGCCGTGGCGTAGCCGCCCAGGTCCACCAGCGTCTCAAGCCCGGTCTGCTGGCCCAGCGTCTTGATGATGGTGCCGATGAGCAGGCTGGCGAACAGGCCCTGTGCCATCGCGCCCAGCGCCTCGATGAGGTAGCGCTGGGGGGTGATGACGATGTCCTTGCGTTTTAAGAAATCTTTTACATTTAACATAAAGAATCTGCCTTTCCGTCTTAACACTTTCAGAGTGCAGCAAAAGCTGCATGACCATCATGATACCATACATGTGTCAAGACAGCAAGAGAGAAACGCAAAAATCCCGTTCGAAACACATCTTTTTTTCTTTTGGATGCAATAATACGGCGGCCCGATCCGTTTTCCACATGGAACGTCGGCTGTGGTGGAAAACTTCCACGAAACGCCCCGCATGAGACACCGAAGGACATTGACGGGAGCTTGGGGTTGGGTGTATACTATAGACGTATAAATGGCATTTGAAGCACTTTTGGCGGCGAGAGGCCGCGTTAGAATACAGCTTGGAGGCAGAGCAAGCGGAATGAGACAGAAAGATACAGGAACACCAAAAAAGAAGACGCGCCGTGCGGCGGGCCAGATGGTGGCCTCGGCGGTGATGGCTCTTGCCATCGCGGTGGGCGGTTTTGGCACCACAGCCCTGCTGGCGTCCCAGCCTGCGGGTCTGACGGTGGAGCCGTCGGCTCTGCTGTGGGAGGGTGAGACCGATGCGGCCCACAGCACCAAAAAGGAAACGAAGAAAAATAATACGGAAACTCCGAAAAATGACTCTGCATCCTCTGAGGCGGAGAGCACTGCTGCGTCTGCCGCGCAGCCGTCTGCTCCCAGCCAGAGCGTGAAAGAAGAGCCCGCTGCATCGGTGGCTCCGGCTGCACCCGCAGAGGAGACTGCCGCAGAGCCTGCAGCCCCGGAAACAGCTCCTTCTGCCCCCATGATGGGCGGCATCGACGAGCTGGAACAGGAGAACGGCTTCCCCCGCTTACAGCAGGAGACCGAGGCACTGGCCGCCGAAGACCCCCTGAGCGCCCCGGTGGAGCAGGATGCAGTGTCTCAGCCCGCCGAGCCGGAGACGAACTCCGAAGAGCAGAGCGCTTTGCCGGTGAAGACCGAGGAAGGCACCATCCTGCTGACGCCGGAGGAGATACGCGCGGCGCTGGATGCGGGTACGCTGGATGCGAGCAACATTGATACTGCCTGTCTTACCGACGAGAACGGTCTGCTGAGCTGGCTGTGGAACCTCCTGTTCGGGAAAAGAGACGATGACAGCAGCACCCCGGCTCCGGTCTATTCCGGCTGGCGCACCGTGGGCGGCAAGACCTACTATTATGACCAGTACACCAACCAGCCGGTCACGGGCATCCAGTCCATCGACAACAAGCTCTATTACTTCGACGCCAACGGTGTCCAGCAGGACGCCACCTTCGGCATCGACGTCTCCAAATATCAGTCGAACATCGACTGGGAGCAGGTCAAGACAGCGGGCGTCAAGTTCGTCATCGTCCGCATCGGCTACCGCGGCTACGGCAGCGGCGCACTGGTGCTGGACCCCATGTTTGAGCAGCACTTCACCAATGCCCGGAACGCGGGCCTCAAGGTGGGCGTCTACTTCTTCAGTCAGGCAGTCAACGAGAATGAGGCCCGGGAAGAAGCGCAGGGCTGCGCCTATGTCCTGAACGGCCGCAAGCTGGACTACCCCATCTACTTCGATACTGAGGCCTCCGGCGGCAAGAATGGCCGTGCCGACGGTCTGGGCGTCGAAGACCGCACCAAGTGTGCCATCGCCTTCTGCGAGGAAGTCAAGGCCCAGGGCTATCAGCCGGGCGTCTACGCCTCCACCCTGTGGTTCCGCAAGCGCATCGATCTGAACCGGCTGAAGAGCTACAGCATCTGGAACGCCCATTATAATGTGGCCGGCAGCCCCATCGCCTGCGATATGTGGCAGGGTACCTGCACCGCCCGCATCCCCGGCTACGGCGGACAGATCGACGTGAACATCAGCTATGTGGGCTGAGGAGGCGCGCATGGACGTCATCCGCCTCATTGCCTCCGACCTTGACGCCACCCTGCTGGACGACCAGAGCCAGCTCCCGCCGGACTTTGCGGAGACTGTCCGCGCTCTGGCAGAGCGGGGCATCCGGTTCGCTGCCGCCAGCGGACGGCCCATCTATACCTTAGAGGAGATGTTCGCGCCCCTGCAGGACGACATCATCCTTGTGGGTGACAACGGCGGTGCCATCTGCTGGAAGGGCGAGAGCCTGTATCTCTCCGAGATGGACGTTGCCGACTGGCACACGCTGGCCGGGCAGGCCCGGAGCGCGGGCCACGCCGCCGTCCTCTGCGGGCTGGAAACGGCCTATGTGGAGGAGCAGTTCCGGCCATACGACAGGGTCTTCAAGAGATTCTACACCAAGGTGGAATATGTCCCTCATCTGGAGGACGTGACCGCCCGGGTGGATAAATTCACCATCTACTTCCCCGAGGGAGATGCCCAGAAGGGCTACGACGCGCTTTATGGCCCGGTCTGGGGCGGGCGCTTCTCGGTGGCGGTGGCCGGTGCAGACTGGGTGGACATCATGAACCCCGGCGTCCACAAGGGCGCGGCCTTGCTTCGGCTGGGGGAGAGTCTGGGCGTCCTGCCCGAGGGCATGATGGCGTTCGGCGACACCTTCAACGACGCGGAGATGCTGAAGGCGGCAAAATACGGTTTCCTTGTAGAGAACGGCTCGCCCGCCCTCCGGGAGGAGGTGCCCTTCCTCGCGCCGCCCAACACTAGCTCCGGCGTGATGCAGGTCCTGCGCCGCGTTCTGGCCCAGAATGGCCGGGTCTGTGAATCGGATTTCAGAAGAGCAAAATAGAGAACGGCATCGGAGAAAAGCTCAGATGCCGTTCTTTTTTATTGGTATAAAAGTGCGCCCAGCACCGCCGAGAGCAGGATCATCCCGATGGGCGAAGGGGCTTTGCCCTTCGCTTTCTGCCAGACCAGCCGGATGATGGCCAGAATTGCAAGGATGCCAATGCCCCGCCATGCGGGCGAGGGCGTTTCAGCGGCGGTGGAGATGCCCAGCAGAGTGCTCAGCCCCATGGTGAAGGCCGTGGAGAGGATGAGGGCCACGACGCAGGGCCGGACGCCGGAGAGGAAAGCTTCGACCCCGGCGTACTTGAGCAGGTCGTGGATGAGGGCTGCGATGAGCAGGATGATGAAAAAGGACGGAAGAACGACGCCCAGCGTGGCGCAGAGCGCCCCCAGCACCCCGCCCTGCGACGCGCCGATAAAGGTGGCCATGTTGACAGCCAGCGGGCCGGGTGTGGACTCCGACACCGCGATGAAGCTCAGGAACTCGGCCTCAGAGAGCCAGCCGTTGAGCAGGACTTTCTCCCGGATGAGGGAGATCATGCCGTAGCCGCCGCCGAAGGAGACGGCACCGATCTCCAGAAAGGTGAGGAATAATTTCAGAAACATCTTACTTCCCTTCCTTTCTGCGGCCGATGAGCCATGCAGCCACACCTGCCGCACCGCTGAGAAGGATGAGCAGGATGGACGAGACGCTGACACCGGCCAGCGAGAGACCCACCATCACCAGCATGACGGCGGCGAGAACGCCGGTGGCAAAGGGCGACTTGTCCAGCGCTTTGAGCATCCGCACGCCTGCCGAGAAGATGAGGTAGATGACGCAGACCTGAATGCCCTTGAAGGCGTTGGCGATGACAGTGAGCTGGGTGAACTGCTCGAAAAACAGCGAGATGGCGTAGATGATGAGGAAGGACGGCAGGCAGACAGCCACGGTGGCCGTAGCCGCGCCGGGAACTTTGGCCAGCTTGTAGCCGAGGTAGGTGGCGCTGTTGATGGCCACCGGTCCGGGGGTGGATTCTGCAATGGCGGCCATGTCGAGGAATTCGTCTTTGTCCAGCCATCTGCGGCGCTGGATGAACTCTTCTTCCAGCAGGGCGATCATGGCGTAGCCGCCGCCGAAGGTGAACAGACCGATTTTGAAAAAGGTGAAAAACAGCGTCCCGAGGCTTTTGGCCTCCTGCGCCGGAGTGTTATGTTTCATGGGCAGAGCCTCCTTTCCTTTATCTTACACACGGGAAAGCCCGGCGTCAATAGCGGAGAAAAAGCGGGATTTTGCTTCCAGCGGCTTTACAATCCGGCCAAAAGGCGGTATTCTTTACCCATACCACTCTAAGATTCAGGAGGAAACGATGGACATCCGCCAGCTGCATTATTTTCTGGTCCTCTGCGAGGAGATGAACTACACCCGCGCGGCCCAGCGCCTGTTTTTATCCCGACAGGCTCTGCGTCAGAGCATCTCGGCCCTCGAGGCCGAATTGTGCGGGCCGCTCTTCCTCAGCGCTCACCACAGGCTCAGCCTCACCGACCGGGGCGTGAGCCTGCAGCGCCATGCCGCGCCGGTGGTGGAGCAGTTCCAGCAGATGCAGGC
>OLRG01002806.1_pt1 | contig 11878 bp, 9 predicted proteins | sample 1672331 | NCBI WGS metagenome assembly OLRG01 (sample SAMEA3136672, study PRJEB25190) | human gut metagenome
GTGCATTTACAGCACAGATCATCATCAACCATGTAGAAGCAAGAGATGATGAAGTAATTGATAACATGCAGCAGGCACTTGACCGTGCAGTAGATAATGGTGTTAAGAACCTTGTTGTACAGCCTACACATCTGATGCATGGTGCAGAATATGATGAGATGGTAGAAGCTATCGATGGATACAAAGATAAATTTGAATCCGTAGCAATCGCAGAGCCAATGCTTGGTGAAGTTGGCGATGACACTACAGTAATCAACGATGATAAGAAAGCAGTTGCTCAGGCAATCACAGATGCAGCATGCCAGGAAGCAGGATTCGATGATATGCAGGCAGCGGCAGATGCTGGTACAGCATTCGTATTCATGGGACATGGTACATCCCATACAGCTAATGTAACTTATGACCAGATGCAGACACAGATGGAAGACCTTGGATTCACAAACGCTTTCATCGGTACTGTAGAAGGAAAACCGGAAGATACAGCATGCGAAGAAGTTATCGCAAAAGTTAAAGATGCAGGATTTAAAAATGTTGTTCTTCGTCCTCTGATGGTTGTTGCCGGTGACCACGCTAACAACGATATGGCCGGTGATGATGAAGATTCCTGGAAGAGCCAGTTTGAGGCATCCGGAGATTTCGACAGTGTTGACTGCCAGATCGAAGGTCTTGGAAGAATCGAAGCTGTAGAAGATCTTTATGTAGAGCATACAAAAGCAGCCATCGACTCTCTTGGAACTGCTGATGATACAGAAGCAACAGATGATGCTGACGCAGAAGCATCTGACGATGCAGCAGCAGATGACACTGCAACAGATGATGCAGCAGAGACAGAAGACGCTGAATAATAAAAGAATAGTGCAGAGTAAGAATGCATAGTTATTTTGTTACTGAACATTGATTGAACAGTAACATGATTTCAATATTGCCCAAACGATTACTGCCCGGAGAACTTGCAAAAGTTTCCGGGCAGATATATTATATAATGAGAAAGAATGAGATTTTTTATCATTATATAATATATCTGATAAAAATAAAGTGAGATAAAGGAGAAAGATTACCATGAAAAAACGTTCCATTACATTAATGATGTCAGCACTTACCATTTCAGCAGCATTACTTGCCACAAGCCCGGTTCTGGCAGAAACAGATGCAAAAGATGCAGCAGAAACAACAGAAGAGAGCACGGATGCGAAAGATACAGCAGATGATAAAGATGCAGAAAAAGCAGAGAATACAGATGCAGAAAACACGAATGATAAGAAAGATGCATCATCTGCGGAAAATACACTGGAAGATGGTGTATATACTGCTGAATTTGACACAGACAGCGGTATGTTCCATGTAAATGAAGCAAATGACGGAAAAGGAACGCTTACCGTAAAAGACGGAAAGATGACCATCCATGTAAGTCTCGCATCCAAAAAGATCCTTAATCTTTTTGCGGGAACAGCAGAAGATGCGCAGAAAGACGGAGCAGAACTTCTCGAGCCGACTACAGATACAGTTACATACAGCGATGGAATGAGCGAGGAAGTTTACGGATTTGATATTCCGGTACCGGCGATTGATGAAGAATTTGACGTAGCTCTGATTGGAACAAAAGGCAAATGGTATGATCATAAAGTAAGCGTCAAGAATCCTGTAAAAGATGAATCTCAGGAAGATGCTGATACAGAAGACAAAGATACAGAGGATAAAGACGCAGGCAAAACACTGGCAGATCTTAACCTGGAAGATGGTGATTATACTATGGAGGTAACTCTTACAGGTGGTTCCGGCAGAGCAACCATAGATTCTCCGGCAGCGATCAAAGTAGAAGGGGATAAGGCGACTGCAACAATCGTATGGAGCAGCCCGAATTATGACTATATGCTGATCGACGGAGAGAAATATGAACCGGTCAATACAGACGGAAATTCTACATTTGAAATTCCGGTCAGTGTTTTTGACGCAGAGATGGAAGTAACAGCAGATACCGTAGCCATGAGCGAGCCTCATGAGATTGACTACACTTTAAATTTTGATTCTTCAACTGTAAAAGAATCAAAAGAAGCAGACAAAACTGAAGAAACAACCGATGAAGCAGCAGAGGAAACAAAATAAACAGGGTCTGGTAAAAGATAGGAAATGAAAGAGATGAATCTGATAACATATACAAAAGAACATTTCAGAGAAAAAAATATTCTCTATGGTTTTCTGGCGGCGTTACTGTTTCTGACAGTTTTCTGCTGTACCTGCACAGTACAGGCAGCCATAGACCCTGACCGTACACCGGAAGAGATTCCGGGACTGACTTTTGATCACACAATGAAGCTTTCCTATGCCGAAGAGTTCAGCGTGGATTATTATAACGATGGATATGCACTGATCACAATCGATCAGGAAGGTGAATTTCTGGTAGTGCCTGAGGGAAAAGAAGTGCCGGAGGGACTGGATGAAGATATCACTGTGCTGCAGCAGCCAATTGACAATATCTATCTTGTGGCGACATCAGCCATGGACCTTTTTCGTGCAATCGACGGCATTGACCAGATCCGTCTTTCCGGAACCCAGGAGAGCGGATGGTATATTCAGGAAGCAAAAGATGCCATGGAATCCGGAAACATGATCTATGCAGGCAAATACAATGCACCGGACTATGAACTGATCCTGAATGAGGGATGTGATCTTGCGATTGAATCCACCATGATCCACCATAATCCGGAAGTACAGGAAAAACTAGAACAGTTTGGCATTCCTGTTATGGTAGAACGTTCCAGTTACGAAAGTCATCCGCTTGGAAGAACAGAGTGGATGAAGCTTTATGCAGTTCTGCTGGGAAAAGAAGATGTGGCAGAGACGGCGTTTAAAGAGCAAAGCGACAAGCTGGATAAAGTCCTCGCTTCTGATGATAAAGACACAGGAAAAACCGTGGCATTTTTCTATATCAATTCCACAGGTGCAGTCAATGTGCGTAAAAATAATGATTATGTATCCAATATGATCGAACTGGCTGGAGGCAAATATGTTCCGGAAGATACCGGAGAGAGCGATAATGCCCTGTCTACCATGAATATGCAGATGGAAGAGTTTTACGCCAAGGCAAAAGATGCAGATTATATTATCTACAACAGCACCATTGACGGCGAACTGTCCACCATTGATGAACTTCTTGCAAAGAGTAATCTTCTGGCTGATTTCAAGGCAGTGAAAGACGGCAATGTCTGGTGCACCGGCAAAAATCTGTTTCAGGAGACGACAGAGCTGGGAACCATGATCGAAGATATCCATACAATCCTTACGACAGACGACGATTCACTGGATGAACTCAGCTACATGCATCGACTGAAATAAAAATGATGTCAGGGTCTTTTTTGACCCTGATATCATAAAAATTATGTTATATGAGAGGAATAAAACACCATGGATGACAAAAAACGTGCAGCCAGATACTGGTTTGCTTTTCTGATACTGGCAGTATTGCTGGTTGTACTCTTTATCTGGAATGTAAATGCCGGAAGCATCCATCTGTCTGTAGGGGAGATTCTGAACATTATTTTCAGGCATCAGGGTGATGATACTGCCTACAATATCATATGGGAGATCCGTCTTCCGCGAATCCTGGCAGTCATTATTCTGGGAGGAGCACTTTCCGTTTCCGGATTTCTCCTTCAGACGTTCTTTAACAATCCGATCGCGGGTCCTTTTGTACTGGGAATTTCTTCCGGTGCAAAACTGGTGGTGGCTTTTCTGATGATCTTCTTTCTCAGCAGATCGATCTCCATGGGGTCCGCAGCTATGATCATTGCGGCTTTTATCGGTTCCATGATTTCTATGGGATTCGTTCTGCTGGTTGCGAAAAAAGTCCACAATATGTCCATGCTGGTCATCAGTGGTGTTATGATCGGATATATCTGTTCGGCAGTCACAGACTTCGTGGTTACGTTCGCGGATGATTCTAACATTGTCAATCTGCATAACTGGTCACTGGGAAGCTTTTCCGGTATGTCCTGGAGCAATGTGCGGGTGATGGCAGCAGTGGTAGCGCTTACCATGATCATCGTATTTTTTATGTCCAAACCGATCGGAGCCTACCAGCTTGGGGAAGTATATGCTCAGAATATGGGAGTCAATATCAAACTTTTCCGTATTGCATTGATTCTGCTCTCCAGTATTCTGTCTGCCTGTGTGACAGCTTTCGCCGGACCGATCTCCTTTGTGGGAATTGCGGTACCTCATATTGTCAAAAGCCTGCTGAAAACTGCCCGTCCGCTGCTGGTAATCCCTGCCTGTTTCCTGGGAGGTGCAGTATTCTGCCTGTTCTGTGACCTGATTGCCAGAACGGTGTTTGCACCTACAGAACTGAGTATCAGTTCCGTAACTGCCGTATTTGGTGCACCTGTAGTTATCTATATCATGATCCGCAGACAGAAACGCTGAGGGAAAGGAACCATTAAATGCAGAAGAACAGCAGTAAAGAACAAAATAGACAGCAAAATAACCAGCAAGGTAAAAAAGATCAGGGACATTATTTTTTTTATACAGACCAGCTTACCGTTGGCTATGACGGAAAACCGCTGATCAAAGAGATTAATATTCAGTTAAAGAAAGGTGAAATCCTTACCTTGATCGGACCGAATGGTGCAGGAAAATCTACTATTTTAAAAAGTATCACCCGTCAGCTTGCCATGATCAGCGGAACCGTTTATCTGGAGCAGCAGCTTATGGCAAAGATGTCCAATAAAGAAGTCTCTCAGAAACTGGCAGTCGTACTCACCGAGAGAATGCGCCCGGAACTGATGACATGTGAAGACATTGTGGCGACCGGACGCTATCCTTATACCGGAACACTGGGAATCCTTTCTTCAGAGGACAAAGAGAAAGTCAGGGCAGCGATGGAGACGGTCCATGCCTGGGATTTAAAGGACCGCGATTTTACTGCGATCAGTGACGGTCAGCGTCAGAGAATCCTTCTTGCCCGCGCCATCTGCCAGGAACCGGAGATTATTATCCTGGATGAGCCGACTTCTTTTCTGGATATCCGGCATAAACTGGAACTTCTTACTATCCTCAAACAGATGGTACTGGATCGCCAGCTTACTGTGATTATGTCCCTTCATGAGCTGGATCTTGCGCAGAAAGTATCGGATAAAGTGATTTGTGTGCATGGCGAATATATAGAGAAATACGGTGCACCGGAAGAAATTTTTACTTCGGATTATATCCGCCGGCTGTATGGAATTACCAGAGGCAGTTACAATGCGGACTTTGGCTGTGTGGAGATGCAGGCGCCGGAAGGTGAGCCACAGGTCTTTGTCATCGGAGGCAATGGAAGCGGAATCCCGGTTTACCGCCGTCTCCAGAGACAGGGGATTCCTTTTGCGGCAGGTGTGCTTCATACCAATGATGCAGATTATCAGGTAGCCAGTGCACTCGCCGGAAAAGTGATCACAGAGAAACCATTTGAATGCATTTCGCAGGAGGCATTTGAGGAAGCCCTGCGAGTGATGGAAACATGCAGGGAAGTTATCTGCCCTCTACAGGAATTCGGCACCATGAATGCCAGAAACCATGAACTTCTCGAAATTGCCAGAAAGAAAAACAAACTGAAAAACTGACAGATGTTCCGAAGATTTTTAGAAAAAATCGGGGGTTTATCCTGAAATTATCAGTAAAAAAATCTCTCTGTTTTTTGCAATACAGCTTTGTATTCGCAGAAACAGGGAGATTTTTGTGTTACATAAAATAATGTCGATAAAGTGTGAAAAACAAAGAAACAGAGCGAAAATCGAAAAGATATGACGCAAACCGTGCAGAATGTGACACTCCGTTTGCCAAGCCAGACAAAATTTGTTAAACTTTTTTCTGACCTGTGGTTGAAAGTTACAAAACGTAAGATAAAGAGAGTGGAAAGATATGTTAAAGATTGTGATATGTGATGATGAAGTGATATTTACAGAAACAATGAAAGAAGCTCTGGCGAGAGAATTTGGATTACACGGACTGCAATGTGAATATTCCTGTTATACAGACGGAAAGAACCTTCTGCAAAAAGTCGGCCAGACAGAACCGGAAGACTTCCCGGATCTGATCTTTCTGGATATTTCCATGCCGGGAACCACTGGAATGGATGTGGCAAAGAAACTGAGGGAGAAAAAACAGAATCAGAAAATTGTATTTGTAACTGCGTATGACCATCTGGTGTTTGAAGCACTTCATTATTATCCACTTCAGTTTCTGCGAAAGAGCTGTCTGAAGGAAGATCTGCCGGGTATTATTCAGGAATATATCAACAGGAGAGAAGAGAAAAAAATATTTTTCCGCTATAAGCGGGGAACAGAATATCGAAATCTGGATACAGAAGAGATGATATATCTGTCTCATTTTCAGCATGCGATCACGATTCATCTGAATGGAAAAGAAAAGGAGAGATTTCGTGGAAGCATTCAGGAATGCGAAAAACAACTGCAGATTCCGGGATTTATAAAGATTAACCAGGGATGCATTGCCAATATACGCTACTGCAGAAGAATCAATGCCAGAAACTCTACCATTACAATGGAGAACGGAGCAATTCTGTCCGTGAGCAGAGAATGCATGGAGAAAACGAAAAGAGAATATATGAGACGCTGGAAATAAGATTGAAACTGGAGATAATATAAAATGATAACGAAACTGATGATAGCAATTGTGGTAATCCTGTTTATTATGGGAACCGGCTGCCTGATCCTCGATCAGCAGGACAAAAACAGAAAACTGGAAAAGCAGAATAAAGAACTTCAGACAACGGTGGATCTGCTGAAAGCCGGTCAGGAGGCAATGCAGAATGATCAGAAGCAGTATGCCCGTCTCTATCACGACTATAAAAATCATGCAATCTGCATGCAGCGGCTGATCGAACAGAAAAAATACAAAGATCTGGAAGTTTACCTGAAGGGTATGCAGGAGAACTACTTTTACGGAAAAACAGAAGAGGTTCCGGCAACAGGAAATGCGATACTGGATGCGGTACTTAGTGTTAAATTCAGCAGATGTAAAGAACTGGGCATCCGTACTTTCAGCATGATAGAAGGAGATTTTTCGCATATGGATAATTTTCATGTGATCATACTGTTGCTGAACATTCTTGATAATGCCATAGAAGCAAGCTGTCGTGAAGAAAATGAAAAAAGGATCAATCTGGTCGTTCGCAAAAAAGAAGAATATGTCAGCATCCTTGTGGAAAACAAAATCACGGCTTCTGTGCTGGATACCAATCCCAATCTGAAAACAACCAAAGAAGAATCCCGAAAACATGGAATCGGGATGGAAGAAATCCGGGATATTATAAAGGCAGCAGACGGACTGATGGAAGTCTATGAGAAAAACGGATTCTTCTGCCTGCTTGTTCTTCTCCCTGCGGAAATATCATGAAAAATGTCGATTTGGCACGTATTACTTGTCTTATGAATGGAAATCCTGTATTCTTATGATAGAAAAGTAAGATACAGGATTTTCTGATTTCAGAAATCAAGGAGGACGGACAGATGCACAAAAGAAAAAGATTTCTCAGCCTTGGACTGAGCCTGATGCTGGCAGTAGGAAGTATGACAGTGCCGACACTGGCAGCAGAAGATTTTACAGATGGGACAGATGCAGCCGTATATGAATCTCAGAATACAGAGACAAAGGGAAAAGAAGAGGATATATTCACAACAGGAATCCAGAAAGAGACTGATTTTGCAGAAAATTCTGCAGAGGATTTTTCAGAAGACAGTTCAGAAAATAATTTCACAGAGAATAATTCTACAGAAGACGATTTTACGGAAGATGATTCTGTACTTACCGGGCGGATTACAAAGGAACTTCCAGATGGTTCTGTACAGGTAACCGAAGGATTGATACCTGAGACAGAAAACGAGGCAGACAGCGATGAACTGTTCGGACAATACGCAAACCAGTTTTTCTATGAAGAGGATAGCTCCACAGCCCCGGCGACATCCATAGCAGAAACTGCTCTTTCCGGTGTCCAGCAGGCTCTCTATGAGGAAATGAAAGCAAAGATCACCAGCATAGCAGCTAATGGCGGAACTACAAAATTTAAAATTACTTCTGACCTGGGGCTGCGCTGGCAGACTTCATCTTCCGGATCGTGGGTAGGACAGGAAGCCAGCCAGAAATTTAACAGCCTGAATACCAGCAGGATCATCACCTGCCTGCTGGCAGACTGTCCTTATGAACTGTACTGGTATGAAAAGACAGATATTACGCAGTGGACCTATAATTACTCTGTAACTGTAAGTGGCGGAAAACGTATTGCACAGATTACTGACCTGACAGTATCCATGCCTGTATGCAGCGGGTATGCCTATAACAGATACCAGGTAAATGCCAGTATGGTAAAAACAGCCAAAAATGCGGCAGCCAACGCAAAATATATCGTAAATGAATTTAAAAACATGTCAGAAGTGAAGAAACTGATCGCCTATAAAGAAATGATCTGCTACCTGACTGCTTATAATTATGCCGCAGTTTCCGGCTCTTACAGAGGTGGCTACGGAGATCCATGGCAGCTGATCTGGGTATTTGACGGAAATGATTCCACAAAAGTGGTCTGCGAAGGTTACTCCAAAGCATTCCAGTATTTGTGTGATCTCAGCGATATTACCTGCTTCACAGTCACCGGAGAGATGGACGGCGGAACCGGTGCAGGTGCCCATATGTGGAATATTGTAGAACAGAATGGAAGATACTATCTTGCAGATATCACAAACAGCGATGAAGGCACCGCAGGAGAAAACGGAGGACTTTTTCTCAATACACCGTCTTATGGAAGCCTTTCTCAGGGATATACTTACGAAACAGAGAACGGAAATATTTACTTCCGATACGATCAGACAACCAGAAACACCTACGGTACAGGCTCAAAATCTGTCCTGCAGATGACAAAGAAGACCTATGATGTGGACAATACCACAGTAAAACCTGCAAAACCAACTCTCAGTGGACTTTCCAACACCTCTGCCCGAAAACTCGTACTTACCTGGAAAAAATCCAGAAATGCCAAAGGCTATGAAATCTACCGCAGGATTGGAACTACAGGTTCTTATAAAAAGATAGCAACCGTCAAATCCGGCTCCACCCTCAAATATACCAATACCGGCCTGAAAAAAGGCACCAAATACTACTACAGAATCCGGGCATATTCCTACAATGCACTGGGAAATAAAGTGTACAGCGGATGGTCAGCAGTGAAGAGTAAGACTTCGAAGTAAGGTAAAGACAATTAACAGGGTTCCTGCTCAGCAGGAGCCCTGTTTCTGACGGGTTTTCATTTCCCCCTTTGAATATGAATGTTATTTTAACTTTTGACCATGATATCATTATATTGTGGCAATGATGAGAAATCAACCACAGAATTGTATTTATGATGTCTTTTATGTGTTATTGTGCGAGGAGAGAACAGTAACATTTTTACGGGCAGCAAAGATAAGAGATGAAAGTACTTTCAAAAAAACAGAGAATTCTGTTTTCTGACATTCTCTTGTCACGTACAACTACACATGATACAATGACACACGACATAAAATGACAGGAGAAAGCTGGCAATGATACAGTAAAACTCCGGATTACAGCGACATATCATAGATATTATAGAGTTCATACAAAAAGATATAAAAAAGAAATAAAAGAATATGAAAAGATTTCAGGGAAAAAATCATGAAATCATGAACATTGAAAAAGCTTAAGGGAGGATATCAATCATGTGTGGAATTGTAGGATATACAGGCAACAGTCAGGCGGCACCGATTCTGCTGCACGGACTTTCAAAACTGGAATACAGAGGATATGACTCAGCAGGACTCGCAGTGCGTGACGGAGAAAAAAATGTAGAAATTATCAAAGCCAAAGGTCGACTGAAAGTTCTTGCAGAAAAGACGAACAATGGAGAGTCCGTTCCCGGAACCTGTGGAATCGGCCATACCAGATGGGCAACTCATGGAGAGCCATCTGAAATTAATGCGCACCCGCATATGAGCGACGATGGAGATGTCGTTGCTGTACACAACGGAATCATCGAAAACTACCAGGAACTGAAAGATAAACTTACACGTAAAGGTTATACATTCTATTCTTCTACAGATACAGAAGTAGCAGTCAAACTGGTAGACTATTATTATAAAAAATACCTTGGAACGCCGGTAGATGCCATTAATCATGCGATGGTCCGCATCCGTGGCTCTTATGCGCTGGCAATTATGTTCAAGGATTATCCGGAAGAAATTTATGTGGCAAGAAAAGACAGCCCTATGATTCTCGGCGTGGAAAACGGCGAATCTTATATTGCATCTGATGTACCGGCAATTCTGAAATATACCAGAAATGTGTATTATATCGGAAATCTGGAAATGGCCCGTGTAAAAAAAGGAGAGATTACTTTCTACAATCTGGACGGTGATGAAATCGAAAAAGAGCCAAAGACGATTGAATGGGATGCGGAAGCCGCTGAAAAAGCCGGATATGAACATTTCATGATGAAAGAAATCCACGAACAGCCAAAAGCTGTAAAGGATACTCTGAACTCCGTACTCAAAGACGGACAGATTGATCTTTCGGAAGTAGGACTTACAGACGAAGATATCCGAAAGATCAGCCAGATTTATATTGTGGCATGTGGCTCAGCCTATCATGTAGGAATGGCAGCCCAGTATGTGATCGAAGATCTGGCGAGGATCCCGGTTCGTGTAGAGCTGGCATCCGAATTCCGTTACAGAAATCCAATACTGGATTCCAATGGTCTTGTGATCATCATCAGCCAGTCCGGTGAGACAGCTGACAGCCTGGCTGCGTTAAGAGAGGCAAAAGAAAGAGGAAACCGCACACTGGGCATCGTAAATGTAATTGGCTCTTCAATCGCCAGAGAAGCAGATAATGTTTTCTATACCCTGGCAGGTCCGGAAATTTCTGTAGCTACAACAAAAGCATACAGCACACAGCTTATGGCATCCTATCTTCTGGCAGTGCAGTTTGCAAAAGTAAGAGAAACCATTTCCACAGAAAAATATGAGCAGCTGATACAGGAACTGACCGCTATTCCGGAAAAAATAGCCAAGATTCTCGAAGACGACAAAGAAAGGATCCAGTGGTTCGCTGCCAAACAGGCGAATGTAAAAGATGCGTTCTTTATTGGCCGTGGCATTGATTATGCTGTCAGCCTGGAAGGCAGCCTGAAGATGAAAGAGATCAGCTACATCCACTCTGAGGCATATGCGGCAGGTGAACTGAAACATGGAACGATTTCCCTGATTGAAGATGGTACATTGGTGATCGGCTGTCTGACCCAGCCGGCACTGTATGAAAAGACCGTCAGCAACATGGTAGAATGTAAGAGCCGTGGCGCTTATCTGATGGGACTGACGACATACGGCAATTATAATATTGAGGATACTGCGGACTTTGTAACGTATATTCCAAAGACAGATCCACATTTTGCAACTTCACTGGCAGTGATACCGCTGCAGCTGATGGGATATTATGTGTCCGTGGCGAAAGGACTTGATGTAGATAAACCGAGAAACCTGGCGAAGAGCGTGACAGTGGAATAGAGATAACGATTCGGAAATATGAAATCATAAAAATGCATTTTGTTTTCGGTAAACAGAGGTTTACGTTGAAAACAAAATGCATTTTTATGATTTACAGAAAAGTTTATTCGGTTTTTTTAAAACGAAAAATACCTATCTAAAACACTTCTTACAAGGCTCATATCCCCGACTTTCCGCCTCTGCCTTGCTGATCTCGCTTGCCTTGCTCGGGTCTGTGGTGCCACAGTTATTTTTATTATGATACTTGGATCCGGTAGCTGTGATCCATACCATTTCTTCGTTGGAAGTGGAAGAAGTATCCTGTGGGGTCTCCG
>OLRG01002810.1_pt1 | contig 11867 bp, 8 predicted proteins | sample 1672331 | NCBI WGS metagenome assembly OLRG01 (sample SAMEA3136672, study PRJEB25190) | human gut metagenome
AAATGCAGGAAGAAACTCAGCTTGTATATCAGAAATACGGTGTTTCACCTACCGGAAGCTGTGTTCAGCTGTTAATTCAGTTTCCTGTCCTGATGGCATTATGGCAGGTAATTTACAAAATTCCGGGTTATGTTGGAAGCGTAAAGACTGTATTTACAGGTCTTGTCGATCAGATTATTGGCGTAAGCGGATATACAGATCTGATTCAGAATTTTATTACAGACAATAAAATGACCCGTGTACAGCTTGCATTGGATAATGGTAAGGCTACCAGTGATTCTGTGATTGACTTCCTTTATGCATTGTCTCCTTCTCAGTGGAAGGATCTTGCATCTATGAATCAATTCAGCGGATTTTCAGATACTATCAATACAACAGCTGCTGAGATTTCAAAGATGCAGAACTTTTTCGGACTTAACATTGCAGACCAGCCATTGAATTACATTAAGGCTGCTTTTGAAGGAGCTTCCATAGCTTTGGCAATTGCTGCAATTATGATTCCTATTCTTTCATGGGCTACTCAGGTGCTAAGCTATAAACTGATGCCGCAGGCAGCAGCTTCTGGTGACAGTAATGATACTATGCAGGCTTCCATGAAGACTATGAATACAGTTATGCCGCTTATGTCAGCTGTATTCTGTTTTACTTTCCCGGTAGGTCTTGGTATTTACTGGATTGCCAGTGCAGTTGTAAGAAGCATACAGCAGCTGGTGATTAACCGCCTGTTGGATAAGATGGACATTAATGATTTGATTAATGAAAACATGAAGAAGCTTGAAAAGAAGCGTACCAAAGAAGGACTTCCACCGCAGAAGATTACCAATCAGGCAAATCAGTCTACAAAAAATATTAATACCAAGATTGACAAAGGCTCCAGCAATGCAAATGCAGAAGAAAGAGCCAGAAAAGTTGAGGAATCCTACCAGAAAGCAAGAAATGCGAAGGCTGGAAGTATTACAGCAAAAGCAAATATGGTCAGGGATTTTGACGAAAGAAACAAGAAGAAGTAACGGTCGGGAACGGAGGGTTTCATAGATGGAGGAGTTTATCCAGTTTTCAGCAAAAACGAAAAATGAAGCAATCACCAAGGCGTGTATCGAATTAGGTGTGTCCAGTGATCAGCTGGATATTGAAGTGGTTTCTGAAGGTAGTTCCGGATTTTTTGGTATCGGAAGCAAACCGGCAATTATCAAAGCACGCAAGATCAATACTGTTTCTGAAGAGGATGAAATACAGGAAATCGTAGATACTGTTAAGGTTGATGCGATTAAAGAAGAGCACAATAAAAAGCCACCTAAGGCTTTTGCAAAAGCTGAGAAGCCGGCTCAAAAGAGTGAGATGGTGAAAGAAAAAGCTCCTGTAAAAGAGCCGAAAGAGCCAAAACCTTTTAAAGATACAAAGGAAAAACAGCCGCGCCCTGCAAAAGAGAAAAATTTTAAAGAACGTCCGGCAAAAGAAAAACCTGTAAAAGAAAAAATGCCAAGAGAAGAGAAGCCAAAGCAGTCCAAGCCTGTTGAGATCATCACCGATCCGGCTGAGATTAAAGACATTGAGGACAGAGCAATTGCATTCCTTCGCGATGTATTTGCATCCATGAATCTTGGCGAAGTGGAGATCACTTCCAAATACAACACAAATGACGGATGCCTTGAGGTTGCATTTGAAGGAGAGGATATGGGAATCCTGATCGGTAAGAGAGGACAGACCCTTGACTCCCTGCAGTACCTTACAAGCCTTGTTGTAAACAAGGGCAAGACCAATTATATCAGGGTGAAGCTTGATACAGAAGATTACCGCAGACGCCGCAAGGAGACTCTGGAGAATCTTGCAAGAGGAATTGCCTACAAGGTTAAGAAGACAAGAAAGCCAGTTGTACTTGAGCCAATGAACCCATATGAGAGAAGAATCATTCACTCAGCACTTCAGGGCAACAAGTATGTGGAGACTGTCAGCGAGGGCGAAGAGCCATACCGCCACGTTGTAGTAAAATTAAAAAGATGGTAAATGATTAAGTTATTCCAGGTGAAAGATGGAAGAACGGAAGCATTAGGCTTTTGTTTTCATGTCTTTCCCTGGGATAATTTTTTTTGTATAATAAGAGAAGCAATCAAACATGGAGGAAATCACATGAATACAACAATTGCAGCGATATCTACTGCTGTGAGTGCTTCGGGAATCGGAATCATCCGAATCAGCGGCCCGGAAGCCATGGACGTTATATCCCGCATTTACCGTTCCAAGGGCGGGAAAAAGAAGATCAAAGAAGTACCCACCCATACCATTCACTATGGCTATATTTATGATGGGGAAGAAGCGGTAGATGAAGTTCTGGTTATGGTTATGCGCGCGCCCAAAACATTCACAGGAGAAGATACCGTAGAAATTGACTGTCATGGCGGTGTCTATGCCATGAACCGTGTGCTGGAGACCGTCCTGAAAAACGGTGCTAAAATAGCCGGCCCGGGAGAGTTTACCAAGAGGGCATTCCTCAACGGCAGACTGGACCTTTCCCAGGCAGAGGCTGTTATGGATGTGATCCAGGCGAAGAATGAATATGCCCTGAGAAGTTCCATGAGCCAGCTGAAAGGCTCTGTCCAGAAGACAATCAAGGAGATCCGGAATGATCTGATTTATGAAATTGCTTTTATTGAGTCAGCACTTGATGACCCGGAGCACATCAGCCTTGATGGATATCCACAGAAGCTTCTCGGAATTGTGGAAAAAGAACAGAGATCCATCGACGGCCTGTTGAAAACTTCCTCAGACGGAAAGATCATCCGAGAGGGAATTGAGACTGTTATCGTAGGAAAGCCAAACGCCGGCAAGTCTTCCCTTCTGAACCTTCTGGTTGGGGAAAATAAGGCCATTGTAACGGATATTGAGGGAACCACAAGAGACATTCTGGAAGAGTACATCACTCTTCATGGAATCACGCTGAAAATTGTGGATACTGCGGGAATCCGTGAAACCCAGGATGTAGTGGAGAAAATCGGCGTATCCCGTGCCCGTGAGGCGGCAAAAGATGCGGACCTGATCTTGTACGTGGTTGACAGTTCCACACCTCTTGACGAAAATGATGAAGAGATCATAGAGATGCTGAAAGGCAGAAAAGCCATTGTGCTTTATAACAAAACAGACCTTGCGTCTGCAGTAAGCATGGAGGCGCTGGAAGAGAGAACTTCTCATCCAGTGATTCCCATTTCTGCCAAAGAAGAGACTGGAATCACCCAGCTTGCTGAGACGATTAAGTCCATGTTTTTCAGCGGAAAGATTTCTTTTAATGATGAGGTTTGTATTACCAATGCCCGCCACAAGGAGGCACTGGAGGAGGCAGCCCAAAGCCTTTCCATGGTGCGAAGAAGCATCGAGGACGGCATGCCGGAGGACTTCTTTTCCATTGATCTGATGGCTGCCTACGCAAGCCTTGGAAAGATTACAGGAGAGGAAGTTGGCGAGGATCTGGTGAACGAGATCTTCAGTAAATTCTGTATGGGAAAATAATGGATGTGTAGATTATACGAGGAGATTGATCATGAAAACACTGGAAGAAAATTATGACATTGTAGTGGTTGGTGCAGGTCATGCAGGCTGTGAGGCAGCACTTGCAGGTGCAAGACTGGGGCTCGATACCATTATGTTTACAGTCAGTGCAGAGAGTATTGCACTGATGCCCTGCAATCCCAATGTAGGGGGCAGCTCTAAGGGCCATCTGGTACGTGAACTGGATGCCCTGGGCGGCGAAATGGGAAAAAATATTGACAAGACCTTCATTCAGTCCAAAATGCTGAACTGTTCCAAGGGTCCGGCTGTCCACTCCCTTCGCGCCCAGGCCGACAAGCAGGCATACAGCAACGAAATGAGAAAGACTCTGGAGAATCAGGAGAACCTGGCTATCCGCCAGGGAGAAGTAACCAAGCTTCTTGTTGAGGATGGGAAAATCACCGGAGTGAAGACTTATTCTGGCGCAGTTTACCACTGTAAGGCAGTTGTTCTGTGTACCGGAACTTACCTGAAGGCAAGATGTATTTACGGTGATGTAAGCAATTATACAGGCCCCAATGGACTTCAGGCGGCAAATTATCTGACCGATTCCCTGAAGGAGCTTGGAATCGAAATGTTCCGTTTCAAGACCGGAACACCTGCCAGAATTGCAGGAAATACCATTGATTACAGCAAAATGGAAGAACAGTTCGGTGACGAAAGAGTGGTGCCGTTTTCCTTTTCTACAGACCCGGAGGACGTGCAGATTGAGCAGAAATCCTGCTGGCTGACTTACACCAATGAGACTACCCATGATATTATTCGCGCGAACCTGGATCGTTCCCCGCTGTATTCCGGTATGATCGAGGGAACTGGTCCACGTTATTGTCCGTCTATTGAGGATAAAGTAGTTCGTTTTGCAGATAAAAAGAGACATCAGGTGTTTATCGAGCCAGAAGGCATGTACACAAATGAAATGTATATTGGCGGTATGTCAAGCTCCCTTCCGGAGGATGTGCAGGAGGCAATGTACCACAGCGTACCAGGCCTTGAGCATGCCAAAATCGTGAAAAATGCTTATGCGATCGAGTATGACTGCATCAATCCAAGACAGCTTTATCCAACACTGGAATTTAAGAAAATCAAAGGACTTTTCAGCGGCGGGCAGTTTAACGGAAGCTCTGGATACGAGGAGGCAGCAGCCCAGGGACTGATCGCAGGCATCAATGCGGCCATGGAAGTACTGGGAAAAGACCAGCTGATCCTGGATCGTTCTGAGGCTTATATCGGCGTTTTGATTGATGATCTGGTTACCAAAGAAAACCATGAACCGTACCGTATGATGACCAGCCGTGCAGAGTATCGTCTGCTTCTCCGTCAGGATAATGCGGACCTGAGACTTCGCAAAAAAGGCTGGGAAGTAGGTCTTGTGGATGATGAAACCTATGCAAAAGTAGTGGAAAAAGAGCGCCTGATCAAAGAAGAGATCCAGCGTGTTGAGAATACAAATGTAGGTATGACAGAGGCTGTTCAGAGCCTTCTGGAAAGCAAGGGAAGCACCCCTTTGAAGTCCGGAATCAGCCTTGCTGAACTGATCCGCAGACCAGAGCTTTCTTATGAGGATGTGGCTCCTATTGACAAGAATCGACCGGAGCTTGCCTGGGATGTGCAGGAACAGGTGAATATTAATATTAAATATGACGGCTATATTCGCCGCCAGATGAAGCAGGTAGAGCAGTTTAAGAAGCTGGAAGCTAAGAAGATTCCTGAAAATCTGGACTATGAGAAAGTAAAGAGCCTGCGCATTGAGGCGCGCCAGAAACTGGAACTTTACAGACCGGTTTCCATTGGACAGGCATCCCGAATTTCCGGCGTTTCCCCGGCTGATATTTCGGTACTGTTAGTGTATATGGAGCAGTACGGGAAGAATCATTAATTTGGTACGTTTTAACGGATAAAAATAAAAAGCAGTTTAACGTAAGGAGACATATATGGAATACGATTTAACTCTCTTTGAGAAAGGCCTTGAAGAGCTTGGAATTGCCCTTTCCCAGGACCAGAAAAAGCAGTTTATCACCTATTATGAGTACCTTGTGGAGAAAAATAAGGTGATGAATCTGACTGCAATTACCGAGTATGAGGAAGTAATTCTGAAGCATTTCCTGGACAGCCTTTCGATTGTAAAGGTAAGTAATTTTGACCAGAATAAGCTTGCAGGAAAATCTGTCATTGACATTGGAACCGGCGCCGGATTCCCTGGAATTCCACTGAAAATTGCCTTTCCGGAGCTGAAGATTACCCTTCTGGATTCCCTGAACAAAAGGGTAAATTTCCTGAATGAGGTAATTGAAATGCTGGGGCTTAAGAATGTAACCGCAGTCCACGGAAGAGCTGAAGACTACGCCAAACAGAAAGAGCACAGGGAGAAATACGACTTCTGCGTCTCCCGCGCTGTAGCCAATTTAAGTACTCTTTCCGAGTACTGCATCCCCTTTGTAAAAGAAGGCGGAAGCTTTATTTCCTATAAATCCGGTAAGATCGACGAGGAACTTACCCAGGCCGAAAATGCCGTAAAAATCCTCGGCGGCAAAGTTCAGGACGTGGTAAAATTCCCACTTATGGACACTGATATGGACCGTTCTTTCGTCGTAATCAAGAAGGTAAAACCAACTGCAAAGAAGTATCCAAGGAAGGCTGGATTGCCCTCTAAAGAGCCGCTGGCGTAAGTCTTAAAAAGAAGATTCCGGGCAGATTTTGCTGCCTGGAATTTTTTACTTTCCAAAACACATTTCCAACACAAAATAATCACACTTTTCTCACACAATCATCTAAATTTCCTCACAGTTTGTACATAGAATTATCATAGAAAGTTGTCAGGGATACTCCTGATGCTTGCAACTTGAAGGAGGTAAAGAAACTTGATTGAAGTAAAAAATCTGGTAAAACGCTATGGCGACCATACCGCTGTAGACCACCTTTCTTTTGAAATTGAGAAAGGTAAGATTTACGGATTTCTGGGTCCTAACGGCGCCGGAAAATCCACAACCATGAATATGATAACCGGATATATTGCATCCACCGAGGGAACAGTAGTAATTGATGGTCATGATATTCTGGAAGAACCTGAGGAGGCAAAAAAATGCATCGGATACTTACCCGAAATGCCGCCCCTTTATTTTGATATGACAGTTCTGGAATATCTGAAATTCGTTGCAGATCTGAAGAAAATTCCGAAAGCTAAAAAAGCATCCATGATCGAAGAAATTATGGATATGGTAAAAATCACAGACATGAAAAACCGTCTGATCAAAAACCTTTCCAAAGGTTACAGACAGAGGGTTGGTATTGCACAGGCTGTGCTTGGATACCCGGAAGTCATTATTCTGGATGAGCCAACGGTAGGCCTTGACCCGAAACAGATCAACGAAATCCGAGAGCTGATCAAAGGCCTGAAAAAGAAACACACCGTAATCTTAAGCTCCCATATTCTTTCCGAAGTCAGTGCAATTTGTGATTACGTGCTGATTATTTCCCATGGAAAGCTGGTAGCCAGCGATACACCTGAGAATCTTGGAAAACTGGCAGCAGGCTCCAACAACCTGAATCTTCTTGTCAAGGGTCAGAAAGACACCATCAGAGCCGCTTTAGAGAGCGTAGAAAGCGTGAAAGAGGTTACGGTTAAGAAAGATACAAAGAGCACAGAAGAAGGCGTATACAGCGTCACAGTGGGCACAGAGGAGAATACGGATGTACGTGAGAAAGTATTCTACAGCATGGTAAATGCTGACTGTCCGATCCTTGAAATGCAGTCTAAGAAAATATCTCTGGAGGAGATTTTCCTTGAACTTACGGAAAGTGAGAAAAAGGATGATGCAGCAGAGAAAAATAAAACTACATTTGAAAATGCAGAAGATGCCGAAAAATATCTGGAAGAAAGTAGTGAACCAGATAATGGACACAATGAAGAAAATGAGAACTCTGACCAAAATGATGGACATATCGAAGAAGATGCTTTATCAGAAAATGGTGAGAAAAAGGGGGAAGAATAAACTATGCTTGCAATATATAAAAGGGAGCTGAAAAGCTACCTGACTTCTATGGTTGGATATCTGTTTATGTTCTTTGTACTGCTTATTGCGGGAATTTATTTCTCCGCATATCAGCTTACAGCAGCATATCCAAAATTTGAATACACATTAAATGCTATGACCTTTGTGTTCCTGATCGCAGTGCCGATCCTGACCATGCGTGTACTTGCTGAAGAAAGAAAACAGAAAACCGATCAGCTGCTGCTGACCTCTCCGGTATCTGTGTTCGGCATTGTAATGGGAAAATATCTGGCACTTGTTACCATTTATGCAATTCCTGTTGCAGTTCTGGCAACTTATCCGCTGCTTATGTCAAAGTTCGGAACAGTAGCTTTTGGATCCGCATACACAGCGCTCCTTGGATTTTTCCTTCTGGGCTGTGCAAACATTGCAATCGGCGTATTTTTCTCAGCAATTACTGAGAGCCAGGTAATTGCTGCGGTTCTGACTTTTGTATTTTTGTTCGCATTTTATATGATGAACGGTATTTCATCCTTCTTTTCACAGACCGCAATGTCCACATGCGTAACATTTGGACTTCTGATCATTGCATTGAGCCTTATGATTTACAGCATGATCAAAAATGCAGTGATCTCAGGTATTATTTGTGTAGCTGGCGAGGCTGTGCTGGTGATTATTTATGTAGTAAAATCCAGCGTTTTTGAAGGTGGAATCCAGAAAGTACTTGAAGTATTTAATTTAAGCTCTCACTTTGAAAATTTCACAAACAGTATTTTTGATGTGACTGGAGTATTGTACTTTGTATCTGTAATTACAATCTGCATATTCCTTACCATGCAGACAATACTGAAGAGACGCTGGAATTAAGGAGGTGGGAAGAAATGTTTTTTAGTAAGAAAAATAATAACAATAACAACATAAACGAAGAAAATACGGAAAGTGTAGAGAAGATAGAAAACAATAACAATAGTAGCAAAAAACAAAGGAAAAAGTTTAAAGATACAATTAACAAAAAGTATCTGAAAAATGGAAGCTACAGTTCTATTATGATTGTTGTATTTGCTGCTATCATTATTGTTATAAATATGATAGTTGGAAATCTTCCTTCTAAATACACCCAACTTGATATCAGCTCCGAAAAACTTTATACAATCGGAGATGAAACAAAAGCAATGCTGAAGGATCTGGACAAAGATGTGATCATATATCAGATTGCCCAGAGCGGAAGTGAGGACGAAACCATCAGCAACCTGCTTCAGAGATATGCAGATGAGTCTGATCATATTACTGTAGAACAGAAGGACCCGGTGGTAAATCCGAAATTTATCAGTGAATACACAAGTGATAATTTATCATCCAACAGTCTGATTATTGTATGCGGTGACAGGAATAAAGTTGTAAATTATAACAATATATACGAATCATCCCCTGATTACAACACATACAGTTATAAGACAACAGGGTTCGATGGAGAAGGACAGATTACAAGTGCCATTGCATATGTAACCAGCGAGAGCCTGCCGGTGATGTATACATTAGAGGGACATGGAGAGCAGGATCTGGATTCCACAGTGAAGGAAGACATTGAGAAAGCCAACATGGAGATTAAGTCCCTGAATCTGCTTACAGAGGGAAGCGTTCCAGAGGATGCGAGCTGCCTGTTGATTGATGCGCCTACAACCGATATCTCAGAAGATGAGAAAACAGCGCTGATCGAGTATCTGGAAAATGGAGGAAAAGCAATGATTTTCTCTGATTACACCGGACAGGAAATGCCGAATTTTGACGCTGTACTTGAAAATTATGGTGTAAATCGAGTAGATGGCCTGGTGTTTGAGGGAGATTCCCAGCACTATGCGGCACAGATGCCATATTATCTGGTACCTACCATAAATAGTACAGACATTACTTCTGATCTTGTTTCTTCTGGATATTATATTCTTATGCCATACGCACAGGGAATTCAGAAATCAGAAGATGTAAGAGATACTGTAACGATTGAAAGTATTCTCACAACCTCTGATAGTGCTTATTCCAAGACGGATGTGAACAGCGGAACTCTTTCAAAAGAAGATGGAGATGTTGATGGTCCGTTTGATCTGGGTGTAAGCATTACAGAGACTGTTGATACTGATAAAGAAACGCATATTATTTATTATTCAACATCAAATTTACTTCAGAGCCAGGTGAACCAGATGGTTTCCGGCGGAAATGAGAAACTGGTAATGGCTTCCTTAAGTGCTCTTGTTGACACGGAGGACAGCACAACAGTCTCTATCCCGTCCAAGAGCCTGGAAGTATCTTATCTGACTTTGACAGCATATGATGCAAGCTTCTGGAAGATCTGTGTGATTGGTTTGATTCCGGGAGCATTCCTGTTAGTTGGATTTATGATCTGGTTAAAGAGGAGAAAAGCCTGATGAAGAAAAAATCTGTAAATCTTATTACAGCAGTGGGCGTTTTGGTTGTTCTCAGTGGAGCTTACGTAGGTGTAAAAACCTACGTGGCGAAGCAGGATGCCGAAGAGGCAGAAGCCGATGAGGAGGAATCTCAGGAGATTATTTCCATTGCGTCCGATGATGTAAAATCTGTTAAATTTGTAATGGATAAAAAAGAAGTTACTTTTGAGAAAGATGGAGATTCCTGGGTGAAAAGCGATGAGACTGCTTTTCCTGTAGACCAGGATAAAATGGATACTCTGATCAGCTCCCTGAGCTCTGTGAAAGCGGAACGAACACTGGAAGATGTGGAAGACGCTTCTGAGTACGAGCTGGAGCAGCCGGAAAATACAATCACAGTGACAATGGAAGATGGAAGTGAAACGGTTATTCGCGTTGGCATGGAGAATGATTCTACCAGCCAGGAATACATTGACCTGGATAAAGATTCCTCCACTGTTTATGTAGTTAGCAATTCCACATTCCGGTCCTTTGAAGGAACCTTGTATGACTTTGCTGAGAGCGGAACTTTCCCAACAGTGGATTCCTCCACAATAAGTAAAGTGTCTGTGGATGGAAAAGATTCTTCCTATAGCATTGAAAAGGATGAAAATAACTTCTGGAATATAACAGAAAACGGCAACACGGAAAAGGCAGATTCTGCAAAAGCTACATCCCTGACAAGTGCCGTTTCTGGCATGGCATATGCAAGCTTTGTTAACTACGACTGCTCAGATGAAGAGCTTTCTCAGTATGGTTTGGATAAGCCTTATGCTGAAATTACGGTGGATTATCAGGAAGAAGTCGAGAAAGACTCTGCTGATGAGAAAAATGAGGCTAAAAACGGCTCAGAGGACGCTACAGAGGCACCTGAGAATGCGAACCAGGATGAGAAAAAAGCTGCCGATTCTGAGGAGAGCACGGCGGATGACACAGCAGAAAATGATGATGCAGAAAGTGCGAACGATACAGATACAGACGAAGCTACTGCGGATTCCGAGAAAGATGCAGAAGAGGCTGTAGATGAAGCTGACACAGATTCTGAGGAAGAGGTTGAGACCGAGGCGGTTGATCGCGAGCTTGTGATTCAGGTTGGCGATGAGTCATCTGACGGCGGACGATATGTACGCGTAAATGACAGCAATGAAATCTATACAATTTCAGAAGATACGCTGGACACCTTCCTGGGAAAAACAGCTGCCGATTTCTGGGATCTGACAGTAAGTTATCTGTCAGTTAATAACCTGGAAACATTGGATGTAAATTACAAAGGTGATGAGTACACTGTAAATGTTTCACGTGAAACATCTTCGGAAGAAGAGGAAAGCAGTGATGAGGCTGATGTAGATAACAGTACAGATGACAGTGCTGAGGATGCCTCAAGTTCCGCGACTGTAACATTGTCCTATAAATTGAATGGCGCCGAGCTGGACAGTGCTACATTTACCACTTTCTACAATAAACTGATCAACCTGGCTGCACAAAAACGACTTACTGACAAATTTGAGTCAAACGCAGACCCTGAAATGACAGTAGATTTCACAGATGTTGACGGAAATAAAACAACCGTAGAATATTACTCCTACGATACCAATTACTATGCTGCCGTTACAGATGGAAAAACATATCTGATAAACAAAATGACAGTGAAAGAATTATTCCAGGCATTTGAAACTGTTGCAGGGATAGAGGAGAACAGTACAAGTGATACGGATGATAACGCTGAAGAAGAGGGTACTGCTGCTTCTAATAGCCTGGCGGAAGACGAAACAGATGCTGCAGAATGATAGACTGCGAAAACTTACTTTTGCATCGCGGAATGTGTTTTACTATCATGCATCTTTACTGTTTTTGAATAACTGCGCGTCGCATTCTCGTTACTTCCAGTGATGAGTTAGAC
>OLRG01002827.1_pt1 | contig 11799 bp, 10 predicted proteins | sample 1672331 | NCBI WGS metagenome assembly OLRG01 (sample SAMEA3136672, study PRJEB25190) | human gut metagenome
ATGGAACAGAAAGCATCCCGAAAGTTGACAAGATCGTAGGCCCTGGAAATATTTTTGTAGCACTTGCCAAAAAAGCAGTTTACGGCTATGTCAGTATTGACTCCATTGCAGGTCCAAGCGAAATCCTTGTTCTTGCTGACGAAACAGCCAATCCCAGATATGTAGCCGCAGACCTTCTTTCCCAGGCTGAACATGATGAACTGGCTTCCGCTATTCTGATCACTACAAGCCGGGATCTGGCAGAGAAAGTCAGCCAGGAAGTAGATGGTTTTGTAAAAGTTCTTTCCCGTAAAGAGATTATCCAGAAATCCCTGGATAACTTCGGATATATCCTGATTGCAGAAAATATGGACGAAGCCATCGATGCAGCCAATGCTATTGCATCAGAACATATGGAGATCGTTACAGCCAATCCTTTTGAAGTGATGATGAAAGTCCGTAATGCAGGAGCTATCTTCATCGGCGAGAACAGTTCTGAACCGCTGGGCGATTATTTTGCAGGTCCGAACCATGTCTTACCTACCAACGGTACTGCCAAATTCTTCTCAGCACTGTCTGTAGATGATTTTGTCAAAAAATCCAGTATCGTATATTATTCCAGAGAAGCACTCCGCAAGATTCACAAGGATATCGAGCAGTTTGCAACTTCTGAACAGCTGACAGCTCATGCTAATTCCATTGCTGTTCGCTTTGAAAATGAAGAGTAGCAGGAGGTAACTGACTATGCGAGAAGCCTCTATCGAAAGAAATACCAAAGAAACCCAGATCAAACTGAGCCTTAATCTGGATGGAACAGGACATTCCAGTCTTGAAACCGGTGTGGGATTTTTTGATCATATGCTGGATGGTTTTACCAGACATGGGCTTTTTGACCTGAATGTACAGGTTCATGGAGACCTGGAAGTAGACGACCATCATACTATCGAAGATACCGGCATCGTTCTTGGCACCGCCATCAAAGAAGCCATCGGAGACAAAAAAGGCATCCGCCGTTACGGCAGCTGCATTCTCCCTATGGACGAAGTTCTTGTTCTCTGTGCCATTGATCTTTCCGGACGTCCCTATTTTATGTGGGATGCAGAGTTCACTTCTGAAAAAATCGGAGATATGGCCTCCGAAATGGTAAAAGAATTTTTCTATGCAATTTCTTATTCCAGCGGAATGAACCTTCACATCAAGGTACTTTCCGGCGGTAACAGCCATCATGTTGCAGAGGCAATGTTCAAAAGCTTTGCCAAAGCACTGGATCAGGCAGTTTCTCTGGATCCAAGGATCACAGATGTACTTTCCACCAAAGGCAGTCTTGCCTGAAAGGAGCTTATTTATGAGCGAAAAAAAGAAAAGTGCTGTCAGCTGGTCAGAATTCAAGCTGAACAGTGATGGACTGATTCCTGTTGTTGTTCAGGATGCCGAGAACGACCAGGTACTTATGGTAGCATATATGAATGAAGAAGCATTTCAGCTTACAGTAGAAACAGGCAGGATGACCTACTGGAGCAGAAGCCGACAGGAAATCTGGGTAAAAGGTCTGACATCCGGTCATTTCCAGTATGTAAAGTCTCTGTTTCTTGACTGCGACAATGATACGATCCTTGCCAAAGTAGAGCAGGTAGGTGCAGCCTGCCACACAGGAAGCCGAAGCTGTTTTTTCCAGACTTTATTATAAGATTTTATCCCGGGGGAGTTTTCTCTCCCGGGAATTTGTGTTTTTAATTTTATTTATGAATATGAAGGAGAACCTATGAAAAAGAAAGCATCCCATATACGTCAAAGCCATTATAAGGTCAGATCCAATACCCAGAACGCTCGTCCCGCACATCTGAACTCAGTCCCGATGTCACAGAAAAAACATTCCGGCAAAAAAACTCTGCCAAAAAGGAACTTCCGCAGGGCACGACAAAAACGCAGAAAATTGCTGTTTTCCATAGTTGCTGTTCTGTGCATTTTTTTCATTGCGGCAGTTGGAATAAAGACAGTATCAAATCTGACAGGCAAACGTACTGAAAGCCAACAAACCTCCGGGAAATCTGCGGACACAGCTGCCCAAAATATTTCTGACAAAAGCGAACTTCTGGAAATGGAAGAGATCAAAGACATTCCCTTTTCCCCACATTGTGTAGACTCCACCAAACCTGGAAATCTCATCAGTTATACAAATATTGAGGTAAATGGAAATGTGCTGGATAATATCAGCGATTATCATGCCACATCTGACATTGAATTTCAGACAGGAGACGAATACACTGATGTAGAAGGTATCGTAACTTTCCGGGGCAACAGTTTCAGAGATACTGCTGCCTATGGTCATACGATCATGAAAGATTTCCGGCTCAAAGATCTCTGGTCCAAAGATACCGGTTCCCTTTCTTCAGGAGATACTGCCTGGACAGGCAGTGGATGGACAGGACAGCCTCTGATGATGAAATGGCCCAAAGAAATAAAAGCACATATGAATATGTACGAAGAAGCCCAAAACGATGATAACCTGGTAGAAGTGATCTATGCCTGCATGGATGGGTATGTTTATTTTCTGAATCTCCGTACAGGAGAAGCTACCAGAGATCCTCTGTTTCTTGGATTTACTTTTAAAGGTGCCGGTGCTCTTGATCCCAGAGGTTATCCAATCCTGTATGTAGGAGCAGGATATAACAACAACGAAGGTACTGCCCGAGTATTTGTGGTAAATCTTCTGGACTGCAGTGTTATGTATACTTTCGGTGATAATGATGAATTTTCCCTTCGTGGATCTTTAAGTTTCTTTGACGGCTCCGCACTGGTAGATGAGGAAACAGACACGCTTATTTATCCGGGGGAAAATGGAATTCTTTATCTGATCCATCTGAATACACAGTACGACCCTGAGGCAGGAACCCTGTCCATCTCCCCGGATCAGACTGTAAAATGGCGATATTACGGAACCAGATCCAGCACAGAGTCTTTCTGGGTGGGAATGGAAGACAGTGCAGCAATCTATAAAGGCTATCTTTTTATTGCCGATAACGGTGGTAACTTCATGTGTCTGAACCTGAACACCCTTGAGTTGGTATGGGTACAGGATGTTCTGGATGATTCCAACTCCACGCCTGTTTTATCCATAGAAGACAACCATCTGTATGTATATGTAAGTACTTCTTTCCGCCTTGGTTGGCGAAGTTATGATTCTGCCACCATTCCTGTCTGGAAAATAGACGCAGAAACAGGAGAGATCATCTGGCATACCGATTATGAATGTTACACAGACGATGGTGTATCCGGTGGTGTTCAGTCTACCATTGCCAGCGGTAGAAACAGTCTTTCTGATTACATTTATGTAACTGTATCCAAAACGGGGGATAATGCTTCCGGAGTACTTGCCTGCCTGGACAAAAAAACAGGCAATAAAGTATGGGAACATAATTCCGCATATGCCTGGTCTTCCCCTGTATGCGTTTACACCAAAGATGGTACAGGAAAAGTCCTCTACTGCACCAGTGCAGGAGACATGCATCTTCTGGATGGAGTTACCGGTGAAGTACATGATACTCTTTCTATCAGCGAAGGTGTCATTGAAGCTTCTCCTGCTGTTTACGGAAGTTATGCGGTAGTAGGCACCAGGGATTGCAAAATCTGGGGGATCCAGTTACAATAATTACCATAATGGCCTACACAAAAACGAATTGCTTTTTTATCAATTCTGTATTATAATCAGAAAAGGACAAAGGCGTCTGACATTTTTTTGTCAGACGTTTTTTTGCCAAAAAATCTGTGGAGGTGAAGTGTAGTGTCGATTTCTGTCCGCGAAATCATCACACTCAAAGAATTCAAAGCATTTAAACTTATTGCAGGTGAATCCGGATTGGATAATCAGGTCAGTTCCATTGGAATCCTGGATTATGAATATGCATTGCAGGATGGTGACAAACCCCGAAAATGGACATTTCGGAAGCGTGATTTTGTCATAAGCAGTCTTTTATTTGCCAAGGGACATCCGGAATTGCTGATCAGTGCAGTCAGGGACCTGTGTAATGATCAGATTGCTGCTCTGGCTGTCAAAAATGTCTGTTATGAAAAACTGCCGGCAGAAGTGATTGCCTATGCGGATAAACATGGACTTCCTATTTTTATGTTCGGGAGAGATGATGCCTATTTTGAAGATATCGTGGTAACTCTCAAAGAGAAGATTCGTGAAAGAGATAATCTGGAATTACAGGAACATCAGATACACATGCTTCTGAATCAGGAATTGGATCTGAAAGCCCAGCGAGAATTAAACCAGAAACTTCTCCCAGATCGTGTGACACCTTACCGGGTAATTTACTGTTACATCAAAGATACCGAACAGAAAATACGAGATTATCGCAAATATTATCCCGGCAACCGGATTTCAGGTAAAAAGCAGGATTCTTTTTATTATAAAAAAGGCTGTTTTATGATTTATTACACCAATTCCAGTGCAGATATCCGATCATCCAAAGAAATGCAGCAGTGCATGTCTTTCATAAAAGAACGTCTTCTTATGAAAGCAGAAGATTACTGGATCGGTATCGGTGAGATCAAAGATAACACAGAAGCCCTCACTGATGCAATGATGGAAAGTATCTGTGCCCAGCAATATGGACAACTCTACGATAAGGACAAAACTGTTTTTCACGAACTGGGAATCTATCAGATCCTTCTTCCCTGTTTCAGACAGAAATGGTTTCTGAACTACAGCAACAAGATCATCAATGCCATCCTGGACTTTGACCGTCAGAATAATGGTGACCTTTATAAGACCATGGAAGCCTATGTAAAAAATTATGGCAATATCCAGACTGTAGCAGATCATTTCTTTATGCATAAGAACAGTATCCGATATCGAATCAACAAAGTCCGGGAACTTACGGGAATGGAGGATGATTCAAGTTTTGATACACAGATTTTTCTGGCTTTTATGATTGATGAACTCAAACAGTGGTTTGAAGAAATCTAATTTTGCATTTTGTTTCATTTATTTAATCTTTTTATATATTTTATAGTGATAATTCAAGGGCGAATTGCTGTTGGCTTTAGAAGATTTGTACATAAAGTCTTATTTTTGTGTCTGTACATACAATTATAGGGCATTTTGTATAAATTACAAAAACTGACAGCTTTTTTTTGTAATTCAGCTAATGCTATTTGTTCACCGCTTCATTATAATAAAGTCCATAAAGTGACATCCAAAGTACACAGGAAAAAGTACAGCGGAATATAATAATGATTTTGCAGGAGGAGATATCATGAAAGAGCTTTCCAAAATAATCAGCAGCCTTCCTGAATCAGGAATTCGAAAACTGCAGGAAGCAGCAAGACAGGTACCTGACTGTATCCGTCTTGAAACAGGTGAACCAAACTTCATCACACCGGAATATATCTGTAAGGCAGCTACCAAAGCAATGGAAGATGGATTTACCAAATACACTTCTGTTCCCGGAATCAAAACACTGCGAGACGTAATCGCAGACGATTTTGAGAAAAGACTTGGTAAACGTTATGATATTGATGAGATCGTAGTAACAGGCGGTGCGACCATGGCACTTCAGCTTACTCTGGACTGTATCGGTAATCCAGGAGATGAAATTCTTGTTCCGGATCCAAGCTGGCCGGTATACACCATGCAGGTAATGGCAGCCGGACTGAAACCTGTTCCATATGTAATGCCTGCTGACAATGGTTTTGAACCAAAACGTGAAAATATTGAACCACTGATCACAGAACATACCAAAGCAATCATGGTCAATACACCATCTAACCCGACAGGTGCAGTATTCAGCGAAGAAACTGTTAAGATGATCATGGATTTGGCAAAGAAATATGATCTCTATGTTCTTTCTGATGAAATCTATGATTACCTGATCTATGAAGGCAAACATGTTTCCATGAAAGCAATGGACACCGATGAGAGAGTTATCCTGATTTCCGGTGCATCCAAAAAATACGCCATGACAGGATGGCGAATCGGTTATATCATCGCTCCGAAACCCATCGCTTCCCTGATCAATCAGGTTATGGTAACTACCATCGGAAATGCTACAGCAGTTGCTCAGAAAGCTGTAGAAGCAGCCATCACCGGACCTCAGGATTTTGTAGAAGAAAGCAAACGTCAGTATCGTGACCGCCGCGATTCCGCAGCAGCTATCTTTGATGAAGAAAAAGTTGGTTTCTATTATCCACATGGTGCTTTTTATATTATGGTTGATATTTCCTGTTGCGATATGGATTCAGAAGAGTTTGCTCTGAAACTTCTTGCAGAAGAAAAAGTAGCAGTTGCTCCTGGTTCCACATTTGGAGAGTCTTCCAGACAGATGATCCGTATTTCCTGCGGAACCGATAAAGAAGATCTCTGTGAGGGAATCCGCAGACTCTGCAGATTTATAAAAAAATATACAAAATAAAAGCAATCCTGTTTTTATCAAACAACCCTGCATAAATATAGAGTTTATGCCAGTTGTAATACAATTCTAAGGAGGAAGAATATTATGAAACTGATGAAAAAGGTAGCAAGTGTTGCTCTTGCAACAGCAATGACTGTAGCATGCGTAGGTGCCACAACTGTTTCAGCAGACAGCCTTAAAAACTATGGTGCAGATTATCTGGAAAGCGTAAAAGAAAAAGGCGAACTGGTAGTTGGATGTGATCCCACTATTGAAGGTGTTTGTTATCTGGATCCTGTTTCCGGCGACGTTACCGGCTTTATCCCGGAAGTGATCAACGGATATGCAGAAGAGATTGGCTGTACCGTAAAATGGGAAGTGCTTGAATGGTCAGCAATGCTTACAGCAGTAAACAGTGGTAAAGTAGACATGATCGCAGCAAACATGAACATGACTCTTGAGCGTGCTAGCCAGATCGTTTTCAGTGATCCTTACTTCGTAGACCATGGTAAAGGCTGTGTGGCAAAAGATTCTGAATACAACAGTCTTGATGACCTGAAAGGACAGGCTGTTAAGATCGGTGTAACAGAAGGAAGTGCTTATGAAGAACTGATTCCTCAGCTTTTCCCTGAATCAGAAACAGTAACTCTTGCAGCAGGAACATGGCAGGATGCTCTTTCCTCCGGTCTGATCGATGTTGCTTTTGATGATGGTGTTGTATTTGCAGGACCTCTGGCAACCAACGAAAACATCAGACTTCTTGATGGCAACGGTCCATCTTATCTGAATGGATGTGCATTTGCAGCTGGTAACTATGTAATGAAAGATACTTTTAATCTTTATCTGCAGAGACTGAAAGTATCCGGTGATTATGCAGATATCTACAAACAGTATATGGGAACTGACTGGGAGCCGAACACTGACGTTGTTGCTTATTAAATTTAATAAGGCTTTATGATATTCGGGAAGGAGATGGAGACTGGCACTCCCATCTCCTTTTTCTGAAAACAGCTTCATTAAGACAGGAGGTATATTGTGAGCTTTAATTTACGTGTTTTTCGAACAACATTACCGGATTTTCTCAATGCATCCCTTGTAACATTGGAATATGCGATCATCGCTATCATTATTGCAATCTTATGGGGCATCATTATTGGATCTGTTAATTATAGGAAGGTCAAGGGAATCTGGAGAGTCACCAGTGCTTATGTTTGTTTCTTCCGGGAAACTCCATTGCTGGTACAGATTTACTTTTTATTTTTTGGTCTGAACAGACTGATACCTGTAAATGCAGGTGTGATCGGAGTAGCAGCACTTGTACTGAATGACGGTGCTTTTATTGCTGAGATTGTTCGTGGAGGACTTCAGTCTATCAGTAAAGGACAGTCAGAAGCTGCGTATTCCCTGGGCTTTTCTAATTTACAGACACTTGTCTATTTTCTGATTCCACAGGCAGTCACCAAAGTACAGGATTCTGTCATGAACATGGTTGCCATCATCATCAAAGATACCTCTCTTTTAATGTGGATCACCATCACTGAGCTGACTTATATGGCACATCGTGTCAATTCCAAATATTATCAGCCACTGACTGCATATCTGGTTGCAGCAGCAATTTATATGATCATGTTCCTGGCAGTTCAGGGAATCAAAAAATTAATGGATCGGAGGTCACAGAATAAGTATGAGCTTAACTAGTCTGAAATTATTATTTTGGGATGTGCTCGTTGTTCAGGCACTTCCGGTTACATTACAGCTGATCGCAGGTTCCTTTGTCATGGCTTGTATCATTGGTCTCATTGGTGGTATTATTCGTGGTTTAAAAGTCCCTGTACTCAGCCAGATCCTTGGAATTTATGTACAGCTTTGTCGTGGTATTCCGGATATGCTGGTTCTTCTTTTCCTTTATGCAGTTATGACAAATGGAAGTACTTATTCCATTGCAGTTCTTGGAATCTCACTGATTCAGGGTGCTTATATCATGGAGATCATCAAAGGTGGTATTCTTTCTGTTGATAAAGGACAATGGGAAGCTGCAAAATCACTTTCTCTTCCTATTTATACCACACTTTTCCGAATCGTAATCCCACAGGTTATGCTTGTTGCACTGCCGGCCCTTATCGGACAGGTTGTCCTTCTGATCAAAGCTACCTCCGTTGCATCTACCATCGGATGTGTAGAACTGACCAAACGTGCAATGATTGCGATGTCCGGTTTTTCCAATGCGCTGATCGTTTATGGCTGTGTACTTGTTATTTTCTTTATTATGTGCCATGCACTTACCGTACTTGGAAAGCAACTTGAAAAATATGTAGTACAAAGGATTATGGGTGATAACTATGAGCGAGAATAAAGTAGTTCTTTCATTACAGAACGTAACAAAAAAATTTGGGAAACTTACCGTACTGGACGATATGAGTCTGGATGTACACGAACACGAAATTGTAGTTCTCTGTGGACCAAGTGGTGGTGGTAAAAGTACGCTGCTTCGTACCATCAATGGTCTTGAAAAAATAGACAGTGGTAAAATCTACTACAGGGATGAACTGATCACTAATAAAAATATCAAAGAAGTCCGAAAACATGTAGGTATGGTTTTCCAGAGTTTTAACCTTTTTGATAATCTGACGATCCAGGACAACCTGACTATCGCACCTGTAAAAATCTTAAAGAAAAACAAACAGGAAGCCATTGCCCAGGCACAGAAATATATGGACACTTTCGGAATTGGTGACAAAATGCACCATTATCCTCATCAGCTTTCCGGTGGTCAGAAACAGCGAGTTGCCATTGTACGTTCCATGATGATGGAACCGGATGTTATGCTTTTTGATGAGCCAACTTCTGCGCTGGACCCGGAAATGATCAAAGAAGTTCTGGATTCTATCCGCAGACTTGCGGATATGGGTATGACTATGATCATTGTTACCCATGAGATCAGTTTTGCAAGAGAAGTAGCAAGTCGTGTTCTTTTCCTGGAAAAAGCAAAGATTCGTGTAGATGCACCTACCAAAGAATTCTTTGAAGATGTAAAAGACGAGAGACTGCAGCAGTTCCTGTCCGTTATTTTGAAACATTAAAAATACATATAAAAAGGAGTACGACAAATGAAAAGATTATCTGGTATTGTAATCCCTCTGGTAACTCCTCTCACAGAGGAAGATACAGTGGATATTGAATCCCTGAAAAGACTGACTGATTACTGTATTGACGGTGGTATGACAGCACTTTATCCATGTGGGACAACCGGTGAAATGATGTACCTTACTGTAGAAGAGCGTAAACTGGTTGCTGAAACAGTAGTAAAACAGGCTGCAGGCAGAATTCCGGTATTCGTACATGTAGGTGCCTGGAACCAGGCTGATACCATTGAACTTGCACAACATGCGGAAAAAATCGGTGCTGACGGAATCGGCGTTGTAACACCTGTATTCTATCAGATCAGTGACAAAGGTCTGGTTGACTATTATACCGCTGTTGCAAACAGTGTTTCCGCTGATTTCCCTGTATATATGTACGGAATCAAACAGAACGCCATCAACGATATCAACAAAGCAGTCTGCCAGGAAGTAGCATCCAAATGCCCGAATGTTCTCGGTGCCAAATACAGTTTCCCGGATATGACCAGACTTCAGGAACTTATGACTGTCAACGACGGTGCTTTTGACGTGCTTGTAGGACCTGACCACTTATTTGAGGCAGTCTGCGCAGTAGGTGGCAAAGGTGTTGTTTCCGGAAACGCAATGTGTATCCGTGAACATTATGCAGCTGTATGGAAGGCAATCCAGGATAAAGATTATGAACTGGCTACCAAACTGCAGCGCAGAACCAACATCCTTAATGCGGTAATGTGCAAGATCAACAACATTGCAGCATACAAAGTTATCCTGAAAAGAGAAGGTATCCTGACAACAACAAAAATGCGTCGTCCTATGGAAAACCTCACTTTAGAACAGGAAAAAGAACTTCTGGACACACTGGATGCCCTGAAATTTAAAGAAGTTCTCATCTAAATAAATCTTATTCTGATAAATTTATTTTGACCTTTTTCATCCATTTTTATAAGAGACCGTCAGTCATTCCGGGACTGGCGGTCTTTTTTCGATGATATATACAGATCCAAAAGGGGATTTATATTTTTTGAAAATCATGACTTTTACTGACTTAACAGGCTCTTTTTTGCTTGAATTCCCCCTATAAAACATATATAATGGGAATATTGTGAAGAAGTATTGTTACTGTCCACTCTGTGCAGAATGTGACCTGTGAGCAGGTTCCAATATCACTTCATGCAACCTGTTATATATGAACTTTCGAAAGGAAAACTATGAGAAAATTAGCATTACGCGATGAAATACTTCTGCAGATCGACAAAGCCGCCCGTTATATTGGCGGAGAAGTCAATGCAGTTATGAAAAACAAAAATGATGTAGACATCCGGTTTGCAATGGCATTTCCGGATGTGTATGAGATAGGTATGTCTAACCTGGGAATGATGATTTTGTATGATTATTTTAACAAAAGAGACGATGTCTGGTGCGAACGTCTCTTTTCACCATGGACAGACCTGGATCAGATCATGCGGGAACAGCATATTCCTCTTTTTGCCCTGGAGTCCCAGGATCCAGTAAAAGAATTTGATTTTCTGGGTATCACTCTCGGATATGAAATGTGTTACACCAACGTTCTTCAGCTTCTGGATCTCAGTGGCATTCCTTTGCTGTCCAAAGACCGTACAGAAGAGGATCCTCTGGTAATCGGCGGTGGTGCCTGTGCCTATAATCCGGAACCTCTGGCTGCCTTTTTTGACCTTTTTTATATAGGAGAGGGAGAAACCGTTTACTATCCACTGTTTGACGCATACAAAGCCAACAAAAAAGCCGGTGGCAGCAGACAGGATTTTCTTCTGAAAGCAGCTCAGATCCCTGGTATCTATGTACCTTCTCTTTATGATGTTTCCTATAAAGAAGACGGTACCATTGCATCTTTCGTTCCCAATCAGGAAGGTGTACCTGCCACTGTAGAAAAGCAGCTGGTGATCGATATGGATCATGACTACAACAACCTGGAAGCGCCTGTGGTTCCTCATATCAAGGCGACCCAGGATCGTGTCACTTTGGAGATCCAACGGGGATGCATCCGGGGATGTCGTTTCTGTCAGGCCGGAATGATCTACCGTCCTACCAGAGAACGTGATGTGGAAAAATTAAAAGAATCTGCCAGAATCATGCTTCAGAATACCGGTCACGAGGAAATTTCTCTCAGCTCTTTAAGTTCCAGTGACTACAGCTGCCTGAAAGAAATCGTTACTTTCCTTATCGACGAATTCCGGGAGGAAGCAGTAAATATCTCCCTTCCTTCTCTTCGTATCGATGCTTTTGCCTTGGATGTTATGAGCAAGGTTCAGGATGTTAAGAAAAGCAGT
>OLRG01002830.1_pt1 | contig 11789 bp, 7 predicted proteins | sample 1672331 | NCBI WGS metagenome assembly OLRG01 (sample SAMEA3136672, study PRJEB25190) | human gut metagenome
AGCCTGCCCACCCACGCCATGGTCATCGCCGGGGTGGACTTCGATAAGGACGGCAAGCCCTCCAAGTGGAAGATCGAGAACTCCTGGGGCACCGAGAACCACGGCATGAAGACCGGCAACAACGGCTATTTCGTCTGCAGCGACGAGTGGTTCGACAACTTCGTCTACGAGGTGGCCATCCGCAAGGATCGCCTGAGCCCCGAGATGCAGAAGGCGCTGGACTCCGACCCCATCGTGTGGCCGTTCTGGAACACCTTCAATCCGGTTTCCGCCTAAGCGGCAATCGGGCGCCGGCCTCGGGGGTTCCGCACGGGATGCCCCAAGGCCGGCCCCTGCGGGCGGCTTTTGCGAGTCGCGCGCGGCAACTATCCGCTGTCCGGCGGGGTGCCTTTTCCGGGAATGACGTCCCGGGAAGGGGAGCCCGCCCCGCCGGGCCCTTTCGTGAGGGGTAACTATGAGCTCCCAAACTACAACTCATGCGGCCAAAGCGCCGGCGAAGGGCGCAGCGAAGGCCAGCAGTGGAACCTATATCAGCCTGATGGCTCTGGTCATGATGAACGTGACCATCATCGGCAGCGTCGCCAACGACGTCCAGCAGGCTTATTACGGGCTGTCCTCCGTCACGCTCTTCATCATCGGCGCTCTGGTGTTCTTCCTGCCCACCGGTTTGGTGGCGGCCGAGCTGGCTTCCGGCTGGGGCCAGCGCGGCGGCATCTTCCGCTGGGTCGGCGAGGCTATGGGCCCTGGGCTGGCATTTACGTGTCTGCTCATTCTGTGGTTCCAGACCTCCATCAACTTCGGTATGGGCGTTGCATCGGCATCGGCCACCATCGGCTTCTATACGCCTGATTGGGACTGGGCTGTGCAGTTCATGAACCATCCGGAGAACCAGTTCTTCATCATTTTGGCGTGGCTGGCCTACTACTGGGGCCTGACCTTCCTGTCCACCAAGGGCGTGAAGGCCTTCGCCCGCCTGACCAAGTACGGCGTCATCATCGGCACGTTCATCCCGCTGGCGTTCATCGTCATCTTCACGGTGGTATGGCTCGCCCAGGGCAACGTGTCCAATGTGACTCCCACGCCCGAGGCGTTCAATCCCTTCGCTGATGGCTTCAGCCTCACTAACCTGGCCCTGGCCGCCGGCGTGTTCTTCAGCTTCGCCGGCATCGATATGAACGCCGCCCACATCAAGCAGCTGAAGAAGCCGCAGAAGGAATTCCCGCTGTCCATCTTCATCGCCATGATCCTGACGCTGATCATCTTCATCGCCGGTACCGTGTGCATCGCCATCGTCACGCCGAAGCAGGACATGAACCTGGTCTACGGCCTGTACCAGACCTATAAGATCCTCGGCGCCACCTTCAACTGCCCGTGGATTTACGTGGCCTTCGTGTGGGTCGGCCTCGGCGCTTCCATGGCGTCGCTCGTCACCAACATGGCCGGTCCCTCGTTCATGCTCGGCCAGGCCGGCCGCTCCGGCTTTTTGCCGAAGGTGCTGCAGAACTCCAATAAGCACGGCATGCCGAGCCGTCTGATGTACCTGCAGATGACGTTCATGACCCTCATCGCCTTCCTGTGCTTCCTCATCCCGAACATCGAGGGCTTTGTCGTGCTCATCACCCAGGCCATCACCATCCTCTACATGATGTACTACGTGCTCATGTTCATCTCGTTCTTGAAGTTGCGCCACGACCAGCCGAACCGTCCGCGCCTGTTCAAGGTGCCCGGCGGCAACGTGGGCGCGTGGCTTGTGGCCGGCCTTGGTCTTCTGGCCTGCCTGTTCGGCATCGTGCTGGCCATTATCCCGCCGGCCCAGGTAGCCGAGGAAGTGGGCAGTCCGGTGACCTACGTGGTGGTTATCGTGGCCATCATCGTTGTCACCTTCGCCATCTGCTTCGGCGTGTACCAGGCCTCCAAGCGCCATCATTGGGCTGATCCGAACAACGTGTTCGCGCCGTTCACTTGGCAGATCGAGGGCTTGAAGAAGCCCCAGAAGGTTCTGTCCAACGTGCCGTCCGAGCTGATGAGCGAGGGCCAGAACCCCATGGGCATGCCCATCAAGAAGCTGTGGAACCCCAACGAGCAGATCGTGCTTCCCGACGAGTACGTGCCGGGCAAGCATCATCCGTCCTCTCCGGCTATTGAGGCCGGCGACGATCCGGCGGCCATGAACCATCCGGTGAAGACCAGCGGCACGTCCATTGGCGCGCTGGGTGCCATTCCCTTAAGCCAGCCGGCGGTGATTTCGGAGAAAGCCGGTATCGGCACGTCGGCCACGGTGGGTCTGAAGAAGGCGGCTCCGGTGGAGGGTACCGAGCCGGTGCGGCTTGATACGAAAGTGCCGGCGGCCCCTGCTGATGAGGTGGCTGCCGAACCGGTGCCGCGCGACCCGGCGGCCGACGCCAAGCGAGCGGCTGCGGCTGAGGCGGCAGCCCTGACGGCCGAGAAGTCCTCGCAGGCCAAGGCCCATGCCGAGGCGGTGGCTGCCGAGGCGCTCGAGCAGCAGGTGGAAGCCGACAGCGACTTGGTGTCCGCTCGCCGCGAGGTGAAGGAGGCCAAGGCTGCGGCCGACCAGGCGCGCAAGGCTGCGCGCGGGGCTGGTGCCGAGACGGCTGCTGCGCCGGAGAAGGCTGCCGGCACCGCCTCCGATGCGGGCGCGACCAAGGGCGGCGATGCTGCCGACGGCGCTGCCGGTACTGCCGGTGCCGACGACGCCGGTGCTGCCAAGGGGTCTTCTAAGTAAGTGTTTCGGAAGGGGGTCGCGCCGCAGGATGTGCGGGCGGCGCGGCCCCCTCGAGGGTAAAAAGAGGTGTTCTCAATGAGTGCAAACGGAAAGACAAACGCGGGCGCGCCGCCGAAGGCTCCCGTAGCCGTAGCCACGGCCGCGTCCGGTGCGGCGAAGGGCGTCTCCGATGACGCTACGACCGCTCGCCTCTCCATGCCGGAAAACAACGGGAAGAAAGTGACGAAGCCGACCGTGGCCACCCAGCAGAACGCCGGCGACGACTTCAAAGCGACCCTAACTGTAAAGGACATGGTGGTATGGGGCCTCATCACCATGGTGCCCATCTCTCCCATGGCCGTTTACGGCGGCGTGTTCGCCGACTCCGGCGGCATGCCCACGCTCGCGTTCCTCATCGGGTTCGTGGCCGTGCTGTTCTCGGTGTTCTCCTTTGGCATCATGATTCAGCATTTCCCGTCTTCGGGATCAATCTTCACCTATGTGAGCCACGTGTTCGGCAAGCTGCCCGGCTTCATCGCCGGCTGGCTGATGCTGTTGCAGTACTTGGTGAGCCCGGCCATGGTGTACCTCATCGCGGCTATCGCCATTCACAGCATGCTGCCGGATGTGCCGATTCTGGCTCTGTGCTTCGGGTTCCTCATTATTGTGGCCATCGTGTCGCTTATCGGCATGAAGACCGCCATGGTGGTGAACAAGGTGGCGCTGGTAGCCCAGCTGGCGATTCTCGCGCTGTTCGTCGTGTGCGGCGTGATGTTCGTCGTGCAGCATCCCGAGAGCGCGAATTTCTCGCCGACCAACCTGTTCAACCCCGCCAAGTTCGAGTTCGGCGGCACCATGTCCGCTGTGTCGCTGGCCGTGATGTCCTACGTGGGCTTCGGCGCCATCGCCACGCTGACCCAAGAGGCGAAGGACCCCAAGCACGGGCCGTCGCGCGCCATGATGGTGATGGCCATTCTGCTGTGCGTGCTGTACGCGCTGCAGTGCTTCATCGCCACCTGCATCGATCCGTCGGGTGCGGCCTTTGCCGGCAATACCGACAACGCGTTCTACGCCGTGGCCAAGATGGCCGCTGGTCCCTGGCTCATGGTGGTATGCGCCGTGGGCGTGGCCTTGGCTCAGGGCGTGTTCACCGCTATCGCGCAGCAGAATTCCATCGCCTTCGTCATGTTCACCATGGCCAATGGCGGTTGCCTGCCGAAGTTCATGGCCAAGATGAACAAGCGCACGAACTCGCCTTTGAACGCCGTCATCTTCATCATCGCCCTGTCCGTGGTGCTGACGCTGCTCTTCCATTTCAGCGGCATCGACATGAACACCGTGGTGAAGATCTCGAACTTTGGCGCGCTGTCCACCTACGTGATGCTGAACGTGTCGGTCATCGTGTTCTGCTGGTTCCAGCTGAAGCAGCGCAAGGGGGCAAAGGCCGTGTTCATGCACCTGGTGTTCCCGGCGCTCGGCGCGCTGGTGTGCTTTGCGATTCTGATGTCCGTGGGCACCGTGGCCCTGGTGACGGGCGTGGTGTTCATCCTCATCGGCATCGCCTACTACCTGGTGCTGACCCGCGTGCTGCATCGCCAGATCAACCTGGGGTAACGCCCGGTTGGCTGACAGCACCGTTGGTTGACGACCTGAACGATCTAAACGGGCCCTGACCTTGTGCGTCTGGGCCCGTCTTGTGCTTTGGGCATGGTGCCCCTCAGCATGCAGCGGTACTCCGATGCGGGCGCGCAGGTGCCCGTGACAGGGTGCTGCGCAGATGTGCGCCGGTGGTTTTGCTCTCCATGGCGTATTTTGGCGTTTTTGGTGCACATGCTCGGGGATAATCATTTCCTTGCCGAGAAAAGTAGCGCAAATTTTTCGCTTTCGGTGCAGATAAACGAGTTCTGAGGGCAGATGCTGGCCTTCTCCTCGCTTGCTATGCACCGATTTCGAAATTAGCGGCCAAAACTCAAAGGAAAGACCCGTGGAAGTCCGTGACAGGCGTTTGTGCTCATGGTACACTGCAATGCTTACGAGCCAGTGCGAATCCTGTTTCCAACAGTCCGTGCTCAGAGGCTGTGTCCGGGTCTCTGCATACCAGATTCGCAAGATCCTCTCACGACGGGCCCGAGAGGAGTGCGTCATGGTTCGGCCATCTTCCCCCGTCGCTTCCCGGCGGATCGTTTGCTTTAGCCACAAGACAGCGCTGGAAATACTGACGGCATTGCCCCCGTCCCAAAAGCCCCAGCCCATGCGTAGCCGAAAGTTCCCCGACCAAGCACCGTCCTTAAAGGATGCGCAGTTGGCAAGCGATCGCATTTTGGAGCAGTGCCCCGCGCTCTCCCTTTCTCGGCCCCTCCATGTTACAAGCGCTTCTACGTCTCACAACCACCGCACCGATGTTGTCGAATTTCATCGCAGCGGGAAGCCGTTTGGCGGCACGGGCTTGCTTTCGCTGGGTGAAGGGACAAGGGTGACCAGCGTACCGTTCACCTTTGTGCAAATGGCAACGTCGCTTTCGTTGATCGAACTGCTTGAGTTGGGTTATGAGCTTTGCGGCACCTATCGCAGAGGAAAAGCGGGTGAGCCTACGCGATACCATGCCGACCCTTTGATGACTACGCGACAGCTTGCCCAGTTCTTGCGCATGAATCCCGGCATGCATGGAGCAAAGCCTGCTCAGCGCGCATTGTCGTACATTGCCAAAGGGGCGGAGTCGCCGCGTGAGGCGAAATGTGCGTTGTTGTTCGGGCTGCCAGTGGCGTTGGGCGGATACGGCCTGGGCATTCCCCTTATGGGCTATGAGGTTGAATGCACGGGTGAGGCTTATGCTATCGCCGAAACACGAATGCTGCGATGCGACCTGTTCTGGCCATCAGCTCGTTTGGCCATGGAGTACCAAAGCAGGGCTTTTCACGAGGGGGAATTGCACCGTGCTCGAGACTCGCGCCGCGTGAATGCGTTGCGAGCCATGGGCATCGACGTGGTGCTAGTCACCGACAACGAGCTTGAGAGTTTGTTTGCTTGCGACACGATAGCGCAGTCGATGCTGCGGGTTTTGGGCAAGCGCAACCGCACATGTGTAAGAAATGCTCGTGATCGAAAACTGAAGCTACATCGGCAGCTTGGCCTGCCGCTTGAGCCTCGACGCACCTTTGAAGCGGTAGGGAGTCCCTCTCATTTTGGCGAGGAATAACGTTTTTGGTGCAAAACCGCATAGTGCGAGAGGCTATTCCGGCGAAGTTTGGCGAAAAACTGCAGAATTGGTGCAGCCGGGGGAGGCAGAAGCAAGGCGAATGAGCGCTTGTCGGGAGTCGTGGTGCACCTGCTGAAAGCCGAGGCACCAAAAACGCAATAATGTTCCACCGGAGTTCGATGGAAACTACGCTAGATAGCAAGACCGGCTGGAGTGGGATGATTTTGGTTCGGTTCGCTCACGGCGCTTGGGACGGTGCGTCCGCAGTCCGCAATGCTCGCAACGCCTGAAGTGCCCGCGGCCTGGGGCTCGCAATGCTCGCAACGCCTGAAGTGCCCGCGGCCTGCAGCTTGCAGTCCTGCAGCCCTGCAGCCCTGCCTTTCCGTGGCGCCTGAAACGATATGCATGTCGCGCCTTGATGGCTCCGCTGTCGCAGTCGTGCGCCTACAGCACTTCGTGCAGGGCCGCTTTCAGGGCTGCGAGATCGTCGGGGGTGGTGGACCAGCTGGTGACGAGGCGGATGACGGTGCGGCCGTCCCCGAGCTTTTCCCAGGTGCTGAAGCGGACGCGCTCGGCCAGTGCCTCGACTTGGGCGTTGTCCAGAACGACGAACTGCTGGTTGGTGGGGCTTTCGCGGAAGAAGGTGCAGCCGGCCTCGCGCAGGATGCGGCGCAGCTCGCCGGCCATGGCGATGGCGTGGCGACCCAACTCGTCATACAGCCTGTCGGTGAACAGCGTGTCGAACTGCACGCCGAGCAGACGCCCCTTGGCCAGCAGGGCGCCGTGCTGCTTGGCGTGGGTGAGGAAGTGCCGGGGCATGCCGCCGCGCGGGAACACGACCGCCTCGCCGCAGAGCGCTCCGCATTTGGTGCCGCCGATGTAGAAGGCGTCGGTGAGGCGCGCGATGTCGGTCAGGGAGACGTCGGTGTCGGGAGCGGCCAGGCCATAGGCGAGGCGCGCACCGTCCAAGTACAGCGGGATGTCGTAGCGGCGGCAGAGGGCCGACAGCTCCTCCAGCTCGGCCAGAGAGTACAGCGTGCCCAGCTCGGAGGGATGCGCAATGAACACCATGCCCGGGAACACCATGTGGGTGTAACTGGCGTCGGCGTAGAAAGTCTCCAGATAAGCTTCCACGTCGGCGGCGCGCAGTTTGCCGTCGCATTCGGGCACGGTGAGCACCTTGTGCCCAGTGGCTTCAATGGCACCGGCTTCATGAACGGCGATGTGCCCCGTATCGGCAGCGATGACACCCTCGTGCCCGGCCAGCAGAGCCGAAATGACCACGGCGTTGGTCTGGGTGCCGCCCGTGAGGAAGAACACGTCGGCGGTCTCGTCATCGCAAGCCGCGCGGATGCGGGCCGCCACACTTTCGCAAAAGCGGTCGCTGCCATAGCCCGGCGCCGGCTCCAGGTTCGTCGCCGCCAGCGCTTCCAGAATGCGCGGATGGGCGCCGGTGGAATAGTCGTTCTCGAACGAGATCATGAGTCCTCCTCAGGGCTTCCCGGAGATGTGCGTCGTGCTATTATTCCACAACGTCGAAGATGGTGGCGAAAGGCGGTACGCGAGATGGCGATCGATAAGGTGAAGGCGTATTTTGCGGAATTCGGGCGCGAGGGGGATGTTATGGAATTCCCCACATCCAGCGCAACCGTGGAGCTGGCGGCTCAGGCCGTGGGCTGCGAGCCGGCGCGCATTGCCAAGACGCTGTCGTTTGCCGTGGGCGACCGAGTGGCGCTCGTGGTGTGCGCGGGAGATGCCCGCATTGCGAACCCGAAGTTCAAGGCCCAGTTTGGAACCAAGCCTCGCATGCTTCCTGCTGAAGAGGCCGAGGAGCGCGTCGGCCACGCGGTGGGCGGCGTGTGCCCCTTCGCGGTGAACGAGGACTGCGACGTGTACCTCGATGAATCACTGCGCCGCTTTGACGTGGTGTACCCGGCCTGCGGCAGCTCCAACAGCGCCATCGCCCTCGCTCCCGACGAGCTGGCCGCCTGCACACCGGGCAGCACCTGGGTCGACGTCTGCAAGTTGCCGGAGGAAGCTGTGGCGTAGAATTCCGATGCCGTTCGACATCCAAGCACCTCGCGACACCGCGGCATGGGTTCGATAGCGGCCAGGGCATTCAGTGAACGTTACGCCCGGGTGAGCTGGTCGTCTAGGTCGACTAGCTCTTGGCGGGAGTGGATGGCGAGTTTCTTGTAGATGCTTTTGGCATGGCCGCGAGTGGTGTTTTCCGAGATGAACAGCTTGCCGGCGATGGCCGATACCGTATGGCCCTTCATGAGCAGCTCGGCCACCTCAATCTCGCGCGGAGAAAGGCCGTGCTCCTCAAGGTAGCTGCGAATGCGGCGCTGTTGCTCGGAGGGGCCGTCACTGGGAACTCGTGTGGCGTCTGCTGCTGTCGCATCCGGGGAGTGCAGTGCGTCTCCCCGTTGACGCGCGCTGCCGTTGGCTGGCTTAGCACCTTGGCGGCCATCCCGGCGACTATCGCGCCGTCCCCGCCGTAACGTTGTGCCGCGGTTCAGCAGCTCCGCGTCAGTCATGGAGGCCAGCGCCTGGCCCTTTCCGCGCGTGACCAGAATGAGTGCGACCGACAGCAGCACCACGCAAAGCAGGATGACGTTCGTCCAATGGGCGAGGTCATCGGAAAGCGCCGGCCCCAGAAGCTCGGCCAGCCCGCTGCCCACGGCCATGGAAAGCAGGACGGGCCCGATGCACAGGGCGTACAGCGGTGAGGAGGGCAGTCCGTTTCGAATGGTGTACACGGCGCAGGTGATGATGAGCAGCAGGTTCACCACCTCGAAGCCGAACATGAGAAACGCCACGAGCAGCGTTGTGTACTGCTGGCCGAACAACGACGGTAGCAGGAATACGACGGTGAGCGCGGGAAAAAGTACCTGACAGATATGCAGGATGTCGAAGCCCTTCGAAAGAAACAGCTCGAGGGCCACCACCAAAAGGGCCGCCGTCGCGAATCCGACGAGCACCGCGGCGCCGCCGGAGCTTTGGGCCGGCTCGATGCCGGCGATGAGCTTCCACGAAAAACCGAGGATGCTGACGCAGAGCACGGGGCGCCATAGGTCGCCCACGGCGCGTCTCAGGGCGGGGCACGTGAGGGGCGCCGTGGCGTCGGCCTCAATTTCGGCGAGGCTCTTCTGAAGGCAGAGAAGTGCTAAGAAGGGGAGCACGCAAACGGCAGCCAGGGCTACGGCAACGGGCGGTAAAAGGCGAATGAGCAAATACAAGGCCACCGACATGGCGGCCGAAAGGGGAATGCAGATGAGGGCGCGTTGCTGGCCTTCGGTTACGTAGAACATCTCCCAAAGCAGGAAGAACAGAGCGCAGGAGCCGCCCATGAGCACGCCCGCGACCGTCGCGATGGCGCCGTCGCTTTGGCCGAAATGAAACGCGAGAAAGTAGAGAAGCGCGGCTCCGCTGAGCATGAAGCTCGCCGCCGAGGCCGTCCAATGGGGAAGCTCGCAACGGCGGAAGGCGCACAGGGCGCCCAGGGCTCCTACGGCCAGGGGCATGAGCGTCTGTTCGGTGAGAATGTAGATCTGCCAATAATCGGCGACGGCGCCTGCGCCCTGGAACCCTGCGAGCACGATAAAGGTGACGGTCCAGAAAAAGCCGAAGCCGAGGTGGTGTATTCGCAGACCTTCCAAAAGCCTTTTGGCGCGTTGCATGTGGCATCCTTCCTCCCTGGTGCATTTAGCAGCCGCAGCCGGTGGCCGGAGGCGGCGCACCCAACAAGTTTGCGATAATACTTGGCTATGACCTGGAATTTTTCAAAAACAACCCAAAATATGTCCCCCTCAAAAGCGTGATGCCGCGCCACGTTTCGGGTTCCCGCTGCTGCGAATTTACCCAATTTGGTGGCTTACGCGAAAGGGCGGAAGAGGGCATAGTGCTTCTCGCGTTCCGCCAATGAGAGGGCCGGGGCGTCGGTTCCGGCTTCGTGTGGACAGCTTGGGTGAAGGGCCCAGGTGGCTGCCGCGAAAGCTTCGGAACCGTTCAGTCACCGAGACTATGGAGGGAAAACATGACTGGAATTTCTCGTCGCAACTTGCTCAAGGGCGCTGCCTTTAGCGCCGCCGGCGTGGCCGCGCTCGGCCTGGCCGGATGCGCACCGCAGACCGAGGCCACCAAGGCCGACGCGGCGCTGGCCGAAACCGGCGAGGCCGCCAAGCACACCTGGGAAGTGAAGCCCGAGCCTATCGCGGCCGACCAGATCTCCCAGACCGTCGACACCGAGGTGCTCGTCATCGGCGGCGGCTACTCCGGCACCTGCTGCGCGCTTTCCGCGGCCCAGAACGGCGCCAAGACCATCCTCGTGGAGAAGGACGCCGTGCTGAACGGCCACGGCGTGGGCGGCACCGGCGCCATCGCCTCGCGCGCTCTGGACGACCTGGGCTTGAAGTTCGACAAGTCCCTGGAGATGGAGCGCTGGGTGTCCACCTGCGGCAACCGCTGCCGCGAGTCGCTCGTGGGCAAGTGGTTCCGCGAGTCCGAGCGCTGCATGAACTGGTTCCTCGACATGGCCGAGGCCAACGGCGCGAAGTGCATGGTCACCGTGGGCTCCAACTCCACGGTGCACCCTGAGATCGCCTGCTACCACTTCATGAGCGGCGGCCCCATCTTCGAAGAGCACACCATGGCCGACTTCGTCGAGTACATGTTCGAGGCCGAGGCCCTGAAGGCCGGCGCCGAGTTCGTCTACGAGATGCCCGCTGTGCAGCTGGTGCAGGACGAGCCTGGGAAGGTGACCGGCGCTATCTGCCAGAACAAGTCCGGCGAGTACGTGCAGTACAACGCTTCCAAGGGCGTCGTTTTGGCCACGGGTGACATCAGCTACAACGACGAGTACATCAACGAGTTCGCTCCCATCGCGAACAAGGTTATGACCCGCCTGTGCTCCGACCAGGGCAACGTGGGCGACGGCCACAACATGGCCGCCTGGGCCGGCGGCGCCTTCCAGGAGGGCCCCTGGCCGACCATGATGCACCCGCAGGCCGCCGCCACCTTCCACGGCCCCTTCCTGTTCGTGAACCCCGACGGCAAGCGCTTCATGAACGAGGCCACCTGGGTTCAGGGCAAGTGCCTGGGCGTCATGTACAACGGCGGCGCCGACCATGCTTGGTCCATCTTCGATGCCAACTGGCAGAACGACCTTCTGGGCTCGCTTGAGCACGGCGGCGGCATGTTCTGGGACACCTTCCGCCCCTACGGCTCCGACTACCAGGCGGCCGTGGACGGCCACACCAAGACCGTGGAGAACGGCCTGACCGAGGTGCCGGACTACTACAAGCGCGCCGACACCCTGGAGGAGCTGGCCGAGCTGATCGAGGTGGATCCCACCGAGCTGAAGGCCACCGTCGAGCGCTACAACAAGCTGTGCAAGGCCGGCGAGGATACCGACTTCTTCAAGGAGAACCACTTCCTGTTCCCCATCGAGCAGGGCCCCTTCACTGCCTGCATGGTGGCGCCCGGCCTGCTCTCCGTCGTGGGCGGCATCCACATCTCCGATAACTTCGAGGTGCTGAACGAGAACGACGAGCCCATCCCCGGGCTGTACGCCATCGGCAACTGCGCCGGCGACATCTACGCCGTGGACTACCCGATCAACATCCAAGGCAACAGCCACGGGCGCTGCCTCGTGCAGGGCAAGTGCCTCGGCGAGCAGCTGGCCGGCGTGTACCAGGAGATCTAGTGTCTGCGGAAGCTGCGAAAATCGGGGCAGTCGCTGTTGCGGCGGCTGCTCCGGGGGCGGTGGCGGTGTCGGTGGAAGCTGCGGAAGCTGTGGAAGCTGCGGAAGTCGTGGAAGCTGCGGAAGTCGTGGAAGCGGTTGACGCGGAGCAGGCGTTCGGGCGGCTA
>OLRG01002836.1_pt1 | contig 11775 bp, 12 predicted proteins | sample 1672331 | NCBI WGS metagenome assembly OLRG01 (sample SAMEA3136672, study PRJEB25190) | human gut metagenome
GGCAGCTCCTCCGAACAGGAGCTGCCGAATCTGTCCCGTTTTCGATATTTTAGAGCAATCCCCCATCACGCTCCGGGCATAGCCGCAAAGCGCATGGCCGTGATGCTTTAATTGGCCGCAAGGGGTCTGCGCCGCCCCACTGCATAGCCAACGGCCATGATCACCACCGACACCGCAATGCCGATGAACAGCGAGTCAAAGGGCAGTACATTCAGCACCCCGAAGATCAGCACCAGCACCGGCGCCACAATAATGGAGCACATGGCAAACTTGTGGGGAATCTTTCCGGGCAGCCACAGGGCGCAGCACATGGGCACCAGCACCACTGCACCCCGAAGTCCCATGGACATAAACGCAAACTGGAGGATCGTATCTCCCAGAGAACCAGTGGAAAGGCAGCACCCCAGCAGCAGCACCGCCGCCGTGATGAGCTTTCCCACAACAGCCTCCAGTCGGGGATTGTCGTCCAGCTTATGGGTAAACTTCTTGATGATATCCTTGTTCACGATAAAGGAGATACCCAGCGCCAGTCCTGCGCCGGTTCCCACCACGGCTACAAACAATGTGCCCATGACGATGCCCGCCAGCACCGGGGGCATCTGCTCCATGACGAAGCTGGTCAGGGCCGTTTTTGCAATGATCCCGGGATGTGTGGCCCGCATATAGAGGCCCACCAGAATGCCGCCAATGCCAATGGGCGGGATCAGGAAGGCGCTGATGATCGCACCCTTCCGGGCGCAGGCGTCAGACTTGCAGGAGATCACCGCCTGCGCATAGGTCTGGGTGGTCAGAACGCCGAAGATCAGGGAGAGGCATGCACCGATGTCCTTTCCTGCGCCTCTGGCCACAAGGCTGAAGAAGTGGACACCCTCCGGGTTGTCGACGCCCTTTACCATATCCACAAAGCCGCCTACTCCGCCGGTCAGCATCAATACAATGATGCCGCAGCCGATCATGGCAAAGTACAGCAGCACCAGCTTCAGCACGCCAACCATGCCTGCGCCCTTTGCGCCGCCGAAGACCACATACAGCACCATAAACGCTGCCGCAATCAGCAGCTCCACCACCATGCTGAGATTCGGAAACAGCACCGTAATGACGGCAGTTGCCGCAATCAGCTGGGAAATGATGTTGATAAATGTACCCACCGAGTTGAGGATCGATGCAGACAGTCCCGCCGCAGAGCCATACTCATGGCCAATCATCTGCACCAGTGTGGCGCAGTGGCTATTGCGGAAGGGCTTTACATAGACCAGCGCCAGCACCAGACATGCAATACCGCCGCCCAGCGTAAACCACCATGCGCTCATGCCGTAATTATAGGCCAGCTGGGCTGTACCCACCGTAGAGGAACCGCCCACCAGCGTTCCCATGATAATGCCCGCCGTAATGGCAGAGCCGTTTTTATTGGCCCCCGCCTTAAAGCTCTTACCGGAATATATGCTCAGTCCAAGGATCATCGCAATGGTAAGCACGAGACCCGCTATCATCCAAATATTCATTGTTCTCCACCTGTTTCTGCCGTCGTTGTCCCGAAGCCCTTCCGGAGGCTCCAGCCGGAAAAAATGCAGCCGACAGAGCCCAGAGGCTGCCCCCTGAGCTCTGCCGGCTTTTAGACAAGGCAACTGCCGCCGCAAAGCGTCAGCTTTTGTCAAAACAGCATTCGTTATGCGTTTGATTCGCTGCGGCACATATCCGCATATTGCGTCCCAACCATCTTGATGGCACTGACCAGCGCCTTTTTCAGGTGTCCCTGATACTGACGCTCCATGCGTGCCACCAGCGGCTCAATGCCCTGCTTCATGTCGTAGCCGATCATCAGATTGCTGACGAATTCCTTGGCCAGACCGGTGACCATGGTGCATTCCACATTGTGGATCACGCCGGTCTCCATGTCAATGACCGCCACCAGCGCCAGCTCCTCATAGATTCGCTGGGCCGTGGTGTTGGAGGGCATTCTGGCATAGCCGGAAAAAAGGACCAAATCCATGGGAGCTTCCTCCAGTCGCATCTCCGTGGGCTGTGATTACGACAGGGACATCCGGCGTGCAAGCCGAACTTCTGCCGCAGACGGCCCCGGAGAAATGGGCAAAATTATACGGGGTCGCTGAGGAACTCCTTCTCCAGACGGAACACCTCAAAGAGCTGCTTATCCCGCTTGGCCTTGAGCTCGTCCAGATCCACGCCCTCATAGTCGTAGAAGCCCTTGCCGGTCTTGATCCCCAGCTCGTTGTGCTCCACCATATCAGACAGGACGTTGGGGATATCCTCGCCCTTGGGGGGATGTGGCATCTCGTAGCTGTGGTTCCGGAAGTTGTTGGCCGTCATGTCTACGCCGCCAAAGTCCATGCGCTTGCACAGGCCCAGTACGCAGGCACGGGGGATAAAGCTTGCCTTGCAGGCAAGGTCAATGGCCTCGGCGTCACAGTAGCCGTGCTCCAGCAGGTAGAACACCTCCTGATTGAGGCACTGCTGCAGACGGTTTACAATGTAGCCGCGGATAAACTTCTTCATGAGAACGGCAGTCTTGCCGCACTTCTTCAGCAGAGCCATTGCGATGTCCGCATACTCCTGAGGAGCCTGCTCGCTCTTGACCACCTCAACCAGCGGGATCAGCTGAGGAGGCGCATACCAATGGCAGATGATCTGCTGGGGCAGCAGCTGCTCGGGAACGATCTCGAAAATGTTCAGGGCAGAGGTGTTGGAGGCAATGATCACATCCGGTCCAACGCATGCAGCAAGCTGCTTGTAGAGGTCGGTCTTTGCGTCCTTATTCTCTACAATGGTCTCCTGAATGAAGTCAGCGCCTGCAACGGCCTCTTCCACCGTCATGGCAAAGCTCACACGGCCAAAGATGGTCTCAATGTCCTCAGCTGCGATCTCGCCTTCCTCTGCGAAGGTCTCCAGCTGGGAATGCAGTGCGGCAATGGCCTTGTCTCTGGTCTTCTCCGAGCGGGTCCACATGGTCACCTGATAGCCGCCCATGGCATAGGTCTGGGCAATACCCGGGCCCATGGTGCCTGCGCCCAGCACTGCAATTTTCTTGATATCTGCTAAAGTCTTCATAAATTCTCTTCTTTCCGCATTTTTTGCCGAACAGCACGGTGCAGACCGAAGGGGGGGTGCTCTCCGGTCTGCACGTTCTGCTATGCAGCCAACTGTTTAGAAGTTGATAACATATGTTCGCTTCTACTGATCTCTTTACGAGACATAGCAAAAGCTCCGATGCAAACGGTCGAAAAAACGTACTTTGTTACTACAGAGATTGCAAGTCGTTCTAAGGCAATACCGTATGCCGCTTCACTTTTCTTTCAAACCGTGCAGTACACCCGATTCAAAAATACAGGAAGCGCCGATGCAAACGAAGGTGCCTGACCCAGCGCACAGATTTTTCTTCTGACAAGCCAAAAGCCCGCAGGAATACTTTGTGTATTTCAAGGGATTGCGGCGCCGTCAGAGGGAAAAGATGTCGCTGCGGCAGGTGCATGAGTTTGCAGAGGGGGTTCCAAGAAATTAGAACTTTGCGCCTTCTTCCCAAGCAACCAGACGTACAAAGCCGCCGTCAGCCATCTCGCAGCGGAAGGGGAATGCTGCGATGGTCATTCTCTTACCGGTGACCTCATCGATATCGCCGCCGGCGTTCTCTACGGTGCACACGCCATGCTGCATGTAGATACGATGGCAGGGCTCGTAGTCGGGGAAGGTCACAGTGGGATCCAGACCGGTAGCCTTCCGGTAAGCCTTATCCAGCCAAGGCATCTGCTCGGACAGAGGATCATGCCACAGAGGAGCATCGGTAGCACCCCATGTGCCGGAAATGCCCTTGATGTGCTTCTCTTCCGTCAGGTAGTTGGCCAACTCGGGGCCTTCGCCGGGATAGTAGTTATAGTACTTGTCGTTGTTGACTCTCCAGTAGTGATGGAAGCCGGTGTTGATGACAACCCAGTCATTCTCACGAACCTCGAGGCCGTCCTTCTTACAGGCAGCTTCAAACTCGTCGGGCATGATGATGTGCCAGATGTTGCCCATCTTTGCGGGATCGCCCTCGGCAGCCTTCCACTTCTCCTCGAACTCGTCCTTCAGGTAGCGCATGTCGACGATGATGCCGGAGCCGATGCAGCGCTCCAGATGGATCTCTGCCAGCGTATAGCCGTTGGCCTCGCGGTCAACCTCTTCCTCGTGGAGCACATGGTTGGGTGCGTCCATATGGGTGCCGGCATGCAGGGTGCCGGTATAGGTCATGGTTCTCTTGTGGAACCGGCCCAGATACTGGCCGCGGGGGAACTGCAGATCGGTACGGGCACCGGGGAAGGGCCACAGGGGGGTGTCGACGCCCCAAGGCTGGGACAGGTCATAGATCTTTACCATCTTGGAATCGTCCAGATACATTTTTGCTTTGTCGAGAGGCATGTAGGCCATGATATGATTCCTCCTAATCAGTAGTAGGGCAATCCACATCATTCGTCAAGAGAGACTGACGGGATGATTTTCGTCAGAATTCGCTGACGTAATTGTGTGGTTTTGCCGTTGTATTTTGTCCATGCTCATGATACACCTTGGTACTATTCCAGAGTCAACCCCTTTTTTCAATTTCTTTCTGTCACAAACAAACGGTTGTAGCCGTTGATATTTGCTTGCCTTTTTTGTCAAAGTATCATATAATATGATATGTACTTTGTATGCCGGAAGCAAGGAGGCATCTCCATGATGTATAAAATCGGTGACGTGGCAAAAATCCTTGGGATTTCCCCGGATTTGCTGCGCTACTATGAAAAGAAGGGCGTTGTAATGCCCATGAAGGGCAAGCACAACGACTACCGCTATTACGATTTCTGGGATATCAACTTTCTGCTGGACTGCCTCTGGTTCAAGAACTTCGGCTTCTCCATCGACCAGATCGCCGACATGGTAAAGATTCCCTCCTCCAATCAACTGGGTGACCTGTTCCTCAAGAAAGAGGATGAGCTTCAGGCCACCATCGCCCGGTGTGAGCTGCTGCTGCAGCGCTCTGAGGAATACCGGAAGGATCTCCAGCTCTCCAAGGATATGCTGGGCGTCTGCGAGATTGCCGAGAGCCCGGAATATATCCGGTATCTCAACCGCTATACCGACACCTATCGGAACTCTCCGGCTCTGCAAAAGCTCAGCCACGACTGGCTGGGGCTCATGCCCTTTACCCGCCGCTGCTTTGAGATTGAAAAAGAGGATCTGCTTTCCGAGGGCGGCAAGGACTATGCATGGGGCCTGAGTCTGGGGATGCCCTATGTCAAGCTGCTGAACGTCAGCACCGCACCCCCTGTGGTACACATCCCCGCCCAGCTGAGCCTCCACTCGGTATTCACCAACACCGGCAAGGGCAATTTCTCCCCCCAGCTGATCCGCTATATGGTGGACTACTGTGAGGCCCATGACCTTACCATCTGCGGCCCCGCCAGAGGCAACCTGCTCTGCTCCGTGGCCGAGGGAGACGGCCTCACCGGCTACTTTGAGGTCTGGATTCCCATTGAGTCCCCGGAGGAAGCCGCCGAATAACTGCATCGGATCCCCATTGGGTGTGCCGCCAACCGCGGCACACCCATTTTTGTTTTCTTCCGTTTACCGCCGCAGCCGGCGGTATTTTATTTTACCTCTTGACACGATATACTATGTGTTATATAGTATTGCTTGTCAGGAGGTATACTATGGATACACAGCTGAAACGGGGCGTTCTGGATGTGGTGGTGCTGTCGGCGCTGCTGAAGGCCGATTCCTATGGCTACCAGATCATCAAGGACATCTCCCCCTACATGACCATCTCGGAGTCCACCCTGTATCCCATTCTCCGCCGTCTGGAATCCAGCGGATGTCTTACCACCTACAGCCGGGAGCACGCCTCCCGACTGCGGAAATACTACAGCATCACGCCCCAGGGCATCGAAAGAATCCGTGATTTTTTGGCGGAGTGGGGATCTGTGATGCAGGTCTATTCCTTTATCAAAGGAGAGTTTGAACGTGAAGAAGCTTGAATTTATCAACGCATTGGGCGAGGCCCTGTCAGAAATGCCCCCGGAAGAGGTCCGGCCCCTGCTGGACTACTACGTAGAGGCCATTGATGACCGAATGGAGTTCGGCATGACCGAGGAGGAGGCCATTGACTCTCTGGGCTCCATTGAAAATCTGGCCCGGAAGATTCTCTGCCAGTGGGAAGAGGAGGCCTCTGCCGCTTCTGAACTCCACTGCGAAGCCTCCCCACCGGCTCCCCAAAAAAGCCGCAGGCTCACCGGCGGGATGCTGGCCCTTGCCATTGTTCTCAGCCCTCTGTGGCTGACGCTTTTCTGCCTGCTCATCGGACTGGAAGCAGCCATCTGGTCCGTACTGGGTTCGCTTGTGATCTCTGCCGCGGCTGTCATTCTGGCGGGCATTGCCGGCGCCGTGGTCAGCCTGATCCCGGCCTTTGATCCGGTGAGTCTGGCTGCACGGATCTTTGTGTGCGGCGGCTGCCTGCTCACTGCGGGCATTGGCTTCCTGCTGCTGCCCCTGAGCCTGTGGCTGCTGAGGCTGTTTGCGGGGCTGCACCGCTGGTGCTTTCGGAAGATCCGTGGAAAGGAGTAAGTCATGAAAAAATTTACAAGGATCTGCCTGATCATCGGGCTTGTGCTGATGCTCTGCGGCGGAGCTGCCGCCGGAGCCGGGTATGTGCAGGGCGCATGGCCGGAGCTGCGTGGTACTTCTCCCTCCGTGACCAGCGGCGTCAAGGGCCAGCAGTCCCTGACTGTCACACCGGAGGAGGCCCAGGCCCTCCAGTTTATGCTCTCCAGCGAGGACATCAGCTTCACCCGCTCTGCCGACGCCAACGTCCACATTCGCTACAGCGACCCCACAGGCACAGCCTATCGCTCTGATCTGGAGGCCGCGCCTGACGGGTCTTCCACCTTTGTCTTTGTCCCTAATCCCCAGTCGAAAAAATCCAGTCACTTTTTTGGTTTCTCCTTTGGAACGGACATCTCGGAAATTCAGGTATCGCTGCCAGAGGGCTTCCATGTCTCCGTGATGACCCTGTCCGGCGATGTGGATCTGACGGATATCGACTGCGAGACACTGGATATTGCGACCAGCTCCGGGGATATCTCCGTGGATCGTCTGACCGTTTCCGGCACGTTGACACTGGATGCTGCCTCCGGAGACATGGAATTGCAGGACGCCGCCGTCAATGGCGAGCTGTCCATGAGCACCACTTCCGGGGAAATCGAGATAAGCCGCAGCAGCTTCTCCGGTGATACCCGCTTTTCCACCACCAGCGGTGATATGGATATTGAGGCAGTGATCTCTGATCACATCGTTCTGGACACCACCTCCGGTGACATTCAAATGGATCTCAGCGGTTCCCCGGCCCACCGCACCGGTTCCGTTTCCACCGTCAGCGGCGACATGGACATTCAGGGAACCGATCCCGGCGCCGAGGCCCTTATTGATATCAGCACCACCAGCGGCGATGTAACCATCCGCAGCTGACCCCATACAGCAAAGCCCCATCCACAGCGAAATCAGCTGTGGATGGGGCCTATCTTTTTCTTTATTGGTGGTGATGATGGGGATGCTCTTCGCCGCAGTTGGCGGTTTCACCCCGGAGGATCTCAATGCCATGGCGGATCGGCTTCAATACCGCCGAGAGGTTCTCCGTGGAAGCCTTCCGGCTGCCGGGCAGATTCACGATCAGGGTCTCTCCCCGAATGCCTGCCGCCTCCCGGCTCAGGCATGCCTTATCCGTAATGGTCATGCTAAAGGCCCGCATGGCCTCCGGGATGCCTCTGGTCTCCCGCTGGATCACCGACAGGGTGGCCTCCGGGGTGATATCCCGGGGGGAAAAACCCGTGCCGCCGGTGGTCAGGGCAAGGCAGACCTTCAGTTCATCGCTGCAATGGCGCAGCTCCGCTGCGATCTGATCGTATTCATCGGGAATGATTCTGGTGTAGACCACCTGATATCCGGCCTCTTTCAGCATCTCCTGCAATGCCGGGCCGCTGGTGTCCACCCGCTCTCCCCGGCTCCCCTTATCGCTGACGGTGATCACCGCTGCTGTCCATTCCATGGTGTCTGCTCCTCTCTGATAAAGTCCCCGGACTTTCCGCCGGTTTTCCGCAGCAGCCGGATATTGTCGATGACCATATCCCGCTGCACTGCCTTGCACATATCGTATACGGTAAGCGCCGCCACAGACACCGCCGTCAGAGCCTCCATCTCCACGCCGGTGGCCCCGGTGCAGGAGGTGGTGGCGGTGATCTCCACCGCACAGTCCTCATCGTTGAGATGAAAATCAATGTCCACCCCGGTGATCATAATGGGATGGCACATGGGGATGATATGGGGGGTATTCTTTGCGCCCATGATGCCGCCGATCTGAGCGGTACCCAATACATCGCCTTTTTTGAGGCCCCCGGTACGAATCAGCTCCAGCGTCTCCCGGTTCACCAGCACCCGACCCGCAGCAATGGCAGTGCGCTTTGTCTCCTGCTTCTCTCCCACATTGACCATCCTGGCCCGACCCGATTCATTAAAATGCGAAAAGTCCATGCGTTATCCTCCAATGGTATTCATGTTCCGTCCGGCTTCACTGCTGTGGTGGGCATCCAGTGCCCCGTGCATTTTGGGCTTGGCCCAGATGGCCGCCTCCATGGCCGCCCGCAGTGCCGCCCCATGGAGGCCCCGCAGGGGGATCTCCTGCGCAGAGTGCAGGCATGGCTTTAGCGCCCCCTCTGCCGTCAGACGCAGGCGGTTGCAGCTGCCGCAGAAATGGCGGCTCAACGGACTGATCAGTCCCACCCGCCCTACTGCCCCCGGCAGCTGATAGAGCCGTGCCACACCCCCGTCTCCGGGCAGAGGCTTCAGCTCCGGCACACGATCCAGCACCGTCTGCCCCGGCAGGTAGGCACTGTCCCCAAATTCCGCCCCGGGGCCCATGGGCATCAGCTCAATAAACCGCAGCTCGACAGGACGCTCCCGGGTCATTTCCACAAAGTCCGGGATCTCATTGTCATTAAAGCCGCCGATCAGAACCGTATTGATCTTGATGGGGGTCATCCCCACCTGACGGGCCGCTTCTATGCCACGGAGCACCTTCTGAATATCTCCGCCGCCGGTGATGGTTTTGTACTTGTCCGAATCCATGGTGTCAAGGCTCACATTCACCCGGCGGACTCCGGCATCCTTTAATGCCCGTGCCTGCTGCTCCAGCAGTACGCCGTTGGTGGTGATCACCACCTCTTCAATGCCCGGGATCGCAGCGATTTGGCCGCACAGCTCCGGGCAGCCCAGCCGCACCAGCGGCTCCCCGCCGGTAACACGGACCTTGCGAATCCCCAGCTCCGCCGCCATCTCCACGATCTCGGTGATCTCCTCATACCGGAGGATATCCCGATGGGCCAGCTTGCACACCCCTTCCTCCGGCATACAATACCGGCACCGGAGGTTGCAGCGGTCTGTAATCGACACCCGGAGATAGGTGATCTCCCGGTCAAATTTATCTCTCATGCTCAATACCGTCCAAAGGTACAGTTGGGCCAGTGGCAGCCGTCGCAGCTCTGGCAGAAGCCGCCGTCTCCCAACCGCACAAAGTCTTCCTTCTTGAATTTCACCCCGGTAAAGATCTGGGGCAGCACCACATCCAGTGTGGTGGTGGGCAGCTTTACCGCCGCCCCGGGCACGCCCACGATGCAGGTCTTTCCCGCATAGGCCACCAGCAGCATGTTGCCGGGCTGGGAGGGCATGCCATAGGTGACCACCTCCGCCCCGGCGTCGGCAATGGCCGTGGGGGTCAGGTCATCGGGGTCTACGCTCATGCCGCCGGTCATCAGGATCAGCTCCGCCCCGGCATCCATAAATTCCTTCAGGGCAGCCTTCAGCATGGGAAGATCATCGTCGCAGATCTTACATCCGATGACCTGACTGGGATACTGTCCCACCTTGGCCCGGAGCACCGGCTCGAATTTGTCCGAAATCCGGCCGGAATAGATCTCGCTGCCGGTGATGATAAAGGCCACCTTCAGGGGCTTGTATGGAAGCAGCTGCATCAGGGGCTCGGAAGACTCCCGACATAGGCGCTCGGCCTCGATGATCTGGCTCTCCTGGGTGGTCAGGGGAATGATCCGCATGGAGCAGAGCTTTCCGCCCTCCTCCACGGGATAGTGGTCGGGAATGGAGCTGATGGTAATATCTCCAATGGAGTTGATGGCCCGCTGGAGGGGCACATTCACCCGGAACATCCCCCGGACGCCTGCCTTCTGCACCATCTTGCCCTCACTGGGGCCGGAGTACACGCCGCCCTCCACCGCACATAGCTTGGACAGGCGAAGGGCCGCATCCTCCTCGTGGATCTCCCCGGCGTTTTCCTCCCAGATAAAGATGTGCTGCTTGCCGATATTCTTGAGCTTTTCCACATCTTCCTGGGTGATCACCTGTCCCCGGTGAAAGGCCGCACCCTTAAAGTGGTCGTCAATGGCCGTAATATCATGGCAGAGGGTCATGCCCACTGCATCTTCTACTCTTACTTTTTTCATAATGTGCCTCCGTTTTTTCCGTCCATCCAGTAGCCCTCCAGCACCGTCCCTTTGGCAAGCGTCCCGCTTCCCGCCGGTACCAGTGCCAGCACGTTGCAGCCCACCATGGTGTGCAGGATCCCATTGCCCTGCTCACCGGTGATATGCATTCCTGCCACGCCGCCGGAAAGCTCCAGCTTGCCCCGAAGCAGCCGGGGCTTTGGGCTTTTTTTCGGGAAATCCTCCAGCAGCGTCACCGGGATCTTTTCCAGCGCCCATTCCTTTCTGCCGCAGAGCTTCCGCACCATGGGGAGCACCGCCGCATAGAAGGCCGTCATGCTGGAAGCGGGATTGCCGGACAGGCAGCAGACAATGGCCTTGCCCAGGGTGCCGAAGCAGCACTTTCCGCCGGGCTTCAGCTGCATATTCTGGATTAGAATCTCTCCCCCTGCCGCCTGCAGAGCCGCCGGGGTCAGGTCATAGTCCCCCACCGACACGCCGCCTGTTGTGACAATCAGATCACAGGCCTGTCCCGCAGAAGCCATGACCTCTGCGATCTCATCAACACTGTCTCCGGGGCAGCCAAAGAACTCCGTAACACAGCCCGCATCCTGCAATACCCCTTGGAAGGTATAGCGGTTGGAATTGACGATCTTGCCCCCGGTGAGGGTCTCCCCTACGGCACACAGCTCACTGCCGGTGGTGATGACGCCCGCCAGCGGACGCCGGTACACCTTTGGCTCCGCCACATTCTGGGTGGCCAGCGTGCCCATCAGTGCACTGTCGATGACCATGCCCTGCCGGGCCACAACGTCCCCTGCGGTGAGGTCCTCGCCCCGGAGGACGATATTGCCCCCGCTGCGGTAGCTGCGGGTAATGGTAACGCTGGTATCCGTAAAGGTGGTGTCCTCAAATTTGCAAACGCAGTCCGCTCCCACCGGGATCGGAGCGCCGGTGAGGATCTTTGCCGCCGTTCCACGAACCACCCGGCGCTTTCCCACACTGCCCGCCGGAATCTCTTCCAAGATTCGAAGGGTCACCGGATGCTCCGGCGATGCCGTCTGACTGTCCTCACTGCGGAAGGCATAGCCGTCAAAGGGTGAACGGTCAAAGGGCGGCACGTCACTGCCCGCCCGGACCGTCTCCCCCAGTATCCGCCCCAAAGAGGCCGTCAGGGGCACATATTCCAGATTCACCGGTGTAACCTGCTGGGCCAGCAGCAGGGCCGCCTCCTGAAATTCAAGATTCATCTGCATGGTATTCC
>OLRG01002837.1_pt1 | contig 11770 bp, 15 predicted proteins | sample 1672331 | NCBI WGS metagenome assembly OLRG01 (sample SAMEA3136672, study PRJEB25190) | human gut metagenome
TGTTGTCAGCAGCCCGTTTCACGGTCTGCGTGTAGTTCCTTGTAAACTGACCTAAGTTTGTGTTGAAATCCAGTTCCTATTAGATTGATACTGCAAACTCCATACTACTTTTGCTGTATATCCTGTCTTGATTTCAATGTTATCTGTACACGTCATTAACCCTCCTGTATTAAGAGTTAGCCCAGGTTTCATCGTTGCTACTCCTATGTAATTCGGTTGCATCTCGTATGGTTCGATAGCGTAAACCCACGTTACATTCAACACCGAAAAGGTCAAGACAACAGCTACCACTAACGATAATACTCTTTTCATATGGCTCCCCCTATAATGGCAAATTTTCTGCTACTTTTTTAAGCACATCCGAGGCAACTCCATTTGAATTCATATATACTATTTTATCTTCCTTCGGAATAGGAATTACAACACAATTCCAATTTTCCTTTTCAATGAATGTTGTCTTATGATTTTGAATCATAATTGTCATAACTTTTGCATCCTCAGTATCAACGGCAAGAGATCCCCCTGATAATGTGCTTTTTGTAATAGATATATCTATATCTGAATTTGTCTTATCTTCATAAACGCAATATAGCGAAGTGTAAGTCTGTCCCTCATCAGCTAGAATAAATCCATCCGGCAACCAGCCCGGTTCAATCGTAAAGTCCGCAGATGAGTATTCATCTGAAAACTGCTGCGTATAATCAAATTCCGTGTGATCTTCGTACTCACGGATGATGAGATTATACAGATTGGCCCGTACTTCTGGGAACGCGGCGAAAGTCCCTGCTGCCAGAAGAACAGCAACAAATACCGCAATTGCGATGCGCTGCATAGCTTTTAAAGTAAAACGCTTCACAGGTTCCCGGTTTTTGGCGGCGAAGGCTTTTCGGATGGTCTTTTCTGCCCTTCTTTGCACCTCCTCTGGTACTTGTGCGGAAGGGTCATGCTCCAACTCTTCCATCAACTGTAAGCCCTTTTCGCCCTCTTGCTCGGCAACAGCATCCATCAAGATGGCAAACACGGCGTCCTCATAGTTTTCCCAGAGTTGTTCTTTCTGTGTCATGGTGAAACCCCCTCCTTTTGTTGCATCAGTTCTTTGGCGTAGCGTCTGGCCCGCGTGAGCCGCATCCTGACTGTGCTTTCCCCGCAGCCAAGCTCTCTGGCTAACTGCGAGGTCTTATAGCCCAGTAAATAATAGCCGGACAATAGATACCGCATATCTTCCGGCAGATCGTCCCATACTTTGGCCAGAGCTTCCACATTTTCCATTCGGATCATTCTTTCCTCTATCGTGGGCGCATCGTCCGGTAGATCGACAGAGTTCAAAGAGATGAATCGTTCTTGCTCCTTTGCCTCCTTTTTCGCTAAGATATAGGTGGTGTTGCGGGTCGTGACTAAAATATAGCCCGCCAGTTTTTCTTCCGGCAAACTCCGCAATCTGGGGACACACGCCAGCAGGCGGACCAGGCTCTCTTGGATGATCTCTTCCCACAAAGTCTCTTTTCGGCAATATTTTTTCGCGGTGTGCCACATGAGAGGGTGAAACGTATGGAAGAGCCAGTCCATATACTCCTGATCGTCCATTTCTATCTCTTGTTGTAATTGCAAAGCCACCATCTCCTTTCTATTTCAATAGACGCTGGCCTGGCTGATTTGTTACATGCTTTTCCAAATTTTTTCGATTTTTTCCTTGATTTGCTATTTTCTTCGCACTATGATATACTAAATTCACATCATTTCCCCTATGGAACGGAGAGAACACTATGCTTCCATTGATGATCGCCACGATCGACGATGACGCCGACCGTGCCTTTATGACGCGGATCTATTATCGTTACAGACGTTATATGTATAAAACCATCGGCACCTTCGTCTCTGACCCCTGGGACGCGGACGATATTTTTCAGACCACCCTGCCCAACCTCATCGACCATCTGGACACGCTGAAAAGCTTGCCGAAAAATAAGCTGACCGCCTACATCCATGCTGTCTGCAAAAACACAGCCATCAATTTTCTCCGAAAAAAAGGCCGCATGAAAGAGCTATCCTCTGAGGATTTTGAGGAAACGTTGTTCTCCCAAGAAGACCCTTACCAGCTCCAGTTCAGCGAGAGCGACGATGTGGAGGCGTTCCGTCGGGCCTGGTTGAAGTTGGACACTCGAAGCCAATATCTGTTAGAGGCACGGTATATCTTGAACAAGCCCTATGACGAGATCGCGCTGGACTTGAATATGAAACCCAGCAGCGTCCGTGTCGCCATGACCCGCACCAAAGAAAAAGCAAAGCGCCTGATCCTAGCGGAGAAATCTTCTGCTCAGGTTAAGGAAACTGTTTAATTTCCCCTTCGTTATCATAAGATTCCAAAACCCAAAAAGTGCAACATGATCCCTTCTGTATATAAAAAGTTCCGCACAAATGTACGGAACTTTTTATATGCTTTAATATATAATATAATTTATACGACGTCACTAAGATTATCCCAGTCGATCTCACTATCCGGGAGTCGTTTTCTATTTTTTATTTTATCAAATCACAGTCTATGATGCAACGATTTTTCCGCAAAAAGTGCAACTTGCTATTGCATTTTACGTATGAAAAAATTCCGCACAAACGTGCGGAATTTTTCGTGTGGTGACCCGTCGGGGATTCGAACCCCGGACACCCTGCTTAAAAGGCAGGTGCTCTGCCAACTGAGCTAACGGGTCAAAAAATGGCTGGGGTGGCCGGACTCGAACCAGCGAATGCGGGAGTCAAAGTCCCGTGCCTTACCACTTGGCGACACCCCAATGTGTACGGGAGCGGGTTGGGTGAACGGAGAAGAGAGCCGGAGCCGATGCTCCGACTCTCCCTCGAGCTGGGGTGGGTAAAGGGACTCGAACCCTCGACACCCGGAACCACAATCCGGTGCTCTAACCAACTGAGCTACACCCACCAAATCAATTGTAAAGCAGTTTAGAAAAAATGGCACGCCTGAAGGGACTCGAACCCCTGACCCACTGCTTAGAAGGCAGTTGCTCTATCCAGCTGAGCTACAGGCGCATATCAGTAGACTCAAGACCACTGCCATCTGCAAAACCGGCACCCTTTGCTGCCAGCTTTGCAGGTGGAGCGGGTGATGGGAATCGAACCCACGCGACCAGCTTGGAAGGCTGGGATTCTACCATTGAACTACACCCGCATAAGGTATGGATTCCGAAACCGATAGCTTGGTTATAATACCACGTATGGCCCGATTTGTCAACGGATTTTTTCGATTTTTTCAATTTTTTTGCTGGAAACTATGTAGGGCCGGAAGATCCGGCCCTGACTCATGCTTCTCTTATCCTTGCTTCAACTCTTATCCCTGCTTCAGCTCTTATAGCTGCTTCAGCTCTTCCAGGGCCGCGCGGATGGAGCGGGCCGGGACAAAGGCCGCACCCAGCTTCATGGCCCGCTCTAAGGTCATGCCTGCGGACTTGGTCACGATAGGTAAGTGGATGACCTGCGGGAAATGCTTGGCCAGCACGGCCCGCGCCTGCGGGTGTGCCATCAGCTCCCGAATGGTGATTTGATTGTTTTTGAGATCCATACGGTTCACCTCCGATCTGATAGCCTATCCTATGCAAAAAATGACGGCATCGTGCCGCATAATGGCTCTCTCCCCTGCCGATACTAACGTCAGACTTTCCAAAGGAGGATGAATTCAAATGAACCACAGCAAGGCAAACAACAGCATCAAGTGCTCCGTCTCCAGCTGCGCCCATCACAACAGCGCTCAGAGCGCCTGCAACCTCTCCTCGATCCAGGTGGGCTGCTGCGGCCCCGCCACTAAGGAGTGCGCCTGCACGGAATGTGCTTCCTACGAGATGTCCAAGCAGAAGTCCGGCTTCTAAGCTGATCCAACGGGACAAAAAAGCCGGGAGAGAAGGTTGAGATTCTCTCCCGGCTTTTGCCGTTGTTATGGAACGGGATTACTCCGCCTTAGGGGCTTCGTCGGCCTTGGGAGCCTCTGCCTTTGCCTCAGGGGCGGGAGCAGCTTCTGCCTTAGGAGCCTCGGCCTTGGGGGCCTCAGCAGCGGGAGCGGCCTCAGCCTTCGGCGCAGCGGCGGGCGCGGCAGCAGGCGCTGCTGCGGGCTTGGGTGCCGCGGGCTTCTTGGGCTTGGGAGGCAGGACCTTGCCGTCCACAGTGATCAGCTGGCGGGGGCAAGCGCGGGAGCACATGCCGCAGCCGATGCAGATGTCATAGTTGATCTTGGCCAGGAAGTCCTCGACCACGATGGCACCTTCCTTGGGACAGGCCTTCACGCAGATCTTACAGCCGATACAGCCGTTGTCGCAGGCCTGACGCACCACAGCGCCCTTGTCGTGGGAGGAGCAGGGGACCTCGGTGTACTTCTTGGCGTTGAGAGGCACGATGCGGATGATGTGCTTGGGACAGGCATCCACGCAGGCGCCGCAGGCCACGCACTTGTCAAAGTCCACCTTGGCCACGCCGTCCACGATGTGGATGGCGTCGAACTTACAGGCGTCCACGCAGTCGCCGCCGCCCAAGCACCCGTAGGAGCACTTCAGGGGGCCAGAAGACACACGGGAGACAGCCAGACAGCTCTCCAGACCAACATAGTCATAGCGGGTCTTATCGTGACCGCCGCCGGTACACATGACCTGGGCGATCTTGCGGGCGCCCTCTTCCACGGCCACGCCCATGATCTCACCGATCTTGGCAGCAGTGGCTGCGCCGCCGGGAGAGCAGGCGTTGACGGGAGCGGTGCCGGCCACCACAGCGCTGGCGTAGCCGCCGCAGCCGGGATAGCCGCAGCCGCCGCAGTTTGCGCCGGGCAGGATCTCAACGATCGCGTCCTCGCGGGGGTCCTTTTCCACGGCGAAGACCTTAGAGGCCACTGCCAGGATGGTGCCAAAGATGATACCCAGTACCGTCAGGACGATAGGGGCTAAAATAGTTGTACTCATAATTCTTTCGTCGCCCCCTTACCAAACTTTCAGGCCGGAGAAGCCCAGGAACGCCAGGGAGATCAAGCTGGCGGCCACCAGTGCGATGGGGAAGCCCTCAAAGCACTTGGGACACTTGGCGAACTCCAGGCGCTCACGCACGCTGGCGAAGAGCACAATGGCCAGCAGGAAGCCCAGACCGCCGGTGATACCGTAGGTCAGGCTCTCGCCGAAGTTGTAGCCCTTCTGCGCGTTCTGCAGGGTCACGCCCAGCACGGCGCAGTTGGTGGTGATCAGGGGCAGGAACACGCCCAGGGACTCATACAGAGCGGGCATGGACTTCTGCAGGAACATCTCCACGAACTGAACCAGGGAGGCGATGACCAGGATGAAGGTGACGGTCTGCATAAAGCCCAGGTTGAGCTTGTTCAGCAGCTCGTTGATGGGCCAGTTGACCGCGGAGGCCACGCCCATAACGAAGGTAACCGCCATGCCCATGCCCAGTGCGGTCTCGACCTTCTTGGACACGCCCATGAAGGGGCAGATGCCCAGGAACTGGGACAGGACGAAGTTGTTGACCAGAATAGCAGCCAAGGCGATGGCCAGCAGGCTCGTGATACTTTCCATTACTTCGCCACCTCCTTATTCTTCTTGGGCTTGCTCATGAAGTACTGGACCACAGCGATGACGACGCCCAGGGTCAGGAAGCCGCCCACCGGCAGGACCATACCCAGAGCGACCACGTCAGTGGGCAGGATCTGGAAGCCAGCGCCGTTATTCAGCAGGCCGGCACCGAAGGTACCAGCGCCCAGGAACTCACGGATGACACACATGATGACCAGAGCCACAGTGTAACCGATGCCCTGGAAGATGCCGTCCAGCGCGGAAGCGCCGATGCTGTTCTTAGAGGCAAAGCCCTCTGCACGGCCCAGCACCACACAGTTCACCACGATCAGGGGGATGAACAGGCCCAGGCTGGAGGACAGTGCAGGCACAAAGCCCTTGATCAGCAGGTCCACCATGGTAACAAAGCCGGCGATGACGACGATGTAGCAGGCGATACGGACCTTGCTGGGGATGATCTTCCGCAGGGCGGAAATAACGACGTTGGAGCAGGTCAGAACGGCGATGACCATGACGCCCATGCCCAGGCCGTTGAAGAGCGAAGTCGTGATGGCCAGCAGGGGGCACATGCCCAGCAGCTGGACCAGAGCGGGGTTCTGGGTAACGAGGCCCTCGCTAAATTGTTTCTTTACATTCATGCTCGGTCCCTCCTTAACCCAGTGCTTCCACAACAGCACGGGCGGCGTTCACGCCGTCGCAAACTGCGCGGGAGGTAATGGTGGAGCCAGTGATGGCGTTGATGGTGCCGCCGTCCTTGGTCACGCTGACCTCATCCGTAGCGCCCTGGAACTGGGCCTGCCAATCGGGGTCGGTGTCCTTGGAGCCCAGGCCGGAAGTCTCGGACTGGCTGATGATGGCGATCCCGGTCACTTCACCGGCGGAATTGATGCCGGCCATCATGTCGATGGCGCCGCCGAAGCCGTTGGGGGAGTTGACCTCCACGACATAGCCTTCTTCGCCGGCCTTGTAAACACCCAATACATCTACCTTCGTGTTATTATGGGTAATTGTTACGCTTCCGTCAGAGAATTCGACCTCGTCATAGCTGTCGGCAGGCATGACCACCTGGAGGGACTCCTGGATGGTCTTCTGATTGTTCTCAGCGATCAGGGGGGCCGTGATGCCGTTGATGATGCCCAGCAGGGCAGCCACGACCAAGCAGATCACAGATAGGACGATGATCATTGCGGCTACGCCGGGTTCTTTTTTCGTCGTGCTCATGATTATGCGCCCTCCTTTGCTGCTTTTTTCGCGGCCTTTGCCTTTTCCTTCTCGGCCTTGCGCATCTCCGCGGAGACGCCGAAGCGGTGAGGCAGGGTTGCCTTATCGATCAGCCACACGCAGATGTTCATGATCAGGATGGAGTAGCAAACGCCCTCAGGATAGCCACCGAACCGGCGGATGAAGACCACCAGCAGGCCGGCACCAATGCCGAAGATCACTTCGCCCTTGGGGGTGTTGGGGCTGGTTACATAGTCGGTAGCCATGAAGAAAGCACCCAGGAACAGGCCGCCGCCGAAGACCTCATACAGCATCCAGACAAAGCGGTTGACCTCATGAGATCTGGGGAAGATCAGAGACAGCACCGCCACCGTGATGATGTAAGCGGCGGGGATACGGATGCGGATGACGCCCTTGGCCAGCATATAGATGCCGCCGATGAGCAGAGCGATGGCAGAGACCTCGCCCACGCAGCCGCCGATGTTGCCGATGAACATATCAGCCAGAGAAGCATCGGGCAGAATGCTGTTCTTCATCAGGTCGTTGGACAGGGGGGTGGAGCCGGTCACAGCGTCGGCAGCGGACACGATAGAGGCCCAGTTTGCCTTGCCGGGCAGCACCCAGGTGGTCATAGGCACGGGGTAGCAGAGCATCAGGAACGCACGGCCGCCCAGTGCGGGGTTGAGGAAGTTGGTGCCCAAGCCGCCGAAGAGCTGCTTGACCACGATGATGGCGAAGGCATCGCCGATGATGATGGTCCAATAAGGCAGCGTGACCGGACATACGAAAACCAGCAGCACGCCAGTGATGGCAGCAGACAGGTCCCCGCAGGGGATCGGCTTGTGCATGATCTTACAGTACAGCCACTCAAAAATTTCACAGAAAACCACAGACACGAGGGTCATGGTCAATGCGCGAGGCCCAAACACATAAATGCCCATCGCCAGAGCGGGAATGAGGGCGATGAGGACATCCCGCATCAGATTCTTCGTTCCGACAGGAGACGATGCGTGCGGCGAGGAGGCTACGCTCAGTTTGTATTCTTCCATGCTCTCCCCTCCTTACTTTTTTGCCGCCTGCTGGCGGATGGCGAATTTTGCGGTACGGAACTGCTGCACCAGAGGGATTCTGGCCGGGCAGATGTACTGGCAGCTGCCGCATTCCATACAATCCATGATCCGGTACTCCTCGACCTCGCTCCAGCGGCGGGCCTTGGCGAACATGTTCATGAACAGGGGGGTCAGGTGCATGGGGCAGACATTGACGCAGCGTGCGCAGCGGATGCAGGTGGGATTGGCGCTGACAGCGGGCATATCCTCCTTGCTCAGGCAGAGCACGCAGTTGCTGGCCTTACCCATGGTGACGGACATATCATACTGGGCAAAACCCATCATGGGGCCGCCGGAGATGACACGGGCGGGGGTACCGTTGAAGCCGCCTGCTTCCTCGATGAGGTGGGAGAAGGGGGTGCCAACGGGAGCCAGCAGGTTCACAGGGTTCTTCACGGCGCTGCCGGTGATGGTGATGACCCGCTGATAGACGGGCTGACCAAGGGCAACAGCGTCGTAGATGGCAGCAGTGGTGGCTGCGTTGAACACGCAGCAGCCCACATCGGCGGGCAGCTTTCCGGGAGGCACCTCACGGCCGGTGATGGCCTGGATGAGCTGCTTCTCAGCGCCCTGGGGGTAACGGGTGCGCAGCGCCTGGACGGTGATGTCCTTGGCGTCGCCAACCAGCTCCTTCAGGTGGTTCACGGCGTTCATCTTGTTGTCTTCAATGCCGATGAATGCGTGGTCGAGCTGAAGGGCCTTCATGATGAACCGGACACCGCCGATGATCTTCTCGCCGTGCTCAAGCATCAGGCGGTGGTCAGCGGTAATGTAGGGCTCACATTCAGCACCATTGACGATAATGGTGTCGGCTTTGCCGACTGCGGAACTGATCTTGACGTGGGTGGGGAAGCCCGCGCCGCCCATACCGGTACAGCCAGCGTCGCGGATGATGTCGATGATCTCCTGAGAGCTCAGGGCATCCACATTTTCCCGCGGCTTGCAGTCCGGGCTAAGGGTGTTTTGGAAGTCGTTCTCGATCACAACGGAGAGCGTAGGGACGCCTCCGGTACCGGGACGGGGTTCTACTGCCACAACCGTGCCAGAAACACTGGCGTGGATGGGAGCGCCGAGACCCGCGGTAGCACCGATCATCTGACCGACCAAAACCGTGTCGCCCTTCTGCACCGTGGGCTTACAGGGCGCACCGATGTGCATAGACATCGGGATCACGACCTGGGCCGGTGCTTTGGCGAGCGGTTGGATCGGTTTCTGCTCAGTAGCTTCCTTGTGTTCGGCGGGGTGGACGCCGCCGTAAAATAGTTGCTTCATAGCATCACCTCTGTTTTTCCTTGCCTAGTTCTCTTTTTCCCCAAAAAAGTGTCTCAGTCCGCAGGGAGACTAAAACATTATATATAATAAAGCCAACGGCGAGAATTGTCCAGTGCTTTTCCAAATAAATTTTCTGGAATATGCAAATTTCCGTCCTTTTCCCCGTCTCTTTTCGTGCTTTTCTTTTTCCTGTCTTTTTGATATACTAAAAAGGTATGCAATGCTAGGATTTTTGTCGTTAGGAGGCGGACAGTATGGACCTTGCACGACCCTATTTTTCCGTGGTGGGTGACTCCATCAGCACCTTCCAGGCCTATTCCCCCGTGGGGGCGGAACACTATGCCCCGGACTTAGCCGGTGCCAGCGGCGTGGCGTCCGTAGAGGACACCTGGTGGATGCAGGTCATACGGACTTTGGGGGGAGCGTATCTCTCCAACATTTCTATTTCCGGCAACACCATCTGCACCGAGGGCAAGATGGGCGGTTTCCCGCCCCAACGCCTGCGCCAGCTCACCACAGAGGGCAAAACGCCGGACCACATCCTACTCTATGCCGGGCTGAATGACGTGATGTTTTATATTCCCCCGGCCGTCTTCCAGGCGGAGTACCTACAGCTGCTGACCAACCTGAAGCAGATCTATCCCAAGGCTCAAGTCCACTGCGGCACCCTGATCCTGGGCGAGATCCCCGGCACCGTCAACAGTCTGCGGGGGATCATCCAGCGGGCCGAACCGTACAATGCCATCATCCGCCAGGCGGTCGCTGAAACAGGCTATCATCTGGTGGACCTGGCCGCGCTGAGAGGACGGTATCATGCGCTGGATGCCTTCCATCCCGACCGGAACGGCATGGCCCAGTTGGCGCAGCTCTGGCTGCAAGCCATGAAATAAGCAAGTTTTGAACATAAATTTAATTGTTTCTGAAAGCTTTTCCTTGCGCTCCCTGGCAGACTGTGATATAACAAGATAGGCGGGAAATCCTAAAAAAGGATGCCGCTGCAACATCTATTTTGTAGAAAATTTGATAGGATAGGGTCAGCAGCAGGCCGACGGTCTGTTTCATTTACCCTGTTTGGATAAAAGGAGGAGTTCTCATGTCTCAAGCCACAGCGCCTAAGATCTCTATTTTAGGAGATGGCATCAGCACCTTTGAAGGCTACACCCCCAGGGTGGGCAGCTTCTATTCGCCCAGCTACGCGTCTTACTCCGGGTTCAACACCGCCGAGGGAACTTGGTGGATGCAGGCCATTGAGCAGCTGGGGGGGCGGTTCCTGTGCAACAATTCCTTTACCGGCTCTTATGTCTGCTACACGGGCCACTATTCCGCCGCACTGCCGGGTCGTATCCGCACCCTGGCCACCGAGACGGAGAAGCCCGATGTGATCTTCATTTACACCGGCCTGAACGACGCCGCCAATGCTGTCCCCACTGATCTGTTCCAGCGGGACTATGAGGAGATGCTGAGCCGCGTGCAGAAGTTTTTCCCGGAAGCCAAAGTCTGGGTCGGCACCCTGATGGTCGGCGACGCCCCCACCGGCGGCCGCCCCTACTACATCGAGCCGGAGTGCTTCGAGACCTTGCAGGACTACAACGCCGTCATTCGTGACTGCGCCAAAAAGTTCGGCGTGAACGTCGTAGACCTGGCCGAGCTGCACAGCTCCTATGAGACCGTCAACGGCCTGCACCCCAACAAAAAGGGCATGACCCAGTTCGCCGCTCTGTGGCTGGAGGCCATGAAGAAGGCAGAAAAATAAATCTTTTGGAAAAAGAGCGTAAGACCCCGTATGGCAAATTCAATCATGCCATACGGGGTGTTTTTCTACTTTTTTTGAGGAATACAAGGCTTCGGCGGGCGTATGTCGTTGGTCCGCCCCAACAAATAATCCGTAGACGTATGATAAAGGTCTGCAAGTTGAATCAAAATATCTGTTGGAATGTCCCGCAGACCTCGTTCATAGCGGTTGTACTGCGGCTGCGGCATCCCCAAGATCTCCGCCAAAGCCCGCTGGGTCAAGTCATGGTCTTCTCGTAAGTCACGAATCCTCTGGTATTGTGCCATAGAATCTCCTCCGATATCCAATTGGATATCTTGACTTTACTTCCTCTATCTGTCATTATGGTCATGTGATATCCATTTGGATATCATAAGAATCAAACAGAACTTCCAGCGCAGCCCACTCTGTTGGCTATCTTCTAAACGGGAAAATCACTCCTGTAGAAGGGGCACTGATTGCAAAGGATCTTCTTCCTATATTAAATGAGTTTTCTGATGGTAGCGAAGAGAGCGTAGCTTTGCAAATCATCTGTGCCTTTTAGTATGATATGTCTTGTCTGTGCTATTCTCTCCTCTGTCTATTGGAATCGACTCCCTCTTGCTGAGTTTGTTCCCAACGAAAAGCCCTTGCCCTTTCTTCAAAAGCTGCATAGATGAGCAGAAAGACCGCCGCAGAGAAATTCTTGCGGCGGTCTTACCTTGTATTGTAACTTATACAACAAAAAGAGACAACCGAAGTGGTTGTCTCTTTTATGTTGGCGTTACCTATTTTTCCGGCCCGTCTCCAAGCAAGTATCTTCGGCGCAAGTGAGCTTAACTTCCGTGTTCGGGATGGGAACGGGT
>OLRG01002839.1_pt1 | contig 11768 bp, 8 predicted proteins | sample 1672331 | NCBI WGS metagenome assembly OLRG01 (sample SAMEA3136672, study PRJEB25190) | human gut metagenome
CCCTCATGAGTGAGGGGGCAGGGGGAGTTGATGTGCCGAAGGCACTTTTTTATATATGGAGCTGCATGATTTCATAGAATGCAGCAGGGGAGGCTGTGATAGAATTTTTTGTCGAAGGGATGCCCAGTGAGGGTTGACACTTATGTTAGCACGTGCTAACATAAGTGCGTAATATACCGCTACGGAAGAGACGGAGGGGAGCGCTATGACCCTTGAAGAACTGAAACCGGGACAGGACGCATATATCACGGCGGTGGAATGTCAGGAACCATCCCTGCGCAAGCATATCCTCGACATGGGCCTGACACCGGGGACCGAGGTCACCATGGTAAAGGCAGCACCGCTTGGAGACCCGCTGGAGCTTCGGCTCCGGGGCTATGAGCTGACGCTGCGGAAGGCGGATGCCGCCATGGTGCAGCTTTCACACGCACACCCGGCCCATGTGCAGGAAGATCAGCAGACCCGCCGGTGGACGGTGCCCCATCCCGGCGTAGGCGAAACGGTGACCTATCGCGGCGGCAAAGCACAGGAAAAGATCCGTGCAGGCGAGCCGATTCGGTTTGCGTTGGCAGGAAATCAGAACTGCGGAAAGACCACCCTGTTTAACCAGCTCACCGGCTCCAATCAGCATGTGGGCAATTTCCCCGGTGTAACAGTGGATCGGAAAGACGGCGTGATCCGAGGCCACAGTGAAGCCACAGTGACGGATCTGCCGGGTATCTATTCGCTGTCGCCCTATACCAGTGAAGAGATCGTTACCCGTCAGTTCCTGCTGGAATCGCATCCGGATGGGATCATCAATATTCTCGATGCCACGAATATTGAGCGGAATCTCTATTTGACCATCCAGCTCATTGAACTGGGAATCCCCATGGTTCTGGCCCTGAATATGATGGATGAGGTGCGGGTAAACGGCGGCACCATCCAGATCAATGCGCTGGAAGCGGCACTGGGCGTTCCCGTTGTGCCCATATCCGCTGCAAAGAATGAGGGCATCGATGAGCTGATCGACCATTGTATCCATGTGGCACGGTATGGCGAGGTACCGGCTCGGACGGATTTTTGTGATGGCGCCAGCTCCGATGGCGGCGCAGTGCACCGGTGTATCCATGCAGTGACCCATCTCATTGAGGATCATGCCCAGCGGGAGCACCTGCCGGTGAGATTTTGCGCCACAAAGCTCATTGAGGGCGATGAACCCATTTTGAAGGCGCTGCATCTGGATCAGAACGAGGTGGAGACGCTGGAGCATATTATTACGCAGATGGAGCAGGAGCGTGGTCTTGACCGGATGGCTGCACTGGCAGATATGCGGTTCCAGTTTATTACGGCCCTCTGCCGGGAGACTGTGGTACATCCCCGGGAGAGCAGAGAACGTCTCCGCAGCAGAAAGATCGACAAGGTGCTGACCGGAAAATATACGGCCATTCCAGCCTTTGTGGGGATCATGGCGCTGGTATTTTTCCTGACCTTTGGGGTCATCGGCGCATGGCTCTCGGACATGATGGAACTGGGAATCGACTGGTTTACAGCACTGTGTGACCGTGGCTTATCGGCCTATGGGATCAATCCGGTGGTACACTCCATGCTGATTGACGGCATCTTTGCCGGTGTGGGCAGCGTACTGAGCTTCCTTCCGATTATTGTGGTATTGTTCTTCTTCCTGTCCATTTTGGAGGACAGCGGATATATGGCACGGGTGGCTTTTGTGATGGATAAGCTGCTGCGAAAAATCGGCCTTTCAGGGCGGAGCTTTGTGCCTATGCTCATTGGCTTCGGCTGCTCAGTTCCGGCCATTATGGCGACCAGAACACTGCCCTCGGATCGGGATCGAAAAATGACCATTTTGCTGACACCCTATATGAGCTGCTCGGCCAAGCTGCCCATCTATGCCCTGTTTACCGCAGCCTTTTTCCCGGAGCACGGGGCGCTTGTTATGGTGGGCTTGTATTTTACCGGGATCATTGTGGGGATTCTCTATGCGCTGCTGCTGAAAAGGACTGCCTTTCAGGGGGAGCCGGTGCCCTTTGTTATGGAATTGCCCAACTATCGGATGCCGGGAATGAAAAATGTTGCACAGCTGATCTGGGAAAAGGCCAAGGATTTTGTGACCAAGGCATTTACCGTGATTTTCCTTGCATCGGTGATTATCTGGTTCCTACAGACCTTTGACACACGGCTTAATGTGGTAACGGATTCGGCCCAGAGCCTGCTGGCGCTGGTGGGAAGCTGGATCGCTCCGATTTTTCGGCCCCTTGGGCTTGGAGACTGGCGGATCTCTACGGCATTGATTACCGGGTTTACAGCCAAGGAGAGTGTGGTAAGCACGCTGACGGTTCTACTGGGCGGTTCCACGGCAGCGCTGGGAAGTTTGTTCAGCGTTCGGACCGCGGTATGCTTTCTGGTGTTTTCACTGCTCTATACCCCCTGTGTAGCTGCCATTGCATCGGTCAAGCGGGAGCTGGGCGGCAAATGGGCGCTGATTGTGGTAGTGTCCCAGTGTGCAGTGGCATGGCTGGTGGCCTGTGGTGTTTATCAGCTGATGGTGCTGTTATAAGAGGGACAATGAAATGGATGTGCCAAGTATAGTGCTGTTGCTGCTGGTGATCCTGTGGGCGCTGTGGGCAGTGTGGTACCTTTTGCGCCATGGAGTCTGCGGCTGCGGCGGGAAGAAATGCTGCGGAAGCGGTAAGAACTGCGGCGGCTGCCATAGACAAAAATAGAACATGCCGGAGACGAATCCCACTATGGGGAAGGATCTCCGGCATTTTTGCATGCCGCGGAAACCTTTTTCGTTTTGCGGCGTCATTATGGTCAGATAAAATCGAAGGGAATGATTTCAGTGAAGAAGTTCAAAATGGCATCGGAACTTCTGCTGAGCCTCTGCGTTGGCCTTTTGGTGACGGCCTGCTGCAGCAGCCGGGATGCCGTTGCCGATTCATCGATCCGGGCGCCCCGGAGCGCAGAGGATTCGGGGGATGCTCAGATTCCCAATCCATAGGTCAGCGAAGCGGATCAGCAGGCGGACGGCGCGGCGTATTCCATCGGAATCTACGATGCCCCGGGCATAACTGCAGAGGAAATGAACAAGCTGATTCGGGAGATGATGGAACACACCGGGGAATGATTGTGCAAAAGGGACGGAGCACGCCGGGGGAGTCAGAAAATTTGACGAAAATTCCGGAAATCCCGGAAGAATGCATGAAAACAGAAAAAAACTGCTCCGCCAGACAGAAAATGTGCTATAATAATCCCCAAGATCCTTCCGCGGAACCGAATTTATGCACGGAAGGCAGAAAGGACAAGAAAATGGATCAACGCAATCTTTCCATGCTCTGCGACTTTTATGAGCTGACCATGGGCAACGGCTATCTGGAAATGGGCTTCGATCAGAAGATCGCCTATTTCGACGTTTTTTTCCGCAACGTACCGGACGGCGGCGGATTTGCCATTGCGGCAGGGCTGGAGCAGGTGGTGGAGTATATCCAGCAGCTGCATTTCTCTGAGGACGACATCGAGTTCCTGAAGAGTAAGAACATATTCAGTGAGAAGTTCCTTGACTACCTCAGGAATTTCCACTTCTCCGGTGACATCTATGCGGTTCGGGAGGGTACCCCCATCTTCCCCGGAGAGCCGATCCTCACCGTTCGTGCTCCGGCACTGGAGGCACAGCTGGTGGAGACCTATGTGCTTTTGGCGCTGAACCATCAGACCATGATCGCCACCAAAGCCAGCCGGATCGTCCGGGCTGCACAGGGACGTGCCGTATTGGAGTTTGGTTCCCGCCGGGCACAGGGCGCCGATGCGGCGATCATCGGTGCACGGGCTGCCTACATCGGCGGCTGCGCTGGAACCGCCTGCACCCTGACGGATAAGATGTACGGCGTTCCCGCGGGCGGTACCATGGCCCATGCATGGGTACAGATGTTCGACAGCGAGTATGAGGCATTCAAGGCATACTGTGAGGTGTATCCCGACAATGCCACTCTGCTGGTGGACACCTACAACACCCTGAAAAGCGGCGTACCCAATGCGATTCGGGTATTTAAGGAGATGCTGGTGCCCAAGGGCATTACCAACTTTGCCATTCGGCTGGATTCCGGCGACATCTCTTATCTGTCTAAAAAGGCAAGAAAAATGCTGGACGATGCCGGACTGCCCAACTGCAAGATCACGGCCTCCAATGCATTGGACGAGCACCTGATCCGGGACCTCGTTATGCAGGGAGCACAGATTGACACCTTCGGTGTAGGCGAGCGGCTGATCACCTCCCGCAGTGAGCCGGTGTTCGGCGGTGTCTACAAGCTGGCAGCTGTGGAGAACGATGCCGGCGAGATCATTCCGAAGATCAAGGTCAGTGAGAACACCACCAAGATCACAAACCCGGGCTTTAAGCGTGTCTACCGCTACTATGATAAGGACAGCGGAAAGGCGCTGGCGGATGAGATCTGCCTGCGCGATGAGACCATCGACTTTGAACAGCCCCATGATATCTTTGACCCCAATGCAACTTGGAAGGTCAAAACACTGGACAACTATGTGGTGCGGGATCTGCTGGAGCCGATCTTCAAGAATGGTGAGCTGGTATACCAGCTGCCGGAACTGAAGGAGATTCAGGCCTACTGGAAGGCACAGCAGGATACCCTGTGGGACGAGGTCAAGCGTTTTGAGAATCCCCATAAGTACTATGTGGACCTCAGCTGGAAGCTCTGGACCCTGAAGCGGGATCTGCTGGCAGCGGCAAAAAAGTGATCGATTAATATTGGCGGACGGAGAGCGTTTCTCCGTCCGCATTTTCACTTTTTAACGGCCTGCTTGTAGATCTGATGGATCCCGGTGGCCGCAAAGCCGGAGACCGTCCCTACGGCTGCGGCGGTAATGGGATCAGAGGCAGGATAGCCGGGGATGACCTGCCAGCCCGCAAGCCCCAATAGACATCCTGCCAGTCCGCAGAGCACCGGAATCCATTTGCACAGCTTTCCGGTGAGCTTCATGGCCTGTCCCAGAAGAAAACACAGGGCAGTAATGGCTGCCACGCCGGTTATGCCGAAGTCCAAGATAATCACCTCCCGGGCTATCCTATGCGCCGGAACGGCAAAATGTACAGGAAATGATAGCAGAGCACAGAAACTGCTAATTGTTTCAAAGAAACAGCTGTGGTAAAATATGTTGAGTTGAAAGTAACAAATGGGAGGTAATTGATTATGATAAAGAAGCAGTGCGATCTGGTGGTCATCGGCGGCGGCGGAAGTGGACTCATTGCAGGCTGCCGTGCGGCAACGCTGGGCAAGCGAGTGGTGGTGCTGGAAAAGGACAAGCGGCTGGGCGGCGGTATGGTCATGGCGTCCACCATGCGTACCTTTGGGAGCCAGTGGCAGAAGGAGCGGAACCTGCCGGACACCACGGCGGAATATATGCGCAACCGCATGGACGAGACCTTCTGGCGGCTGGATCGGAAGCTGGCCGCTTCCATGATAAAGGGGACCGGGCAGTTCTTTGACTGGTTCTGCTCCATTGCGCCCAAGGAGGAAATTGATAAGTACTCCGTGGGGCGGTATGTATTTGACGAGGAGGACGGACCGCTGGGGCCCCAGTACGGCGGGCCGGGTCGAGGCTCCGGCAAGATGTTTGTGGAGATCACATCCCAGAAGCTCCGGGAATTGGGCGGCGAGATCCTGACAGAGACAATTACCGATGAGATCGTCACGGAGAACGGTCGGGTGACCGGCGTAAAGGCACACAGCGGGGAAGAAACGCTGGAATTCCAGTGCAGCGCAGTTATTCTGGCCTGCGGTGCGTGGATCCGCAATGAGGAGATGGTCAAAAAGTTCTATCCCCAGCTTGCGGCGGCGCAGCCCTATATGGGAGAGAGCCCCCATATGAACCGGAACTATACCGGCGATGGCCTGAAGCTGGCGGAAAATGCCGGTGCAAAGATGGATATCACCAATCTGACCATCCGCATGATGGGCCCCATGACCATGTGCCGCAGCAAGGTTATGGGCGATATGGCGGGGTCGGCATATTCTATTTATGTAAACCTCAATGGCGAGCGCTTTGTCAGCGAAAGCTCCCAGCTCCGCATGGGCGTATTTGATTCCGGATCGGTGCTGGTGGAGCAGCCCCAGGGCAAGGCATTTGTGATCTTTGATGAAAACAACCTGCGCCATGCAATCGAGGCAGGGGAGAATCAGCCCCAGCCTCAGCTGGCCATGCCCTTTGGCGCCAGCCATTTCCCGGAGACCATGGAAGAGGCCAAGGCAGACATGCTTCCGGCGCTGGAGAAAAACGATGGCGTACTGTTTATGGCAGATACGGTGGAGGAGCTGGCGGAGAAGATCGGTGTGCCGCCCCAGAAGCTGAAGGAGACCATCGACACCTATAATCATGCCGCCGAAACCGGAATGGACTGGGATTGCTATAAGCCTGCCCAGTGGCTGACGCCTATGAATGAGGCGCCCTTCTATGCGGTGAAGGCATCCCTTGGAACAGACGGTGCCTTTGGCGGCGTGGAGATTGACGAGCATATGCAGGCCAAGGCCGCAGCGGGCGGTCTGGTAGACGGCCTGTTTGTGGTGGGCGATCTGGCCTCAGGGAGGTTCCTCAATATGGCGGGGATCAAAAAGCAGATCCTCAACGATATGTCCTTTGCGGTGTCCAGCGGCTATGTGGCAGGCACCTATGTAGGAAATATGTAACCCAGACATCAATGATCCCCCGGCGCAGGTTTCTGCGCCGGGGGGTTTTGCGCTGTGGAAGCCCCGGAGAAAATACACCAAATTCCCCCATGGGCATAGACTGCACTGGAAGCAATCCGAATTTGCAAGCAAGGAGGCAGAGAATCATGCAAGACTGCATGAATACCGTTTCTGACTTTGGAAATGTCAGAGAGGCGGTTTGTGTCAGCATTCAGAAGATCATGGATGCCTGCCGGGATCAGGACTGCATGGAGGATCTGGCGGTCTATCTGACGGAGGACAGTCAGGAGACGCTGGAGTGTGCAGGCAGCGTGAAGGCTCGGTCGGCAGAGCTGCTCTATGCAGAGGTGCAGACGGAGCCCATGGGATACCGGGAGGGCTACTACTGCGTCAACATTCAATACTACTATCGGATCATTGCGGATGCGGTGCTCTGTGCGGTTCGCCCGGCAACCATCTACGGTCTGGCGGTATTCAATAAACGGGTGACCCTGTATGGCGGCGAAGCCTGTGCGCAGATCTTTGCCAGCGATGGAACCCAGGAGACCAGCCAGCAGCCCAGAGCAGTGGTAGAGGCCATTGACCCGGTGATCCTGCGGGCCAAAATTCAGGACGTGTGCCATTGTAAGCGGCCATCCTGCAGCTGTCAGGGCGAGGAGCTGCCGGAAACGGTGGCAGCGGCCTTTGATGGCGGGCTGGTGTTCAGCGGCATGAACCGGATGCTCACCGTAACGCTGGGACAGTTCAGCCTGATCCGCATGGAGCGGCAGACGCAGCTGCTGATCCCCAGCTATGATTACTGCATGCCGGAGAAGGCGTGCTGTGATCAGGGATGCGGTATGCCGGAGAATCCCTGCGAGGCATTTTCCAGAATGCAGTTCCCGGTGCAGGCATTCTTCCCGGAATCCGACCAGCAGCGGGTCTGCGGAAGCTGCCGGCAGGGACAGAACCGGTGCAGCTGCGGCTGCGGAGAAGGAGAGCGCCGGGAGTGCGGCGGAGATCGGGACAGAGAGGAAGGCAGGCAGCGGCGGGACAGCTCTGGTGAGCGGAGCGGCTGCGGAGACCGCCCCAGAACACAGGCGCTGCCCAGCCCGGACAGCAGCCGGGGAAGAGGCTGCGGCACACGTCAAAATTCCTAGTTTTTCCGGGGGAAGAAGGGCCCTGTTTCGTCAAAGCCCCAAAATGATCGGGAGACCTTGACAGCCATGCAGGATGGTGCTATGATACCTTCAACATAACAATGCGAATAGAGGTGCGGCAAACATCAGTAGCCGGGATCAAGGACAGGTATCCGATCCCGGGGAAAGGGAATGCCGCCGAAGGGACAGTGTTGTACCTGCAAGCTGTTGCCTGGGGCGTCGGAGAATATCCGCCGGACTGCCACAATTCTGTGGAGCGCTATGAGCATGGCAGTATCGGAACCGGTATAATGGTCAGCCATGGATGCGCACAGGTATCCATGGCTGATTTTTGTTTATGCAATCCCATACACTAGAAAATGGAGGAAGATCACTATGAAGAAACTCATTGCACTGCTGCTGTCTCTTACTATGGTAGTGAGCATGACGGCCTGCGGCAGCTCCGAAGGCTCTGCCGCCGCATCCAACAAGGCTGCATCGGAGCAGCAAAGCACCACTGCCGCTGAGACGGCTGCTTCCGGTGCCGAAAGTGCTGCCATTCCCGGGCTGGAGGACGGCGTATTTACCGTGGCCATGGAGTGCGCCTATGCCCCCTATAACTGGAGCCAGACCGATGACAGCAATGGTGCTGTGCCCATTAAGGATTCCAACGAGTATGCCAACGGCTATGACATCATGATCGCCAAGAAGATCTGCGAGGCCAACGGCTGGCAGCTGGAGGTGATCCGCTCTGACTGGGACTCTCTGGTTCCCGCAGTGCAGACCGGCACCATTGACGCAGCCATTGCCGGGCAGTCCATGACCGCCGAGCGTGCAGAGCAGGTGGACTTTGCAGGCCCCTACTTCTATGCCACCATCGTCTGCGTCACCAAGTCCGACAGCAAGTATGCAGACGCCAAGTCCATTGCGGATCTTGCAGGCGGCTCCTGCACGGCGCAGATCGCCACCATCTGGTATGATAAGTGCCTGCCACAGATCGACAATGCCAATATCCAGACTGCCTCTGAGACGGCTCCTGCTATGCTCATGGCGCTGGAGAGCAATCAGGTAGATTACATCTGCACGGACATGCCCACGGCACAGGGCGCAGTGGCAGCTTACCCGGATATGAAGATTCTGGATTTCTCCGGCACAGACGGCGATTTCCAGTTCACCGATGAGGAGCGGGCCGAGAATGTCAACATCGGCATTTCTGTAAAGAAGGGCAATACCGCACTGGTAGACGCCATCAACGGCGCACTGGAGGGCATGACGGCCGATGACTTCAATGACATTATGGCCCAGGCCATTGCCATTCAGCCGGTAGGCGAATAAGCACGACATAGTTCAGCCGGGCGGGGGGACAGCAATCCTCTCGCCCCTCATGTCTGAAAAATTAGAAAGGACGGTATGCACCATGGAACAGCTTGCGCAGCTGGGCGCAGATATTGCAAAGCTCTGGGGCAAATACGGAAGCTCCTACTTAAACGGCATAAAGAATACACTGGTGCTGGCATTGGTGGCAACCCTGATCGGCTGCCTGATCGGATTTATCTGCGGCATCCTACAGACCATTCCTCACAGCAAAAACGACCATCCGGTCAAGCGGTTCTTTCTGGCGCTGATCCGGGTGATTGTTCGGGTCTATGTGGAGGTATTCCGGGGAACGCCCATGGTGCTGCAGGCGGTGTTTGTGTACTACGGCCTGCCCTACTTCACCAATCAGCAGGTACAGTTTTCCAACGTATGGGCAGCGGCAATTTTGGTGGTATCCATCAATACCGGCGCCTATATGGCGGAGACCGTTCGTGGCGGCATTTTGTCCATTGACCCCGGACAGACCGAGGGCGCAAAGGCCATTGGCATGAATCATGTGCAGACCATGCTCTATGTGATCCTGCCCCAGGCGCTGCGGAATATTATGCCCCAGATCGGCAACAACTTCATTATCAATGTGAAGGATACCTCCGTAATGTTCATTATTTCCTTTACGGACTTCTTTGCGGTGCACCGTGGCGTGGTGGGTGCCACCTATCTCTATTTCCCCTCCGCAGCACTGGAAATGGTGGGCTATCTCTGCATGACGCTGATTGCATCCCTGCTGCTGCGCATGTGGGAGAAGAAGCTGGATGGACAGGAGAGCTATACACTGGCGGCAGGAGATCAGCTGACTCCGGCGGCTGGCATGCTGAATCATCCCGGCAAGGGCAGCAATTTTGACGAACGCAGTCCGGAACACGATGAGATCCAGATGAAGAGGGGGCGGTAATATGGCAGACGAGATTTTGAAGGTAGCGCATCTCTCCAAATCCTTTGGCGCCCATGCGGTGCTCAGGGACATCGACTTTACGGTTTCCAAGGGAGACGTGACCTGCATCATTGGCGCCTCCGGCTCCGGCAAGTCAACACTGCTCCGGTGCATCAATCTGTTGGAGACGCCCACCAGCGGCGAGATTTTGTTCCACGACCAGAAAATCAATGGAAAGGGCATGAAGGCCACTGCCTACCGGGCAAAGGTTGGCATGGTGTTCCAGTCCTTTAACCTGTTTTCCAATATGACGGTGCTGGAAAACTGTATCGTAGGCCAGACCAAAGTCCTGAAAAAGAAGAAGGACGAGGCCAGAGAGAACGCCATGCAGTATCTCGAAAAGGTGGGCATGGCCCCCTATATCAACGCCCGACCCAAGCAGCTGTCCGGGGGACAGAAGCAGCGGGTGGCCATTGCCCGGGCGCTGGCCATGGAGCCGGAGGTGCTGCTGTTTGACGAGCCGACCTCTGCACTGGACCCCGAGATGGTGGGAGAAGTGCTGTCGGTCATGCGGGATCTGGCTGCAGAGGGGATGACCATGCTGGTGGTGACCCATGAGATGGCCTTTGCACGGGACGTATGCAGCCATGTGGTGTTTATGTCCGAGGGCGTGATCTGTGAGCAGGGCAGCCCTAAGGAGCTGTTTGAGCATCCCCAGCAGGCCCGTACCAGAGAGTTCCTGAGCCGCTTTTTGAACGGCTGATGGAGTTAACAAGCAATAGAGCGGCTGTCTCAGAATTGATTTTGGGACGGCTGCTTTTGCATAAGAAAGGAGTTGCCACCGGAAAGCCGGTGGAGTATAATGATCTGCGGAAGGGGGGAGACCATGGCACGGAAGCAAAATGCGGACTGGTACCGATTGGACAATGCGGGGGTGCTGTATTCGGCGCTGAAAAAGGAAAAGTATGCGCCGGTATATCGTTTCTCTGCGGTGATGAAGGAGCCGGTAGATCCGGAGAAGCTGCAAAAAGCGGTGGATCGCACCATGCCCCGCTTTCCGGGGTTTCGGGTAAGGATCCGGAAGGGCGCCTTCTGGTGCTATTTTGAGCCCAACGAAAAGCCGGGCCCCTTTGTGAAGCCGGATATTGCCAACCCCTGTCAGCCCATCCGGGAAAAGCAGGATAACGATTGGCTGATTCGATTTTACTACTATGAAAAGCGGATTTCATTTGAGGCCTTCCATGCCATCTCCGATGGCGCAGGTGCACTGACCTTCTTTCGGACGATTCTGGCAGAGTACCTGCGGCAGATGGGGGTGGAGATTCCACCGGATCCGTCCATCCTGAATGTGGATGAGCCGCCGAAGCCCGAAGAGCTGGAGGACGCCTATGGCCGTTATGCGGGGAAACGGGTGCTTCGGGGAAAGCTGGAGGCAACCGCTTATCCAAATGTCAGTGCGGCGGAGCCGTTTTATACATTAAATGTGACCATGGGGCTGATGTCGGTGGCGGAGGTCAAAGCACGGGCCAAGGCCCACGGGGCCTCCCTGACTGAGTATCTGACGGCGGTGCTGCTGCTGAGCCTTCTGGAAAAGCAGGCGGCGGAGCATCCCCATCATCTCCGGCCTGTGGCGCTGGCAATCCCCATCAATCTTCGGAGCTGGTTCCCGTCGGAAACCCTGCGGAACTTTATCCTGACCGTGCG
>OLRG01002858.1_pt1 | contig 11689 bp, 9 predicted proteins | sample 1672331 | NCBI WGS metagenome assembly OLRG01 (sample SAMEA3136672, study PRJEB25190) | human gut metagenome
GCTTTAACCGCGACGGCAACGGCCAGAACAGAAGCTTTAACCGCGACGGCAACGGCCAGAACAGAAACTTCAATCGCGACGGCAATGGCCAGAACAGAAACGGCAGCCGTGACAACAGAGGTCAGGGTGGTAGAAACGGCGGCCGTGACGGCAAGTTCAATCTTGACAGTGCCATCAACAAAGAAGTTGTTATGACAAAGGATACAACAAGAGAAAACCGCAGAAACTACAAGGACAACAAAGATCGTGACAACCGCCGTGATGATAGAGATTTTGAAGGAAGAAATACATCCAGAAACGGCAAGAACAATAATAGGAACAACAATAACAATAGCAATAAAAATACAATGCGTAAGAAGCCTGTCAATGCACAGCCAAAGCCGGAACCGGTTGTAGAGAAGGTAACAAGCATTGAACTGCCTGAGACAGTAACAATCAAAGAACTGGCAGATAAGATGAAGATTCCGGCTGCCCAGATCATCAAGAAGCTTTTCCTTGAAGGCAAGATGCTTAATGTGAACTCAGACATCACATATGATGAGGCAGAAGAAATCGCACTTGAATATGATATTCTCTGTGAACATGAAGTTGTTGTGGATGTTATCGAAGAGATGCTGAAGGAAGAGGAAGAAAATGAAGAAGATCTTCAGCCAAGACCACCGGTTGTCTGCGTTATGGGTCACGTTGACCATGGTAAGACATCTATCCTTGACGCTATCCGTAAGACAAGTGTTACATCCGGAGAAGCCGGCGGTATTACACAGCACATTGGTGCCTATGTTGTTGAAGTCAGTGGTCAGAAGATCACATTCCTGGATACACCTGGACATGAAGCTTTCACAGCCATGCGTTTAAGAGGTGCACAGTCTACAGATATCGCAATCCTTGTTGTTGCAGCTGATGATGGTGTTATGCCTCAGACAATTGAAGCCATTAACCATGCCAAAGCAGCAGAAATCGATATTATTGTTGCAATCAACAAGATTGATAAGCCGAGTGCCAATATTGACCGTGTTAAACAGGAACTGACAGAATATGGTCTGATCGCAGAGGACTGGGGCGGTACAACCATTATGGTACCTGTTTCCGCACATACAGGTGAAGGCCTTCAGGATCTGCTGGATATGATCCTTCTGGATGCTGAAGTGAAAGAATTAAAGGCGAACCCTAATAGAAAGGGTCGTGGCCTGATTCTTGAAGCACAGCTGGATAAGGGCCGTGGTCCTGTGGCAACCGTGCTGGTTCAGAAAGGTACACTGAATGTTGGTGATAATGTAACTGTTGGTACTGCATTTGGTAAGATCAGAGCAATGATTGATGATAAGGGGCGCCGTGTAAAGAAAGCCGGTCCGTCTACACCTGTAGAGATTCTTGGTTTGAATGAAGTGCCTCAGGCTGGTGAAGTCTTCATTGCAACAGATACTGAAAAAGAAGCCCGTACAATGGCTGAGACATTTATCGCCACAAAACGTGAGAAGATGCTGGCTGATACAAAATCCAAATTATCTCTGGATGGTCTGTTTGATCAGATCCAGGCAGGTCAGATCAAAGATCTGAATATCATTGTCAAAGCCGATGTTCAGGGTTCTGTAGAAGCTGTGAAACAGAGTCTTGCAAAACTTTCCAATGATGAAGTGGCTGTCAAGGTTATTCACGGCGGTGTTGGTGCCATCAATGAATCTGATGTTACATTGGCTTCTGCATCCAATGCGATCATTATCGGTTTCAATGTTCGTCCGGACAATCAGGCGAAGATTATTGCAGAACAGGAAAAAGTCGATCTGCGTCTGTACAGAGTCATCTACAATGCCATTGAAGATATCGAAGCCGCTATGAAGGGTATGCTTGAACCGACATTCGAAGAGAAGATCATCGGCCATGCAGAAGTGCGTCAGACATATAAGGTATCCGGTGTCGGCACCATCATCGGCGGTTATGTTCAGGATGGTAAGATCGTTCGTAACTGCAAGGTACGTCTCTTAAGAGATAATGTTGTTATTCATGAGGGTGAGCTTGCATCTCTGAAGCGTTTCAAAGATGACGTGAAAGAAGTTAATTCCGGCTATGAATGCGGTATGTCCTTTGAGAAATATAACGATATTAAGGAAGGCGACCAGATTGAAGCTTTCGTTATGGAAGAAGTGCCGAGATAGGAGTATATAGATGAGAAAGAACAGTATAAAGAATACGCGTATCAATGGTGAGGTTCAGAAGGAACTGAGCCGTATTATCTCCCGTGAGATTAAAGATCCGCGCATCAGTCCGATGACCAGCGTTGTTGCTGTGGAAGTAGCACCGGATCTGAAACAGTGCAAAGCTTATATCAGCGTGCTGGGCGATAAAGATGCACAGGATGCAACACTGGCAGGACTTAAAAGTGCCATTGGTTTTATCCGCCGTGAGCTTGCACGGACTGTGAACTTAAGAAATACACCTGAAATTCATTTTGTTTTGGATCAGTCGATTGAATACGGCGTCAATATGTCAAAACTGATTGACGATGTTGTTCGTTCAGATGAAGGAAAAGAACATGAAGGAGAAGAGGACAATGAATAATATTCTGTCCTGCCTGGAAGGGGTCCGAACAGTCATTATTGCCGGTCATACAAGACCGGATGGTGACTGCGTCGGCGCCTGTATGGGCCTCTGGCATTATCTCAGGGATAATTATCCTGAGATTGAGGCAGATGTCAGACTGGAACCGGTTCCAGAAAGCTATAAAGTGATTGCCGGTGTTGAGCAGATTATTGGCAGCTATGAAGATGATAAGGTCTATGATTTATTTATTGCACTGGATGCCAGTGACAAAGGGCGTCTTGCCGGAGCGCAGAAATATTTTGATACGGCAAAACACAGGATCTGTATTGACCATCATATCAGCAATCCGGGCTATGCCGATGAGAATATGATCGTGTCGGATGCCAGTTCAACCTGCGAAGTACTGACAGGGCTGATGGCAATGGAGGCTATTTCTTATGATGCAGCAGTGGCATTGTATATTGGTATTATTTGTGACACCGGTGTGTTCAAATACAGCAATACAAGCCATCATACAATGGATATGGCCGGCTGCCTGATGGAAAAAGGCATTCCGTATTCAGATCTCATTGATGATGTTTTTTACCGCAAAAGTTATAAGCAGAATAAGATTCTGGGCTATGCCCTGCAGAAATGCCGACCTGTTCTTGACAATCGAATGATCGTGTGTGTGCTTGAAAAACCGGAGCTGGACCGTTTGGGTGCAGGACATGGTGATCTGGAAGGTATTATCGATCAGCTGCGTCTGACAAGGGACATTGAGGTGGCATTGCTTGCATCTGCCTCCGACACAGAGGCAAACACTTATAAATTCAGTATGAGATCCAATCATTTCGTGGATGTTGCAGCGGTTGCAGGCAAATTTGGCGGCGGCGGCCATGTGCGCGCAGCGGGATTTTCAGCAGTGGGCGATATCAATGAAATTTATCATACAGCAGAAGCATTAATAAAGGAGCAGCTGGATACATGTACGATGGAATGATTAATGTCTGCAAGGAAAAAGGTTTTACATCCCATGATGTTGTAGCAAAACTCAGGGGAATCCTTCATCAGAAGAAAATCGGCCATACGGGTACGCTGGATCCGGATGCAACAGGGGTTCTGCCGGTCTGTCTCGGCAAAGGAACAAAGCTCTGTGATATGATCACAGACCGGGACAAGACTTATCGCGCGGTGATGATGCTTGGCAGAACTACCGATACACAGGATATTTCCGGACAGATTCTTACTGAGAAGGCTGTGAATGTCGATGAGCGTGAGGTCAGAGATGCAGCGGTTTCTTTTGTTGGTGATTATATGCAGATACCGCCGATGTATTCTGCTATTAAGGTAGATGGCAAAAAGTTATATGAGCTGGCCAGGGCCGGTCAGGAAGTTGAACGAAAGGCCAGACATGTGGTGATTAATGCCCTGAATATCACAGAAATACAGCTGCCTTATGTCACAATGGAGGTCTCATGTTCCAAAGGCACGTATATTCGTACACTGTGTCAGGATATTGGCGAGAAACTGGGCTGTGGTGCCTGCATGACGGAACTTGTCCGTTTAAAAGTGGGGGCATTTGATATTGCACATGCATGGACACTTGCTCAGATTCAGGAAATGGCTGCCTGCGGTGAAGAAGAAGTGCTCAGACATATTGTGCCTGTCGAAGAAATGCTTTCGGATTATCCGGAATTCAAAACGACAGATGCATTTTCGGATAAAATGCTTGCCAACGGCAACTGGCTGCCAAGGGAACAGGTTGCAACCTCCGGCGGTGATGCGTCCGCTGTACTCAAAGACGGAATGCAGGTACGCATGTACAGCAGTACAGGTAATTTTACGGCGATTTATCAGTATGTGGCCGTCAAAAACAGCTTAAAAAATATAAAAATGTTTGTATAGAGGTAGCATTGGTCATGATTTATTTTAGAGGAACAAAGGATATCCATCTTGATCACACCGTGGTTGCCCTTGGAAAATTCGACGGACTGCATCGGGGACATCAGCTTTTGATCAACAAATTAAAAGAATATGGCAAAAAGGGTTTTCAGACCGTTGTTTTTACTTTTGACTTTCATCCGATGAGTCTGCTGACCGGAAAGAAACAGTCGCTGATTTATACAAAAGAAGAGCGGCTTCGCATTGTGGAAGAAATGGGGATCGATGTATTGATCGAGTATCCTTTTACCCAGGAGACAGCGCATATGATGCCTGAAGATTTTGTGCGGGATGTACTTGTGAGAGATATCGGTGCAAAGGTGATTGTTGTTGGAGATGATTTCCATTTTGGATACCAGAGAAGTGGTGATGTCTCGTTTTTGAAAAAGCATGCGGCAGCGTATGGTTATGTTGTTGATAACTGTGAAAAACTGTGTGTACACGGCGAAGAGATCAGCTCAACAATGATTAGAGGCTATATTGCAGAGGGCAGAATGGAGACGGTCACAGAACTTCTCGGACGTCCGTATGAGATTAATGGAAAAGTTATTCCGGGAAAAGCCAATGGAAGAAAAGTTGATATGCGGACAGCCAATCTGGCGCCGGATGACATTAAACTGCTGCCGCCGGAAGGTGTATATGCATCGGTTGTTCAGATTGAAGGTATGGAAGGAAAGTACTATGCGCTGACGAATATCGGTCGCAATCCGACAGTTGGAGATCATAATGAACTTCGCATAGAAACCCATGTTGTTGAGTTTTCAGGCGATTTATATGATCGGATGATTACTGTGCGCATTTATCAGAGACTGCGGGATGAACACAAATTTGCCAGTCTGGAAGAAGTGAAGGCACAGGTCATGAAGGATCAGGAAAAAGCCATGGCCTATTTTAAAGAACATCATATCTGATGAAGGTGTATAAAGGACGCTCAGGGGAGTCTTCAAAAAAAGAACTGAAACAGAATTCTGCGTTAAGGACAGAAGTGTTTCGGTTCTTTTTTATTTCGTAACTGTTCAGAGACAAGCAAAATTTCAAAAAACAGGTATAAAATGCTTGCATTTTTAAGAATGTTTTTGAAATTTTATTTGGCGGATACGCCACACCGACGAAATGCGTAGCATTTTGGAGGTTGGCTCTGAACAGTTACTTTATTTTTATATAGCATATAAAGACATGCCATACATTCAGAGTCAGGCGATTGAAGTAAAAGAAAGCACTCAGGAAAATAAATCCAAACATATTTTCGAAAACATATGTTTACAAATACGAACGTATGTGCTAAAATGAATAGGAACATATGTTTTTTTGAAAGGGCGGTAGGACATGGAGACGATATGGGACAGTCATCTGAATGAGAAACTGCGTATTTTGGCTGATGCAGCCAAGTACGATGCGGCCTGCACTTCTTCCGGCGTGGACAGGAAGAATGGCAGCATGGGAACAGGCAATGCAGTGGCCTGTGGTATCTGTCATAGTTTTTCTGCAGACGGAAGATGCATTTCTCTGCTGAAGATCCTGTTGACTAATGACTGCTGCTATGACTGTGTTTATTGTGTCAACAGAGTCGGTAATGATACAGAGCGGGCGACATTCAGCCCGGACGAGGTATGTACATTGACCATGGGTTTTTATCGTAGAAACTATATAGAAGGTCTGTTCCTCAGTTCGGCCGTTTACAGGAATCCGTCTTATACGATGGAGCTGATCTATGAGACAGTTCTGCGGCTGCGCACAGTGTATCATTTTCATGGCTATATCCATGTGAAAGCGATTCCGGGAGCTGATCCTCAACTCATCCAGCAGACCGGTTTTCTGGTGGACAGGATGAGTTGCAATCTGGAACTGCCGACAGCAGAGGGGCTGCGGAGCCTGGCTCCGAATAAGCCCCGCAGACAGCTTTTGAAGCCTATGCGGCAGATTCAACAGCAGATTACTGTTTCGAAGCACGAAGTGGCGCTGTACCGGCATGCACAGCCCTTTGTGCCGGCAGGACAGAGTACCCAGATGATTATAGGAGCAACAGGGGAGTCGGATTATCAGATTATGAGTGTATCAGAGGCGCTTTATGGCAGATTTAAGATGAAACGGGTTTTCTATTCCGCGTATGTGGGTGTGAATGAGGATAGTCGATTACCGGCGGTGGGGACGATGCCGCCGCTTTTGAGGGAACATCGTCTGTATCAGGCAGACTGGCTGATACGGTTTTATGGTTTTAAGGCAGCAGAACTTCTGAGTAAGAGACAGCCGAATTTCAATCTGCTGCTAGATCCAAAGTGCGATTGGGCGGTCAGACATTTGGAGACTTTTCCTGTGGAGGTGATGACGGCGGATTATTATCAGCTGCTGAGAGTGCCGGGGCTTGGTGTGAACAGCGCCAGGAGGATCTGTCGTGCCAGGAGGTATGGCGGCCTGCGATTCGAGGATCTGAAGAAGATGGGGGTTGTACTGAAGCGGGCGATGTACTTTATTACTTGTCAGGGAAGAGTTTATATGCCTTTCAGAATGGATGAACGGTTCATTACAACGAATCTTCTTGGATTAAAGGAGCGTCTGCCGGAGAATGTTGTTCGCTCCGGGGATACATTCAGACAGTTGAATCTGTTTGATGATTTTCACTTGCAGATGCCGGTGGAGCAGGAGGATAAGCGGCAGGTATTGACCGGACAGCTTTGATAGGGAGTGACTTGGAATGGAACAGAATAAGAGAATGCGTATTCTGATGTGTCAGAACAGTACAGAAGGTATTTTGTGCGGCGTGTACGAAGCTTTCACAAGCCGGTATGGCCATGCCTGGCAGAAGCTGGCGGTGGGCCCTTATGTGAACGGTGATCTGTTTTCGGATATTTATTCGGTAGAAGTGAATACAGAGAAGGCCGGGAAAGTTGTGAAGGCCATTATAAGCAAGATTTCGGAGGAGGCATGGTATCTGGTACACATGGCGTCGGAGGCGGACAGTCAGGAGAAGGGAGAGATTATCTACAGATTTCTTATTTTGGCCTTTGCCAATGGCAGGAAGGTTTTGAATGCGATGTCCATACCGGAAGTGATGGGACTGCATCAGCTGTCAAGAAGTGTCTCGAGGGAGACACAGCATTTATATGGTTTTCTGAGATTTCAGGAACTTCAGAACGACATTCTGTATGCCAGACTGGTTTCGAAGCATCATGTGGGAATGTTTCTAGCGGAACATTTTCAGGACAGGCTGCCCATGGAGCATTGGGTGATCCATGATGTGGAACGGGATGAAGTCTGGATTCACAGAGCAGGTGAAGACTGGCTTTATATCCGTCATCCGGACTTTAGACAGGATCCGCAGATGATGTTGTCTTCATCGGAATATGCTTTTACAGAATGGTGGAAGACCGAAACTGCAGATGCAGATGTTGCCGAAGCGTTACTGGAAGTATATGCCGGAGATGTTTACAAATCCGGGAAGATAAAGTATAATACTTGTGATTTAAGTATTGCAGCAGGGAGGCTTTAGCAACATGAGAAAAATCATTCTGGCATCTGCATCGCCAAGACGCAGTGAGTTGATGAAACAGGCCGGTCTGGACTTTGATGTATGTGTCAGTACAAAGGAAGAGAAGAAAGGGCCGTGGGAACCTGAAGAAATGGTCAGACGGCTTTCAAGACAAAAGGCGCAGGATGTGGCTGAACGTTATGCGGAAGACTGCATTATCGTTGGAGCGGATACTGTTGTATCATGTGATCAGGAGATTCTCGGGAAGCCGGCGAATGATCAGGATGCTTTCAGGATGCTTCATATGCTGCAGGGACGAACCCATGAGGTGTATACAGGTGTTACAGTGATTGAAGGCAGTGCAGATGTAAGGAAAGAAACAGTATTTGCGGAGAAGACGGAAGTCACAATGTATCCGATGACGGATAAGATGATCTGGGATTATATCAGAACAGGTGAACCGGCAGATAAGGCAGGCGCTTATGGCATTCAGGGAAGAGCAGCTGTCTTTATTCGGTCTATTCATGGAGATTACAATAATGTCGTAGGACTGCCGGTGGCAGCGCTGTGGCAGTATTTGAACAGCGGCAAGGAGGAGAATGATGCTACATTATAGTGTTGATAATGAGCTGATGTCTGATCTTTACCGGGATTATCGCCAGATGAAGGGGGCTGAATATGCACAGCTCCATGAACTTGGTGAGCATTATCTTTCGCTGATTGAAGGCTACGATTTGGAAGAGAGTACGATCAAGACGCTTCAGGGACTTGTACAGTTTGAAACTGAAGAAGAATTGGAAAGCGTTGAAAACGGTATTGTACACGGCTATTTGACTTCGAAAGCAGCATTAAGAAAAGAACAGGCGGAATACAAAGAGTTTGTACGGATGTTCGACGGTGAGGAGCAGCAGGCATTAAATGGCCTGTCAGAGTATGTTGTTGGACAGAAGAAGATTCCGTACAAGATTAAGAACAGAATATTGCATGTGGATGTATTGAGTACACCTGCGATGTCTCTGGAACTGGATTTTGCAGATGTATTGATTGAAGACGGCAGACATCCGCGAGAAATTCTCATTACACATCTTTCCGGTGAATGTTTTGAACGAACGGAGACTGTGAAAGGCGAGAATGGTGCTGAAGAAAAGGTCAGTGTACCGTATTATCGTCTGTCATTTGTCAATGGTCTTTCAGAGGGACCTTATCAGGCGAAGGAGAGTTCTTTTGTCTTTAGAAGTCTGAAAGGTTCACTGCATTTATATAATTATGATTCGGCGATGGAGCCGTTGGATGTCGATGCAGATAAATTGCCATGGAGGATCCTGATGCATCCTTTGAAGGCAATGCTTGAGAAGGCACAGATACTTGGCGTTGAGTCGCTTGACAAGGATGAGCTGCGTGCCCTTCCGCTGCTGTGTGTGTTTTACGAGCTGATACAATTCTACCTGGCACCAACGACAGAAGCGGGTATAGGGAAGAGTCTGATCCGTTTTGATGAAGATGCAGCGGAGAATTTTGCATTCAGTCAGAATGATCTGGAGGCAGCATGTGAATATCTGACATCTTATGGTTTGGAGGAACTGACGGGATGGCTGCATAAGGCTATTGATGAGCGGGCAGCTTTCTGCCGTTATTGGATACAGTTTGCTTCCATGAAGAAAGCAGAAACATTATACGGCGTTTTGACAGATATACTGGACACTTGCAGCCAATATTACGAGAAAAGAGTGCTGCCATTATCATGCCGTAAGCATCATGGTGCCGTACGGCGGGCGCTGAATGAGTATTTCTGCAGACATAAGTGGAGAGGCGAATACCCGTATTACAGACGTGTAGAACCATCCAGTTTTCTGGAAGTGTCCAATGTTTATAAGCGCATGTACACCTATATCAATGAGAAACAGAAGGCATTTTATGTGGATTTCATTGAGGGTGTCACGGAGAATAGTTACAGCATAACGGCAGTTGCGGGATATGTACTGCTGAAAGACGGAGAGAACGCACGGGATTACAGAGCCCTAAATGGATATTTTCTTGACGGCGGCCGACGCAACAGTCATATTGTCGGGCAGATTACGATTAATGATATGATGAATGCGGATCAGGTGATTGAATTACTGAACACGATGATGCAGGATATTATGCGGGAGTTTGCTCAGAAGAGACAATAGACGCGATCAGTTATATTTTAGAATATTTGCGACAGATAAAACCTTACTAATTTTCAGGAGAATAACTGACGATCAGTAAGGTTTTTAGTCTATACGGAGAGCGGGGAGTATATGATGCTGAATTTGGAACAAATAAAAAGAGAACTGAAAAAGTATAATTTTGCATATGAGGAGAATGTACTGCCGGTACATGCAAACGGACATTATTTTTTATATGGTTTTTATGAGAAGGGGATAGCTATATTTGCACTCCGGCCTGATTGGACGATTGATGAGGGGGCTCTTCTTCCATGGGGAGATGTGTTGTCGCTCAAGGTGAAAAAGAGTTTGCTTTTTGAGAATACAATAGATATTTTAACGAAAAAGATGAATATATCCATGAAGATCATGAAATCGACGGGTGGATATTCATGGATAAAAGAGAATTTGAAGAAGCTTGAAAATCTGAATTATTATCAAAATCTTTCATTTGCATTTGGTGGGGCGGAGAAAGCTGATGATAATTGTGCAGCGTCAAGAGCGGGTCAAAAGAAAGCGCAGGAGCGAGAAAATACAACTGAGATTGTAGAGAAAATTTACCGAAAAATGACGGAATATACAGCAGCCCCGATGGTGAGTTTTGAACTCGAAGAAGGGGATGCAGGTCTTTTTGACTGTAAGATTGGCGGCGCTTATTATGTGCCTGAGGGAGAACATCGATTGGAGAACAGCAGAACAGGCGAGGAATTGTATCTGCTGGCGCAGGTGAATTTTGCCCAGATTCCGCATTTGCCGGATTATCCTGAACAGGGGGTGATGCAGATATTGATCAGCAGCGAAGATATGTATGGATGCAATTTTGATGATGGCTATGACCAGACAGGGTGGTGCATACGTTACTATGAAACATTGCCGGAGCAGGCGGAGAAATCATGTATTCATGAACCTGACTGGCATGAAGATACAGCGCTTCCTATGGAGAGAGCGGTAACATACCGTTTGAAACCTACTAAAATTGTTCAGACGATGCCTTTTGACGATGTGAATTTCTGGCCGGCCGCAGATACTTGTCTGGATAGGGAGCTGCGGGGATATCTTGAGAATGACGATGTTATGGATGGCTTGTGTGATATGTATGAGGAATATATGTGTCAGGTTGGTGGTTATCCATTTTTTACACAATCTGATCCCAGAAGTGTCGACGATGGTGAGATATTATTATTTCAGTTGAACAGTGTGAAGGATATTATGTGGGGAGATGCCGGTGTCGCAAATTTCTTTATTGACAGAGAAGCACTGAAGAACAGAGATTTCAGCCATGTTATGTATAACTGGGATTGCTATTAATGAGTGTCAGCTTCCAAAACAATAAGGTGCATTGAGTAATTGCAAAATAACTAAAATACTAAGACTTTCAAAATGCGACAGGTAGGTGATACATACTAAGATAATGGGGGTGATATTCATATTGTATCTTCACATTCCGGTACAGTATCATACATTGAATGATAAGATGTACTGGGATGAGCTTTATAAGCAGCAATAAAATGTTTTATTAAAAAACTGTTGACAATTCAAAATAGGAGTGGTATCATAATCAAGCTGTCAGCGA
>OLRG01002859.1_pt1 | contig 11681 bp, 14 predicted proteins | sample 1672331 | NCBI WGS metagenome assembly OLRG01 (sample SAMEA3136672, study PRJEB25190) | human gut metagenome
CCCACACTGCGGAAAAACACTGCCGAACCTGTCGAACAAACATTGAAGCAAAACAGTACATCACCGTCGTCGTCGACCACGAACGCAAGCGGGTGATTTGGGCGCACGACGGATACGGCAAACAGGTCCTCGACCTGTTCTTCGAAGAATTGACGCCGGAGCAGCGCGCCTCCATCAGGATCGTCACCGGCGACGGCGCCAGGTGGATCGACTCGTCCGTCGCCGGATACTGCCCGAACGCGGAGCGCGTGCCCGGCTCATTCCACATCGTTGTCTTTCGTCAAATAAATCTGCGTGTCGTCACCAGTTAATCTGAACACCACGAGGTGGTGACGTTTTCTTGGACTTCCTGGCCGGGAGGAGACCCCCCCTTATGGCGAAGTACAGCAAGGAGCAGCGTGACAGGGCCGTGGACCTGTACATCAGATACGAGCGCTGCGCCGCGGACGTGATACACGAACTCGGCTATCCCAGCAGGGGGATGCTGCCGGTGTGGTACCGGGAACGCCTCGAGGAGGAACGCACCGGAAGACAGTCCACTCGCGGGAAACGGTACCGGCGGTACACGGACGAGCAGAAACAGGCCGCGGTGGACCATTACCTCGGACACGGCAGGCGTCTGAAACGCACCATGCGCGCGCTCGGCTATCCGAAAAGCCATGAGCTGCTCACCGCGTGGATCGACGAGCTCGCCCCCGGCCGACGCAAGCTGAGGCACGGCCCGGTTCCCGAGGAATTGAAGCGGAAGGCGGTGGTCGCGGTCGCGTCCGGACGGCCGGAATCACGCGAGGCGGCCGCCGAACTGGGCGTGGAGGCGTCCGTCGTCGGGAAACTGGAAACGGCAGATGCTCGCCGGATCCAAGGAGACGCACGTGACGAAGACACCTGGAGAGAAGCCCCCGACGGCCGGGGAGGGGAAAACCGGCGTGGAGCCCTCTACGCCGGCGGCCATGCCGCCGGCCGCCGCCGGCCCGCGGGACGCGGCCGGCCTGGCGGACGCGGTGGCGGCGCTGGAGAAGAGGCTGGCGGAGACGCGTGCCCGTCTGGACGAGCTGGACGCCGACGTCGATCGGCAGCGGCGGGAGAAGAGGGAACTGGACATCGAGATCGCGATCCGGAAGGGCGTGATCGAGCTGTTGGGAAAAGAGCCGGGCGCAGTCCCGGAAAACCCGGCCAGCCGCGAGAAGGCCATCCTCGTCAAACAGACCAGTGAGAAGCTCGGCGTGACCGCCAGAAGCCTGCTGCCCGTGGTCGGCATCGCGCGCAGCACGTACCACTACCAGCTCAGGGCCATGAAACGTCCCGACAAGGACTCCGGTCTACTGGAGCTCGTGCGCGAGGCGCTCCGGGAACAGCAAGCGCAGGTACGGGTACAAGCGGATCCACCTGGAGCTGAAGGGCATGGGAATCGTGGCCAGCGCGAAGCGGATCATGAGGCTCATGACCAGGCACGGCCTGGTGCCCCTGTTCAGGAGCGCGAAGCGGTACAGCTCGTACAAGGGCGAGCCGGCCAAGGCGCCGAAGAACCTGGCGGACCGCGACTTCCACGCCGAGGCGCCGAACCGGCTGTGGGTCACGGACCTGACCGAGTTCTCGATTCCCGCGGGCAAGGCCTACCTGTCGCCGGTCATCGACTGCTACGACGGGCTTCCCGTCGCGTGGACGATCGGCACGAGCCCGAATGCGGACCTGGCCAACGGCATGCTCGCCGACGCCTGCTCCACGCTCAAGGACGGCGAGAAGCCGATCATCCACAGTGATTAAGCCGGGTTTGTTGTTAAGCCGGGGAACGGTTCGGGGTCTTGGTGGCTGGCCGTGTCCCATGTGGTTTCCCGGCTTAACGTTCCGGGTTATTTGAGGGTGTGTAGTTGTCGGAGTCGTTGCTCGCTGAGCCATGTCTCCTTGGAGGGGTCGGGGCCGGGGTTGGCCGCATCGACGGCTTTGCGCATCATGTCGAGGGTCGCGAACGCGTAGAACGCGCTGGTTGTGCTCATGCTTTCGTGGCCGAGCAGTTGCATGATGAGCGGTAGCGGCACGCCCTGTTGGTAGAGGTCCATGGCGCGGGTCCGGCGGATCAGGTGGCAGTGGACGCGTTCGGGCATGGACGGGCACGTCCCGCGGCGTGCTCTGGCCGCCGCGGTTTTGAGGATCTCGTCGATCCGGTCCACGGAGAGCGGCTGGATGGCGCCGTTCCTCGTCGAGTGGAACAACGGCCTGTCGCCGTCGCGCATGGACGGTCCGGGATGGAATTCCTCGAGGTAGGCGGCCAGGTGGGTTCGTGTCCTTTCTCCCAGGGGCACGACCCGGCTCTTGCCGCGTTTGCCGGTGAGCGTGACCCTGGCCGGCTTATCCATACCCACGTCCGCGATGGTCAGTGCGGCGAGTTCGCCGATCCTGGCGGCGGTGTCGTACATGAGGATCAGGAGCATGCGGTTCCTGCGCGATTTGGCGTCGCCGGTGCCCCATGCGGTCAGCAACGCTTTGGTGTGCTCCTCCCCGAGGTGGTCGACGGGTTTGCGCGCGGGTGGTTTGACACGTATGCCGGCCGCGTCGTTGCCCAGCGCGGTCAATGCCGGGTGTTCGAGGCCCGCGTGGTCGAGGAACACGCGCATCGTCGTCATCCTCAGCATGATGGTGCGGTCCGAGTACCCGCGCTCGGTCCGCATCCATTCGACCCACCGGCCCAGGCGCGCCCGGTCGAAATGCCCGAAACCGATGTGGCTGCGCTGCGTGCCTTCCGTGGTTTCGAGCCATCGGACGTAGGATTCCAGGCCGATGCGGTACGCCTCGACGGTCTTCGGCGAGCTGCCCCGCACCTTGGGCAGCCAGTGGTGCAGCCAGTCGCGCGCGACTCGCCAGAAGTCCGGTTCACCGGAGCTGGCGGCCGTTTTCCTTGCCTTGCTCATGGTTCCTCCGTTTCCGGGACCACGCGTTCGGCGTCGGCGACGAGGTCCGCGTATCCGTCCATGAAATCGGGGCTGGCGTGCACGTAGTAGAGGGTGCTGTCGATGCCGGCGTGTCCCATGTAGGCCGCCAGATAGGGCAGCATCGCCATCACGTCCACGCCGTCGCGAGTCCACCGCTCGATGTTCGCGAACGCGAACCGGTGCCGGAAATCATAGGGCCTGGGCCGTTTGCCGGCTTGTGGCCACTCGAGCCCGGCCCGCGTCCAGACGCGGCGGAACACCACGCCGGGCATGCCCGGGGAGACCGGATTGCCGGTGGAGGTGACGAAGAACGCGGGACGGTCGTCTCCGAAGCGTTCGCGGGACCGTTGGTCGCATTCCAGCAGTTCGGCGGCGACCTCGTCGCCCACGGGCAGCCTGCGGCTGCGACCGGCCTTGGAATCGACCACGTCGATGGAACGGGCCTTGTGGTCGACGTGCCCGACGGCGAGTCTCCTGACCTCTCGGGTGCGCAGCCCGCAGCAGGCCATGAGCATGAAGAACGCGCGAGACTGCCACGCCCACGGCGACGGAGACTCCAACGTTCCCGCGGCCCGCAGGAACAGGGCGGCCTCGCGGTCCGTCAGCAGGTACGGCGTCGGACGCGGGGATCCGGCCTTCCACTGGTCGGAGAGCACGTACGCGTCGGGATCGTGGGCCAGTCGCATCCACCTGCCGAAGTCCCTGATGTACGAGAACCACGAGCGGCAACCCCCGGGATTCGCGTCGATCCTATGGGCGATCCATCGCTCCACGACGCCCCGCTCCAGACGCACGGCCCCGTGTTCGAGGCAATGCCGGTCGAACGAGCGCAGGACCCGGACGCGGGTGGCGCCATGCCTGCCCATGGACGCCTTGAAGCGGATGTACTCCTCCAATTCGCCGGCGAGCGGGCCGACGAATCCGTGTTCCGTGGGTCTCATGACGATCCGCCTTCCGGCACGGGCAGCACGCACGCGAGCATTCCCCCGCGGTGCGTGGCCATGTAGACGCGTGTGGAATCGGGGTCGGCGTGGCCAAGCACCGCGCTGATCGTCGGCAACGGCGTGGCCGCCTCCAGCATCCTCGTCGCCGCGTTGCGCCGCAACAGCCTGGAACCGCCCCGGCGTCCGAGCCCGGCGTGCCGCATGACACGGCTGATCGCCTCGTACACCGATGAATGACCCCGAAGCGCGACATGGGGCGCCTTGTACCGCACGAACACACGGTCGTCGTCGGTGGCGGGCCTTTCGTCCAACAGCCAGGACGCCAGCCTCGCGGCCAGCGGTCCCGTCATCGGCACGGTCAACGGATTGCCCGTCTTTCGCTGCACCAGACCTATACTCATGGAATCCCAATCCACGTCGGCGATCCTCAGACCGATCACATCGCATGCCCTCAGCCCGCACGTCAGCGACAGCAGGGTGATCGCCGCGTCCCTCGACGGCACCGACCGCGAGGCGCACGCCTCCAGCAAGCGGCGGTGCTCGTCGTCGGGCAACGTTCCCGCGATCGCGTGGGTCCTGCGTATGCCGGCCAGGCCGATCGCGTCCGCCAGGTCATCCCGCCCGAGCCATCTGAACAACGGGCGCAGGTCCGACGCGGCGTGCCGCATCGACGACTCCGACCAGCGTGAACGCAGCCCGGCCAGGAACCCCAGCACATGCGAGCCATCCGAACCATCCAACGACACGACCCCATGAGATTCCAGCCACGTGAGGAACAAGCCCGCCATCCGACGGTAATGCCCCACCGTCGCCGAAGCCAGTCCCGAACCGGCGAGATACGCCTCCCAACGCTCCATGACCACGGCCAAACCCGGAACCACCGGCTCCGCAAGCCTGCTCCTGCGCCACTTGCCCAGGTCCACCGAACCGGACCGCAGATACGAGTCGCACAAACGCGCCAGCCTGCCGTAATCGAACCACCGCTGCCTGCTGAAACCGCCCGTCCGCTCACTGAAGGTCGACGCGGCGAACCCCGCGCCCAACCCACGCGTGTACACCGCATCCGGGCCTCCGGCGTACCGTTCCAACGCCCTGATGGACTTGCGGTACTGGCCTATGGTGGATTCCATATAACCGGCCCCGTAAAGCGCGCGGACCACCTCGCCCGCGACATGGCCAACCGTCGTCTCACCCATGGCAAACTCCTTCGTTCGAATCAAATGGGACAAGACGAACATAACCCGGAACGTTAAGCCGGGAAACCACATGGGACACGGCCAGCCACCAAGACCCCGAACCGTTCCCCGGCTTAACAACAAACCCGGCTTAATCCGAGTTAAACCGACATCGGTTTAACTCCGACCGCGGCTGCCACTACCGGTGGCCCGAATGGATCCGCATCTGCAAGGAGCATGGTCTGACGCGTTCGATGAGCGCGAAGGGATGCAGTCCGGACAACGCCGCCGCGGAGGGATTCTTCGGCCGTCTCAAGCAGGAGTTCTTCCATAAACGGAGCTTCGCAGGTGTCACCATGGACGAGTTCATCGGCATGCTGGACGAGTACATGGTCTGGTATCGGGACAGGAGGATCAAGACGGAGTTCGGCATGAGCATCATGGATCGTCGACGCGGGCTCGGTCTTGTGGCATGATTGGTGGTGATGGAATCAATGACGAGTCCAACAAAACGGCACCAGCCCCAGGCCACGAGGCTCCCCATTTTTGTAGCCCTGAACCGTCAGTTCCGAGCAAGCCTGCCGATATTCCCATTCAGACAATCGGCCCAGCTCATAGGCCCAGCGAGCCATAGCCATTGCGGAAACCTTGAAATAATGTTTCGCAGCCAAAATCTGCGACACTGAAGCGTGAGTCGGCACCATGCCCAGAACACGGCGCTTCGGCATCAAAAGATTCGCGGCGAACGAATGAGCTTCACCTTCGATATCGCGCGTTACTGCGGCAGCTACATCCTCGGATACCATTTCACGCATCATCAGATGCCCATTCCATGTGCGATATCAAAACGGACACGTTCTGCGGTCTTGCTGGTATCTACCGCGATATACGGCACACCATCGAACATAAAACTGAAAGCATCCACTTCTCGTCCGACAGTCGGCAGACTAAATAGTCGAATGCCATGAGCTTCCGCAAGACTCGTCATCTCGGGCAACGGATTCTCGCCATATCCCAAAATCAACGGAAGAAGACACAGAACCATCAGTCCAGCTCCGGAATCCTCATCCCATCAAATGCCACTGTTCTTCATCAGCTTCTCCGACTCCAAAGTAAGTGACCCATCCTCGGCCAGCAGAGGAGTATCTAGCACGGCCTTGATTGATGCTGCAGTGGACGCAGCTGCGGCAATAGTCTTCTTACTTTCCTGACGGAATTGCGAATAATCCGTTCCCTCGGTCTTTATGATTTTTTCCATTTCAAGAATTGAAGGCAGGAATTTAGCATCAAGACGGGCAAGCAAAGCGTGGAACATATAACTACGCCGACGAATGGCAACGCACTGGTCCGCACCGGCCATCATCTGCTCACAATATTTGCTTGCCTCAGCAGACTGGGTCTTCGCTTCCTCAAGGTTTTTGCCACCCTTGGCACCGATGATAACGCCCATGACCAGCAATGCAGGACCTGCGACTAAACCTCCAAGTACAGCGGCGCCACCGGCCATGCCCAAGCCACCTGCAGCCAAGGACCCTCCCCCGAAGAACGCCAACGTGGCGTTGGAAGCAGCCACACCACTTAATGCACTGATCGCAGTTCCTGTGGAAGCCGTGGCAAGTGCCGACGCGGCACTATATGCGCCAAACGCAGCCAATGCACCGCTGGCTGCCCCGGCCACACCGCCTTCCAGCAAAGACGAAGCTATGTTTCCCATGGTTTTAAGTTCATCAAAAGCCGCTTTGTCTATGCGCAGTTTATTGAGTTCATCAAGCCCTTCGGACGCGGTGAAATCAACATTTTTCAACTGTTGAAAAGCATCAAGGAAGCGCTGAACGCTCCCATCCAAAATGATGACTTTCTCTTTGCCCAAGGCATTCAGGGAATCCGAACATTGCCCACGAAGCTTTTCGAGGTTATTAGCTGCCCATCGAATGCGTGCTCCGGAATTGTCGTTAAGCTGATTCGCCGTGTGCTGATCAAGACTACCTTTGGCAGCCATACCCACGCCTGCGGTACCGGCAGCAGCGGCCATTCCGATGAATAGTGGAACAACAAAAAATGGCATAGTGAATTCCTTCCTGGGTTTCTCTTATTTGCGTCCAAAGAGGCCACCGAAGAAGCCTTGTACAGCATTGGCCGCATCGCCCGCACGTTTTGCAGCCTCATTGGCCGCATCGCCCGCACGTTTTGCAGCCTCATTGGCTGCGTCACCCGCACGTTTCGCAACCTCATTGGCTGCGTTGCCTACCGGTTTCAGCACTGCATCATTCACCGGCTTCAGCGCATCGCCAACTTGGTTGAGAACAGGAGCAACATTATTGTCAAACGTATGCTTCACCGCATCCGCGGCTCCCTGAGCACCCTGCTGAACCTGATCCACAACCGGAGCGACCACCGAGTCAACGGCATCCTTGGTCTGATCAAACACGTCCTTCTCTGGAACCATGACTTCCGGGGCTGGCGCGGCTGTCTCGTCTTCAATCAGCAACACGGCAGCGTTTTGGAGAACATTCACGCGCTCTTCCAGCTGATCCACCATGGGGCGAACTTCACTATATGGCAGTTCGGAATTGCTGATCCAGTCGAGCTCGCCTCGCACGTCATACGCCGCGCGCATAAGATGTTCCATTTCGGGGTATATGGAACGATCGGCAATCATCGTCCGGGCAATATGTCTGATGAGTCTGCTTTCTACTGCATCATATTCCCCATCGGCGAAGGCAACTGACAACATATTCCACAGAAGCAGCCTTGGTGCAATTCCTGCAGCTCTTTTATCCGTTCGATGCGACAAGACTGCATCAACACCCTCAACAATTACGTCGTAGCGATCATCGGAATCGTGGCACTGGTTTATACGCTCATCGCACGAATCGATAATCTCTTTGCGATAATCATGGAAGTGCTTTGCATCCAAATTGTCACCTATATGATCGAATAGTGCGCGTTCGTCGTCACGGACTGATCCATCGACAGCAATCAGATAATAAAATGCTTGTAATGCATCACGTGTTTTGATGTACTTCATTAACTGGCTCCTCCTTATAAAACGAAATTGTCGTCTGACGCCATCAAATCATCAAACTCCTGCTGAGTCCGAAACCTTGGCAAGTATCCCAAGGATTCTTGAATCTCGGCGTTTCCGGCCAAATATCCATCAATATCATTGGAAATCAACGCTTGATCCATTGCATCGAATGCTCTATTAAACAATTCATCATGAGTCGCCAGATAATTCTCGACATCCCTAGACATATCACGCCTATATTGGCGGATGAGCTCCACCGCTTCCGCACATTCGCGTTCCACACGAATACGCTCCTCTTTCGCCAGCTCATAGTCATGCAGAGCAGTGGATAATTCCTCATATATGGCAACAGCTGCAGCATATCCCAAGGTGCTTCCAGCCATACCAACCATCGCAGCCATAAAAGCACCATCTGCAGGTATTGCGGCCATCGCCACGGCAACGCCCATCACTCCTCCGAGCTGCCCCATTCCCTGCTGGCCGAGGCGCTCTATACAAACAGCTCCAGTAATCTCGCCGCGGCAATACAGTGCAACCACCTTGGAAACATCCGTTACAGTGGAGACCATCGTAGCTGCAACGTTCGTTCTCGATAGACTACGCAGATACTCGCTCGACGCGTTTTGCATGGCACCCTTAATGGCAGCGCCGGAAAAAGCGGTGACATAGCCGAACGCCGCAGCCAAGCCTGCATCGACGCCGACGTTTCTCGCTGCCTCCGCTGGCTCAATAGAGCCATTAATGCAGGCAACCATATTTCGAATCAGAGAAACACCACCACCAATCAGCGCACCATTCCTTGCCTGCTGCAGACCGGCTTTATTGGCAACTTTGGCTACATCTTTCGCCACCATGCGTCTGGGATGTTCTCGCGCATACAACGCTTCTCGCTTGGTAAGTCCACTTTTCCGCAGGCTTTTCTTAATCTGTTTCAGATCATCGATTTGCTGCTGAATAGACTCTGGAGAATTCTTGCCGGCAAGCCGATCTCCATCCAGCTCGCCCTGAAGTTTTCGTATCTGTCCGTTGATGCCGTCAGGCCCATCACCCATCAGTACATCGTAATAATCATCCGGAATATTCATGATGACGCCTTCATTACGATATTTCGCATATTCCTTGCTTTTCAACGCATTAAGCAGCTCTTTCGGGCTACTGCCGACGAACTTCATTTGAGCCTCGGAGCCGATGATCGTTTTGCCCAATCCATCCACTTCGACAATATCCACGATGGGGTCGTTCGATGTCTGCCGTCCATCTGAATGCTTCACGTCATCATATCGTTTGAATCGCGTATCGTTGCCAGCAATAATGTTATCGGCGTTCTTCCTGGCTACCGACTCAACCTCGGCACTAAAACCCGCTTGCTGAGCTATGTTCTGCTTTTTGAATTCATTACTTGTCGGCGTTTCAGCAATGGACTTCAAGGTCTTAGACAGTTTGGAATTACCATCGGCAGCATTCTCTCTATCACCCGCATAGGCCGCTAAATGTTCCTTGACGGCAGAACCAAAGCGTTGCACGGTTTCCGCCGCAGCACCTTCCAGCGCCTTTCCCATAATGCGACGGTTTTCGTCTTCCTTGCGTTCCTCGTTATTTCGACCGATATGAGTTTCATCATCCGCCATAGGATGCCCCTCGTATATGCCACATCTACGCCAACCACATATATCAGAAAAAAATGTTCTAATACTGTAATCAGTTCTTCAGCCGTAACCTGTTAATAATCCTACATTATAGCGGCAGAAAAACTCACCATATCGTCATCCTCGATTAACGATTAGATAGACATACTTTTGCGAACAACACAGGCACCACCGTATGGAATGTGTCCAACAACCGTTGGCAAAGCCAAATCCCTCACACTATTCGAACCCGGATGCGTCTCAATCTCTGTCCCCCACTAGCGGCGTATCCCCGTCCAAAGCAGTCTGGGCGTCGAGCAAGTGGGATTCGATGATGCGCATCCAGAAGAAGGGAGTTCTCGGCAATGTTCAGCGGAACGAGACATGGGAGTGTCCAGTGCTTGGGCGTGATCGTGGAGAACAGTAGGCAGGGAGTCCTCACTGTTGATGGTGGCGTACTGGCCATCTTCATCGCATACAGAAACAGTAGGTTGCTACTCGCCGCGAGCGCCTTAATGCCACGCCGACTCCGTCCGTCCAAGCACATCCTCAATAAACTCACGTCCGCGCAATACCGCCAGCCACTGAGCGGGAATGGCATCGAATCCATATTTGATGCCGGCCAGGTATCCGGCGACGGCGGCGGTCGTGTCTGTATCGTCACCCAAGTTGACGGCGGCGAGCACACAACTCGCATAATCATCGGTATTCGCGAGGCACCAGAGCGCCGCCTCATACGTGTCTTTGACGAAGCCGCTCGAACCAACTTCATCACGCGGCATACCGCGTAGCGGTTCATCATCCAGCTCTTGCGGCCATATGCCTTTGATGAGTCCGTCGCGCAACACATCCACCATGCTCGAACAGGCATCCATCGAGATTGCATGGGCGTGCGTGATTGCAGATGCGGCACGTACGTCATCCGCGGAAGCATCCGCGAACGCCAACGGCATGATCCGCATCAGTGAGCCGTTGCCATTGTCTCGTTCACCGCTTAAGCCCACACGCTGCTGCAACGCGATGGAGACCGTTCGCCCGCAATCAAAGACTCGTCCGTCAATCGCGTATTCGCCATTACTCAGCCATGCCAGATATCGCTCTCGCATATCTTCAGTATTGACTTGCCATTCATTGGCGATCAGCGAGTCCAATGTGGCGAGCATCATGCTGGTATCGTCCGACCATGTGCCAATCGGCTGGTTATGCGTACCGTATCCCGTCATACCTTCGCATCGGAAGGTATCTCTCGGCATGAATTCATAAGGTACGCCCAAGGCATCACCGACTGCTTGGCCATACACGGCTGCTCTTAACTGCTCGAATGTTCCGTTCATCATTGACGCCTTTCGATTTATGCCCCTCACTCTACAGATGTTTCAACGATAGGTATAATCGGGCCCACTGAGCATAAGCGAGGTGGGTAATGAGTCTTAGGGAGTTAAGGCAGAAGCGCGGGTTAACCCAGCGTCAACTAGCTGACAAGTCAGGTGTGCCGCACACGCGAATCGCCGCGACTGAGACTGGTTCAAGACCTATCGAAAATATGAGTCTTGGCATGGCTATCAAGTTATGTGACGCGCTCAAGGTCAGTAACCCTCGCAAACTGTTAGAGGCTGAGAGGCCGAAAGAAAACACTAGCGAAAGCTAGGTGTGTGCCCTAATCAATTCAACTCTTCGCCCGACTGTAGGCATCGTATGCAGTCGGCCTAAACTCACTGGGTTCACCCCATAGTCTAGGCACTGGGTCGTTTGACCCCTCGGTTGTTCCGTTCGGGACATAAAGCGAAAGCCGCAAGTGCTGTGAACGCTTGCGGCTTACGTGTTCCCTTGCGGAACTTGGCCCACACAAACGTGCGGGTCATCCTACAACCGAGAGGATATTAACCATGATATATGGTCTCGGCACCGTATGGCGCTGCGATTGCTGCGGCGAATACCATACTCTGCTAATCATAGACGATTACCCTAGGGTGATTGTCCTG
>OLRG01002860.1_pt1 | contig 11679 bp, 10 predicted proteins | sample 1672331 | NCBI WGS metagenome assembly OLRG01 (sample SAMEA3136672, study PRJEB25190) | human gut metagenome
ATGGCATCCATGTTACCGTTGTAGAGTTGGGAGACATCTGCACCGGATTTACAAAAGCACGCCAGAAAAGTATTCTCGGCGATGATGAATATGGCGGACGCATCTCCCGGAGCGTCAGTCAGATGGAGCACGACGAGCAAAACGGCATGGACCCGGCAGACATCGGACGGTACATTGCCGGCATTGTGGAGAAAAAGAAACCCGCCGTCGTTTATGTTGCCGGTGCACAGTATAAATTCCTGAGCCTGCTGTGCAAGCTTCTGCCCGCTGCTGCGCGCGGAAAGATCGTAGGGGAAATATACGGGTAACAGGCGCGGCGCTCCGCAAAGTACATCTTGACAAAGTTTCCAGAATATCGTATTATTTCTCCAGAAAAGTCGCCAACGGGCGGCTTTTCATAAGGCAGGAAGTTAGTTATTACTAACATTTAAGATCTCCGTTTTGAAACTGTGACGGAGACGCTCGCTCTGCACTGCCGTGCAGCAACACAAAAATCAACAGGAGAAGATGATGAAAAAACTCTTAAAAGCATTCTGGATCGTACTGGGCTTTCTTTGCATGGTTCTGGGCACCGTGGGAATCGTGCTTCCCATTCTGCCCACCGTCCCCTTCTACATGGCAACCCTGCTCTGCTTTGCGAAAAGCTCCCAAAAACTGCACGATTGGTTCGTAGGTACGAACTTATATAAAAAACATCTGGACAGCTTCGTTCAGAAAAAAGCCATGACCGCCGAAACAAAATGCAAGATCATCGCAATGGTCACCGCTGTTATGGCCATCGGCTTTCTATGCATGAAAAATGCGCCCATCGGCAGGGTCTGCATTGCCGTGGTGTGGGTCTGCCATTTGCTGTACTTCACCCTGCGGGTCAAGACCATAAAGCCTGCGGAACAGAAACCGGAGAACGCAGAGTAATTGCCTTCCACTGGGGCATTCATGTTCCGCTTCGCTCTACAAACGCGAAGTTATCACTCTGGCAATTCCATTTCATCATTCATTTTTACAAATCCATACTTTTCATACAATGGTCGTCCCATCTCAGTTGCTTCTAATGAAATAGCTGTAATACCCTTGCTTTTAGTATCTCTAATCAGCATATCTAATGTTTTATAAGCAATTCCCAGTCTTCGATATTCAGGATCAGTATACATATTCATGATATAAGCCTTGTTTCCATTTGGATTGTGGTAAGTCGGCATTACTTGAAAAAAACTAACACCACCAGCCCCTACAAAACGATTTCCGTCAAAAACCAAATATGCAATATGAGAGCCGTCGCAAAGCGCTTTTTGATAATAATTATAGGATCGTCTTTCAACTTCGCTCATATCCGTATCAGTAGAAAGTTTATTAGCCGCTCTTAACACCTCTATTCTCGTTTCTGTCAATATATCGATATCTTCAAGCGTTGCTCTCTTATATTTTAAATTCATATCGTGTTCTCTCCCGCAATTCCTAGTTTTCCCACTCAGTATATCACGCTTTTCGTTCTTATTTTATCTGCGGTGTATCCTTTCGCTGCCGGGTGGATCTCAGATATTCCAGCAGTGTCCGGCTCACCACCGAGCTTGCCGTCTTGGAAAACGCCAGCCCCAATGTCCGGCAACAGGCAGGCTCCAGTGGGCGGGACACCACACCGGGGCAGCCGAATGCCTGCATCACCAGCTCCTGCGAGATGGTCACGCCCAGCCCGCTGCGCACGAACGCCATGATGAGGGTATCGTCCCGGAAGCTGTATGAAATATTCGGCTTCACCGGGCATTTGAGCATCAGGTGCTGGATGTCATTATCACAGCCGGGCGTTTCAATGATGAGCGGATACTGAAACAGCTGCGACAGCGTTACGCTGGGTCGTGCAGCCAGTGGATGCCCCTCCGGGAACACGGCACACAACGGGTCGTCCCAGAGCGGGTAGAATTTCAGGTCGTCTGCCACAATGGATGAGAGAAAACCGCAATCCACCTGCCCATGGATGATCCATTCCCGGATCTCATCATAGTTGCCGTCCAGGATCTCTATACTCACCTTCGGGTAGTTCTCCTTGAAATAATGCACCACTTCCGGCATCCAGAGCGTTGTGATGCTGGAAAAGCTGCCCACCCGCAGCTTGCCCTCCACCTTGTGGTTGATATTGAACGCTGCCTGCCGCAGCCGGGTCTTCTGGTTGGCCAGCTCCCGGATGTAGGGCAAAAGCCGTGTGCCGTTGTCGGTCAGGGTCACGCCCCGGTTGATGCGGGCGAACAGCTTCACGCCCAGTTCTTCTTCCAACCCCGCCATCATCTGGCTGATGCCGGATTGGGTATAGTTCAGTGCCTCCGCTGCTTTGGAAAAGCTGCCCGTTTCGCATACTTTCAAGAATATCTCGTATCGGTCTTTCTGTTCCCGCATCGCAAACGCTCCATAAGTAAAATTTATAGGTCGTAGTAATTTTATTGGGTTTACTGATATGATACTTCATGTTATCCTATATTACAATAGGTTTTTAGGATAGGAGTTTGAGAATCATGGAAAAGAAAGCAAGCAGTTTCTCCGGACAAATCGGATTTGTCCTTGCTGCCGCCGGAAGTGCGGTGGGTGTCGGCAACCTGTGGCGGTTCCCGTACCTTGCCGCAAAAGATGGCGGCGGTTTGTTTTTGCTGGTGTATCTGGTGCTGGTGCTGACCTTCGGTTTTACCCTGCTCACCTCGGATATCGCCATCGGACGCCGCACCAAGCAGAGTGCCATCCGCGCCTACGAGACGATGCGCCCCAAGTGGAAATTCCTCGGCATCCTGACCTTTCTGGTGCCAGTTCTGATTATGACCTACTATGCCGTCATCGGCGGGTGGATTACGAAATATGCGGCAGTCTACCTGACCGGACAGTCTGCTGCCGCTGCTGAGGACGGTTATTTTACCAGCTTCATCACCTCGCCGGTCTCCCCTGTGGTGTTCGCTCTGCTGTTCATGGGCGTGACTGCTTTCATCGTGTACAACGGCGTGGAGGGAGGCATTGAGCGGGTGTCCCGCTACATGATGCCCATTCTGCTGGTACTGGTGGTGGTGATTGCGGGTTACGCCCTCACCCTGCGCCACGAGGACGCTTCCGGCCAGATGCGCACCGGTCTGGAGGGTCTGCGCTACTACCTGACCCCTCACATGGAAGGGCTGACTGTCAGCCGCTTTTTGCAGATTTTGCTGGATGCCATGAGCCAGCTGTTCTTCTCCCTCAGCGTGTCCATGGGCATTATGATCACCTACGGTTCCTACGTCAAACCGGAAGTAGACCTGAACAAAGCGGTGAATCAGATTGAGATCTTCGATACCGGCGTAGCCCTGCTGGCCGGTGCCATGATCATCCCCGCCGTGTATGTTTTCTCTGGCACCGAGGGCATGAGCGCAGGCCCCAGCCTGATGTTCGTCTCGCTGCCCAAGGTGTTTGCCGCTATGGGCAAGGCCGGTACTTTCGTGGGCATCCTGTTCTTCGTTACCGCCATTTTTGCCACCTTGACCTCCTGCATCTCGGTGCTGGAATCCATCACCGCCAACTGCATGGAGATCTTCCACTCGGGCCGCAAAAAGACGGTGCTTGTGCTGGCGGTCATTTATCTGGCCGCTTCCGCCATCATTGCGCTGGGTTACAGCATCTTCTATTTTGAAGTACAGCTTCCCAACGGCTCTGCGGCTCAGCTGCTGGATATCATGGACTACGTCAGCAACAGTGTCATGATGCCTTTCATTGCCCTGCTGTCCACCATCCTGATTGGCTGGATCATAACACCGGATTACGTCATTGACGAGATGCAGCGCAACGGCGAGACCTTCCGCCGCAAGAAACTCTACCGGGTGATGATCCGATACGTTGCTCCGGTGATGATGCTGGTGCTGTTTTTGCAGTCCACCGGGATCCTTGCTTAAGCCGAAAAGCCCCGCTGGCTTTTGGGAAACCGGACGAGCAGAAAGGGACTCGCCCCAACAGGCCCGGTTCCGTTATCATCTGATCCACGCCATTGAGGGTGCATATAAGTATCGGAAAGACTGATGATACCAGTTTTATCGGATGGTTCTGCGGAGCCATCCGTTTTTTTTTTTGCTCAAATCGCATTTTTTAGAGGTTTAAACGCATCTGAATTATCGCACAAGGTTCATTTCCCATGCTGCACCAGAACCGACACTCCTCCAAACAGCTCAGATTTCCGCCCTATTTTTTATGCAAATTATTGCAAGAAATTCAAAATAAGCTTGAAACGGTTTTAACAGAATGCTAGAATATAATGTCACTGCTTTTATAGGAGAATCCACACAAGATCCAGTGCGGACAGGCCGCAAGCGTTGACCGCAAACGCCTTCCCTGAGGATGTGAAAAAGAGCAAGGAGGCCAGGATGGACGCGCATCTGTCCAAGCCCGTGGACATCGACGCGCTGGAACAGACCGTCAAGCGCTTCCGCGTTATCCTCCCGATAATAAATAGCGGACTAGCGCGTTTTCGCAGATGACCGACACCCACGACCTAGCAGGGCCGCCCATTTGCAGCCCAGCTCTTTTTTTGTGAGAGAGCAATCATGATGAATCAAAGTATTGGATGGTATTGCGTATGGAACAACAGCCAAATAAAATCCGGCCTATGTTGCTATCGGCACTTGCCCAATTGAGCGTCTGCCTGATCGTCTGGAATTTTCATATTCCAAATCCAAATATCCTGCTTTTTGTTGTTCTTTCTGCTGTGCTCGTGAAATGCGGCTATGCAGCAGGAATCGTAAGCGGCCTCATTGCATTCCTATACTCCGCGTTTTTCTTTTCTACCGACCACAGCTTTTTTCTTTACACCTCTTTGAACCTTCAAAAGCTCATCGTGATCGGCCTTGGTATCGCTGCGAACATTCTGCTGATCGGTCACCTGCAAAGGCAGTTCGGGCGCTCCAACATGGAAAAGATGCAGGCCGAAGCCGAGGAAAAGCTTCAAGAAACAACAGAGAGCTACCGTGCAAAACTTTACCACGATGTCTTGACTGGCACGTACAACCGCCGCTACTATGAGGATATCGCATCCCGTATCGTCGGCCCCGCAGGCATCGCGCTGATAGATGTGGACGATTTCAAAATCTGCAACGACACCTATGGACATTACGCCGGAGATATGGCACTGGAAACAGCGGCAAATGCCATCCGCTCCTGCATCCGGGAGTCGGACCTGCTCATCCGCTATGGCGGAGACGAATTTCTGCTGGTCTTACCCGGCATTCCGGGAGATATTTTGCAGACCAAACTGGAACAGATCTGCACGGCTGCACAGATGGCATCCGTACCCGGCTATTCGCATTTCCGCCTCTCACTGAGCATCGGCGGAACGATACAGGCCATCACCGACCCGATGGAGAATGCGGTTCGCTGGGCAGACCGGCTGATGTATCAGGCAAAGTGCCGCAAGAATGCCGTCACGGTGGAGGTTCCGGGGTGCAGCCTGGCCGCACCGGAAAAGCTTTTGCAGGAAAAATCCCAGATCCTGCTTGTGGACGACTCCAAAATGAACCGCATGATCCTGGCAGAGATCTTAGGAGACGGCTACCATATTCTGGAGGCAGAAAATGGACAGGAATGCCTGGAAAAATTGCGGGCAGAAGCCGGAAACATCGCACTGGTGCTGCTGGACATCAACATGCCCGTTATGGACGGCTTTGAAGTGCTGAAAGCCATGAATGCCAACCACACCATTGAGGATACCCCGGTCATTATGATCTCCAGCGAGGACTCCGATGCGGCAATCCGGCGCTCCTATGAACTGGGGGCGAGTGATTATGTCAATCGTCCCTTTGATGCACGCATCGTATACCGCCGCGTGACCAACACCATCAAGCTGTACGCCAAGCAGCGGCGGCTGGTGCAGATGGTGTCGGACCAGATCCGCGCCCGCGAAAACAACACCGATATGCTGGTGGGTGTGCTGAGCCATATCGTGGAGTTCCGCAACGGCGAAAGCGGTGCTCATGTGCGGCATATCCGTATCATCACAGAACTGCTGCTCCACCGTCTGCTGGAAATCAGCAGCAGATACTCTATTACTGCGGAACAGCAGGATATGATCCCGCTGGCCTCTGCCCTGCACGACATCGGCAAGATCGGCATTGATGAAAAAATTCTCAACAAACCTGGCAAACTGACCCCGGAGGAATTTGAGGTCATCAAGACCCACAGTATGCTGGGAGCCCAGATACTGTACGATCTGGATAATTTTTCCGAGCAGCCGCTGCTGCAAACGGCCTACGAGATCGCCCGCTGGCATCACGAACGCTGGGATGGGCACGGCTACCCGGATGGACTGAAGGGCGACGAGATCCCCATCAGCGCACAACTGGTCTCGCTGGCCGACGTATACGATGCACTGACCAGCGAACGATGCTACAAAAAAGCTTTTTCCCACGAAAAAGCCATGCAAATGATCCTGAACGGCGAGTGTGGAGCGTTCAACCCGCTGCTGCTGCAATGTCTGACGAATATCCAGTCCGACCTGAAAGTAGAATTACAGCAGCACAACTGAGCAGAGGATGCAATAAAAACAGGAGAATAAAAAAGCCCGAATGAAACACAGAATCTCACGCCGTGCATTTCTGCACGGCTGCACGCTGCTGGCGGCATCGGCTGCCGTTGGCAGTCTGACTTCCTGCGGCGGAACAGACGTGAAGGAGAGCGGTCTTCCGCAGATCATTGTGGGGAGCGATACCTATCCGCCCTATATTTACCTGAACAATGACGGTGTTCCCGCCGGGATCGACGTGGAGATTGCCACCGAAGCATTCCGCCGCATGGGATATGCTGCTCAGTTTGAATCGATCGATTGGGAGCAAAAAACAAATCTGGTGGAAAGCGGTGCCATCGACTGCATCTGGGGCTGCTTTTCCATGGATGGACGCGAGGAGATCTACCGCTGGGCGGGCCCCTACATGGTGAGCCGTCAGGTGGCTGCGGTGGATGCCGACAGCAGCATCCAGACACTCGGTAACCTTGCCGGAAAGACCATTGCCGTGCAGAGCACCGGCAAGCCGGAGGAGCTTTTTCTCAGCGGCTCCGATCCGCGGATCCCGCAGACGGTGGAGGTGTTCAGCATCGAAGACCGCAACGTGCAGTACGCGATGATGGCCTGCGGCTATGTGGATGCCATCGCTGCCCACGAGACAGGCATCCTGCAATACATGAAGGACAATTCCGTGGAGTTTCGCATCCTCGAAGAACCGCTGCTGGTCACCGGGCTGGGCATCGCCTTTGCCAAAAACGACAGCCGCGGGCTGGACACCCAGCTGAACGCGGTTCTTGCGCAGATGCGCACAGACGGCACACTGGAGCGGATCATTGGCCGATACCTTGAAAATGCTTCGCAGTATCTGGAGGTGGACACCATTGGCGCATAAAAAAAGAACCCTTTCAGATGCAGGGAGATGGGGGATCTATCTGATCGTCGGTGTGCTTTTTATGACCGGCATCGTTTTTCTCTCGGATTGGCGGGCACTGCGCACAGCGGAGGGACGTTTCTGCCAGACCCTTGATTTTGTCAAATCGCAGTCCACCAGTTTTGAAAAGTACAACGATATCGTTGCTGCCAAAGCGCTCCGCCGCACGGCGGTATCGGTGCATCAGCTGGCACAGGACCCTGCGCTGGACCTCTCCGATCCGCAGTGCCTGAAAAAGCAAACGGAGAAGCTCTGGCTCACAGGGATCTCGGTTCTGTCCCCGGACGGTACGCTCCTGTGCGAATCCACAACAAACAGCATCGGCTATGCTCGGTTTGGAGAGCAGCTCAAAAATGATACCGTTCTGGACGTTTCTTCTCACCCGCAAAAGACCTACCTCAAGCGGGTCCTGCTGGAAGATGGGTCTGCTGTGGATGTTGCGGCACACAGGGCAAAAGGCAAAGAGGTGATCCTGCTTGCCTACCGCTATACCCCGGCAGAATTTATAGAAGGAACGGCCTTGTCCATCCAGAGCGTACTGGACGGCTACTCGGTAGAAACCAGCGGCACATTGTTCATCGTGCAGAACAATCAGGTCATTGCCTCCAACCGCCCGGAGTTGATCGGGCAGGATGTTACGGACAGCCCGCTGGTACAGGAGATCCGCAAAGTCGGAACCGCCGAAACGCTGACCCATACCCATGATTGGGACGGCTCCGGCTGCTATTTTGGAATGTACTGTCATGGAAGATCCTTTGATCTCTATGCGTATACAGATGAAAGATCGGTCTTTCGTGAATCACTTCCGTTGATCCTGATGGCGCTGGTCGGTTACATCCTGCTTGTAATGATCCTTCAGGTACTGCGCCGCCGTTCTGTGCAGGAGATGGAACAGCAGAAAGAAGAACAGGAGAAAAAGTATCAGGCCCAGCTGGAGGAACAGAACCGCAAGCTGGAGATCGCGCTCCAGCACGAGGGGGCGGCAAACCGTGCCAAGCGGGAGTTCCTGTTCAATATGAGCCACGATATCCGCACCCCCATGAACGCCATCATTGGCTTCACCTCGCTGGCTGCAACCCATATCGACAATAGGGAACAGGTGCTGGACTACCTGAAAAAGATCTCCACCTCCAGCCAGCATCTGCTTTCCCTCATCAATGATGTGCTGGATATGAGCCGCATCGAGAGCGGAAAAGTAAAAATTGACGAAAAAGCGGTGCATCTGCCGGATCTCGTCCACGATGTGCGCTCCATCATCCAGCCCAATGTTTCGGCAAAGCGCCTGTCTCTTGTCATTGATACCATGGATGTGGAGAATGAGGACATCATCACTGACCCGCTGCGGCTGAACCAGATCCTGCTGAACATTCTGTCCAACGCCATCAAGTTCACTCCCACAGGCGGCATGATCAGCATCCGCATTTCCGAGAAAAACGGTGCGCCCAAGGGCCGGGCCTGCTATGAGTTCCGCATCAAGGACAATGGCATCGGCATGAGCGAAGAATTCCAGAAGCACATCTTTGAGGAGTTCACCCGGGAGGAAAACTCCACCGTCAGCGGCATTCAGGGCACCGGCCTGGGCATGTCCATCACCAAGAACATTGTGGACCTGATGGGCGGCACCATCGCCATTGAAAGCGAGCCGGGCAAGGGCAGCGAGTTCATCGTGGATCTCTGTTTCGCACTCAGCGGACAAAAGATAGAGCCCAGGCAGCTCCCGCAGCTGGAAGGGCTGCGGGCACTGGTGGCGGATGACGATACCGACACCTGCCTGAGCGTTAGCACCATGCTGTCCAAGATCGGGATGCGGCCGGAGTGGACAATCTCCGGCAGGGAGGCAGTGATCCGCACCCGGTACGCCATGGAACAGGGCGACGAATTCAGCGTCTACATCATCGACTGGCTGATCCCCGATATGAACGGCATCGAGGTCGTGCGGCAGATCCGCAAGGTGATTGGGAAAAACTGCCCCATCATCATCCTGACAGCCTACGACTGGGCAGATATCGAAGAGGAAGCCCGCGCTGCCGGAGTGACCGCTTTCTGCGAAAAGCCGCTGTTCCTTTCCGAGCTGCGCAGAGTGCTGGCAGAACCGTTCTGTGCAGAGCCTGCCCACAAGCCATCGCAGCCTAATGCCGCCAAGCTCAAGGGAAAGAAGCTTTTGCTGGTGGAGGACAATGCGCTGAACCGTGAGCTTGCGCAGGAGATCTTGAAGGAAGCGGGTTTTGTGGTGGACACTGCCGAGGATGGTGAGATTGCCGTCCAGAAGATGAAGCAGGCGGCCCCCGGGCAGTACGACCTGATCTTAATGGACATCCAGATGCCCAGGATGGACGGCTACGAGGCAACGCGGCAGATCCGTGCCCTGCCGGATGCTGCAAAGGCAGGCATTCCCATCTTTGCAATGACGGCAAATGCCTTTGAGGAAGACCGTCAGAATGCACTGAAAGCCGGGATGGACGGCCACATTGCAAAGCCGCTGGATATCCCGCACCTGCTGCAGGTCCTTACAGACGTACTGAAATAAACAGCGAAAAGCACCCACAGCAAGCGCCGCAGAGGTTTTGGACCTCCGGTGAGCAGCTTGCTGTGGGTGCTTTATTTTTGATGCCTGACAGGCCGCAACAAAGCTTGCGTAATCGGTGGGCAAGGGAGCCGCATCGTGCAGCGAGAAGCGGCAGCAGGTGATGATATCCGGCAGCTGCCATTTTGCGGCTAGCTGCTTCGGCTTTCTGTATCAACGCACATGGTGGGCAGAAAACTGTGAGGGGCAGCCTGCGTTACTGCACTGCACGGATAGCATCTATCGTGATGTTGTACTGTTCTGTCACACGGTCAAACCATTCCTTTGAGCCTTCCAGGGTACCCGCACGCAGCACCTCGGTCAGCTCATAGGTGGGCTGATAGAGATTGGTAAAGCCAAGGTTCTGGCATACCCCCTTGAGCGTGTGTGCCGCACGGAATGCTTCCTCTACATTTTCTTCCTTTAATGACCGCTCCAGCTTTGGATAACTGTCATCGTCCAAAAACATTCTGGCAAATTTACGGATCATTCCCTCACTGTACAACCGCTTGAGCACATCCTCATAGTCTGCACCCATTTTCTTATAGCATTCCTGGATCGTCATAGTCCCCTGCGCATCCTTTCTTAATTCTTCCGTGGCATTGTGCCGTCACAGTGGTATCTCGTTTTACCTGTGCTTCATCCTTTGATGCAATGCGGCAGGGAATGGTCACAGTAAATGTGGAACCAACATCGATCTTGCTCTCCACTTTTCCAATCTTTCTCCGCCCCAGACGGTTCATTCCGGTTTCATTTTCATTCCACTGGTTCCAGAAAGGTCATTGCGAGATCATTCTCGTTATGCTGTCAACTGCTTTTTTGAATCTATACCATTATATAGCATGATTGTAACATTATCGCGGATGCGTTTCAAGAGATTTTGCTTGTAAAGGCTACTAGTTTTCTATTATTAGTGCTTAACAAAAAGCCGCCGAAGATACCTCCCAACATGGGAGGAATCCTCGGCGATATTCATTTAGCAGGTCAGGATTTTCTCGGATGATACCGGCGGAGTAGACCTTTTCAGCACTACGCACTCATAGGGGCGCAGCGTGTCGGCGGTGTCGGGGTAGTTACCCAGCAGTTTCTCGGCATCGGTCCAGCCTACGGGCAGGGGCTTGGCAATTTCCCGCTCCCGCAGGTTGCAGAGAACCAGCAGCTCCGTCTCGCCGTCGTACCGGCGATAGGCTAACAAATCCGCGTTGTCGGGGTACAAGAACTCGATTTTTCCCGCACTGATGACCGGCATTTTCTTGCGCAGGGCCACCAGCGTTTTGTAAAAGCTGCGGATGGAATCCGGGGCGTCCATTTGGGCAGCGGCGTTGATGGCCTTGTAGTTGTCGGCAATGCCGATCCACGGCGTACCGGTGGTAAACCCGGCGTTCTCGCTCGCGTCCCACTGCATCGGGGTGCGGCTGTCGTCGCGGCTGCGCTGGGCGATAATGTCCAGCGTCTCGGCCTCGGTCTTGCCCTGCTCTCGCAGGATCCTGTAGTAGTTGCGGCTCTCGATGTCGCGGTACTGCTCGATTTTCGTGAAGTGCGGGTTCGTCATGCCCAGCTCCTCACCCTGATAATGGTGCCGGCAACAGCCGTGACACAGCGAAGTTATTGAAGGGTCACGGTAGTTTCCTTTCGGCGTGTTTTTCTATCCTACCGCAGAGCCGCCAAAAACGCAACGTATTTTCTTCTTTGAAA
>OLRG01002861.1_pt1 | contig 11679 bp, 9 predicted proteins | sample 1672331 | NCBI WGS metagenome assembly OLRG01 (sample SAMEA3136672, study PRJEB25190) | human gut metagenome
TTATGTCCAATAAAGTTTTGATCACCAATTCACAGAAGGCCGTCAAGGTTCCTTCCGGTCTGCGCATTCTCATCCGCCGTGCCTGTAATGCCGTGCTGGAGTATGAGCATTTTGAAGCTCCTGCAGAGATCAGCGTGACCTTTGTGGATAACGCCGCCATTGCTGAGCTGAACAACCAGTACCGCAACAAGCCCATGCCCACCGACGTGCTGAGCTTCCCTCTGGGTGTAGACGGCAAATATGATGTTGACGAGAACAACGGCTGCAAAATGCTGGGTGACATCGTCATCAGTATGGAGCGTGCACAGGAGCAGGCAAACCTCTACGGCCATCCGCTGCAGCGTGAGGTAGCGTTCCTGACGGTGCACTCCATGCTGCACCTGCTGGGCTACGACCACGAAAATGGCGGTCTGGAAGCCATGCGGATGCGTGAGAAAGAGGAAGCTGTTCTGCTGCAGCTGGGCCTGCCGCGCACCGTAAGCTATACCGAGTAATTGATTCACCGTGCGGTTGCCGCACAATACAGACAGGAGCTAGATTTTGAGTAACGCTACACCCATTCAGGGGCATTATGATACTTCTTCCGTTTTTGTGGCTGTCATTGGCCGTCCCAATGTTGGCAAATCCAGTCTGACCAACCTTCTGGTTGGCGAAAAGGTAGCCATCGTCACTTCCAAGCCGCAGACCACCCGTACCCGCATTACCGGCGTGATCACCCGCGGGCCGCTGCAGTATGTGCTGCTGGATACACCCGGTGTGCACAAGGCGCGCAACAAACTGGGTAAACGGATGGATAAGACTGCCAGCGATTCCATTGCAGATGTGGATGTTTCCATGATGCTGTTTGAGCCTTACGGCGCACTGAATGAATCGGAAATGGTGCTGGTGGATATGCTGCGCAGCAGCGGCGGCCCGGCAATTGCAGTCATCAACAAGACCGACCTTGTCAAGGAGCCTGCTGATCTGGAAGCCCGCAAAGAAGAGCTGAAGGCATTGGGTGTATTCGGCGATATCTACACCATCAGCGTCCGTGATAACGACGGCTGCGAAGTGCTGTTCGATGCTTTGAGCCGCTATGCTGTGGAAGGCCCGCATTATTTTGATGATGATGCCTACACGGATATGCCGGAAAAGGAGCTTGTGGCGGAGGTCATCCGTGAAAAGGCCCTGCTGTTCATGCGCGACGAGATCCCCCATGGCATTGCTGTTGTGGTGGAGCGCTTCAAAGAGCGCCCGGGTATCGACCTGATCGATATTGATGTAAATATCTACTGCGAGCGCGAAAGCCACAAGGGCATGGTCATTGGAAAAGGCGGTGCAATGCTGAAAAAAATTGCCAGTGCTGCCCGTGCAGACTGCGAAGAGTTTTTGGGTTGCCGCGTCAATCTGCAGTGCTGGGTAAAGGTAAAATCCGATTGGCGTGATAACGAGTTCCTGCTGAACAACTTTGGCTTCAAGCAGAACACCAATAACCGCTGACACTTGCCAAAGCAGGACAGAATTCCCTTGGATGAACGGTTAAAATAAACCTGACACTATCCGTAACAGGGAAGAGGTGCTGCAAATGGATGCACAAGCAAGCTGGCAGGCGTTTGCCTGCACGGGAAACATTCTTCGTTATCTCGATTATAAACAACAGCGGCCGGAAGAAACCCCGGCAGAGGACCAAGAAAATGGAAGCCTTTGTAACCACGGGTCTGGTGCTGAAGGAGACCCGCTATAAGGAGTCGGACCGCATTCTGACGATCCTGACACCGGAACTGGGCGTGATCTCGGCAGCAGCGCAGAGCAGCCTGCGGCTGAAGAGCAAGCTGTTCAGCGCGTGCGGGCTGTTCTGCTATTCCGAGTTCACACTGGTGCCGGGCCGCAACATGTACACTGTGCGGGAAGCGGAAGTAAAAAATGTCTTTCACGGCATCTCGTCCAGTATTGAGGGCATGAGCCTTGCCATGTATATGGCTGAAATGGCAATGACCCTTTCGCCCACCGGGCAGGAGGCACAGCGGGAGCTTCGGCTGCTACTCAACTGTTTCTATATGATCAGCGAGAGCAAAACGGATCTGCGGGTGATCAAGGCCGTGTTTGAACTGCGCACAATGAGCGAGTGCGGCTTTATGCCGCAGATCGTGTGCTGCCGCGATTGCAGCGCCTATGATGGTGCTGCGTTCTATCTGGATGTGCAGGAAGGCCATCTGCTCTGTGCAGACTGCGCCGCAAAAGCAGGAAAGACCTGCAACCTTGATCAGGGCGCACTGTATGCGCTGCGGCACATCTGCCTTGTGGACGACAAAAAAATATTTGCATTCAAAATTTCTGTGGGCAGTCTGGAAAAGCTTTCCGCAGTGGCAGAGCGCTATGCACTGACCCACATGGACAAGCCTTTGAAAAGCTATGACTTTTTAAAGACCCTGCTGCCCTGAGCATAAAGGGAACCTATGGAAACAAGTTACTTAAAAACTCTGGAACTGGATAAGATCATCGCCCGTGCCGCAGAGGGCTGCGTGTGCAAGGAAGCGCGCGAAATGCTGCTTGCCACTCAGCCGCAGTGCGACCCGGACGAGGTGCGCTATGCGCTGGAAAAGACCGATGCCATCAACACCCTGCTGATCAAAAACGGCTCCCCGCGCTTTGGCGGCGTGGAGAATGTCAGTCAGCTGGCGGCCCGCGCCGTAAAAGGCGGCGTACTTTCAATGGGCGAGCTGTTGATGGTGGCTGGTGCACTGCGCAATTTTCAGAATCTTTCAAGCTGGTATGGTGCTTCGGAGCACGACGCTCTGCCTACAGACGATCTGTTCTATGCGCTGGCACCGCAGCCGGGCCTGGAACAGCAGATCTCCAGCGCCATTCTGGCACCGGATGCCATGGCAGACACGGCCTCTTATACCCTGAACGATCTGCGCAAAAAGATCCGCGCAACGGAGAACAGCATCCGTGACCGTCTGGAGAGCATGGTCCGCAATATGGATACCTCCAAGTATCTACAGGAAAGCGTGGTTTCCATGCGCAATGGCCGGTATGTTGTGCCGGTCAAGAGCGAATACCGCGGTGAGGTGAACGGCATTATTCATGATGTTTCGTCTACCGGAGCCACCGTCTTTGTGGAGCCGCAGGCCGTTGTGGAAGCCAATGCCCGCATTTTGCAGTACCGTGCGCAGGAAGCGCAGGAGATCGAGCGCATTCTGGTGGCCTTTACCGCACAGGTGGCTGCCATTGAGCCGCAGTTTCAGTACAGCTACAAAGCCATGCTGGAGATCGACATCCTGCTGGCAAAGGCGCGGCTTGCGCTGGAGTTGAAAGCCTTTAAGCCCGCTGTGCGGACGGATTCTTCCTTTAATCTGATCCGCGCCCGCCACCCGCTGATCGACCCGCAAAAGTGCGTTCCTGTGGATATTGCACTGGGCGGGGAATACGATTCCCTTATCATCACCGGCCCGAACACCGGCGGTAAGACGGTCACCCTGAAAACCGCCGGTCTGCTGTGCGCCATGGCACAGTGCGGTTTTTTGATTCCTGCTGACGAGCGCAGCGAGATCTGCGTGTTTGATGAATTTCTGGTGGATATCGGCGATGAACAGAGCATTGAGCAGAGCCTTTCCACCTTCTCTGGCCACATGAAAAAAATCACCGGTATTCTGGAACTGGCTATGCCGCACACCCTTGTGCTGCTGGACGAGCTGGGTGCCGGTACCGACCCCGCTGAGGGTGCCGCGCTGGCAGTTGCCATCATTGAGGAGCTGCGCCGCCGTGGCGTACTGCTGATGGCGACCACCCACTATGCGGAACTGAAGGTCTTTGCACTGGAGACTAAGGGTGTGGTCAACGCCAGTTGCGAGTTTGATCTGGAGACCCTGCGTCCCACCTATAAGCTGAGCGTGGGCGTACCGGGCAAATCCAACGCATTCCTGATCAGCGAAAAACTGGGCATCCCCAGCCGCGTCATTGAAGCGGCTCAGCAGCATCTGTCTGCCGAGGATAAGCGTCTGGATGCGGTTCTGGGTCAGCTGGACGACCTGAAGCTGCAGCTGAAGGAAAGCCAGAACGAAGTGGAGCAGCTGCGCAACGAAGCTTCCCATCAGCTGGAAGCCGCCCGCAAAAAACGGGATGAGTTGATCCAGCAGGGCGAGAATGAATTGGAAGCCGCCCGTGCCAAGGCGCGCACGCTGGCACAGCAGGTGGAAACGCAGGCCTACGCACTGACCGATGAACTGCGCCAGCTGCAAAAGGACGAGCGCATGAGCGCCCAGCAGAAGGCGCAGCGTGCCCGCGAAATTGCCAAAAAGGAGACCGAAAAGCTGTTTGCCGGTACGGAGGTGGTGCATAACCCCGTCAAGGAGTTTGTACCGCTGAAGGATGTAAAGGTGGGACAGGAGGTCTGCATTGCAGAATTGAACCAGCTGGCCACCGTTCTGGCGCTGCCAGACAAAAACGGCGATGTTCTGGTGCGTGCCGGTATCATCAAGACTAAGGTGCCCCTCAAGGGCCTGAAGCAACCGGAAAAGCTGGTAAAAGAACCCACTGCGCCCAAGACCAAAGCGCAGCAGCGGTATTCCCGCCTGACCGGCGACACCAACCGTCCCAACGGCAGGGTAGAGCGCGTACAGCGCACCGCCAAAATGGAGTGCAACCTGCTGGGGCTGACGGTGGACGAGGCACTGTCGGAGGTGGATTCCTTTATTGACCGCGCCATCCTGAACGGACAGACGGTGGTCTACTTGATCCACGGCAACGGCACCGGCGCACTGCGCACTGCCATCCATAAGCATTTGCGTGGCAACCGCATGGTCAAAAGCTTCCGTCTTGGTCGTTACGGCGAAGGTGAGAGCGGCGTGACGGTTGTAGAACTGAAATAACCCAGTAAGGACTGCCTTTTGAAAAATTGGCAGTCTTTTTTTGTTGCAGCGCAGGGAAAAGGCGAGTATACTCGTATTATATAAATAGGAATGTAAAACGAACAGGAAGTAAAGCTTTATGCCAACCAGTCAGCGCAGACCAGTAAATAAACATAGCAAATGCAAAACGCACCGCCGCAAAGCCCAGCGTCGGATTTTGCATGGACTACTGCTTGTTTTTGCGGCATTGATGCTCTGTTTCGGCCTGTTTTTATGGAAGGCGGCGCTAGAACTGAATGCGCCCGCAGAACCTGCAGTCTCGGCCGCAGAGGATGATTTTCGTCCTGTGGTGGGCGACCCGCCGTACCGTGTGGCAGTGGACGCCGGACATGGCGGCAGTGACCCGGGCGCAAGGGGAGTGGTCGAAGAAAAACAGGTCACCGCAGCCACGGCTGCTGCGCTGCTCCAATGGTTAGAAGAGGATTCGAATTACATCCCGCTGCAAACCCGGGAAAGCTTTGATGCAACCGCCACGCCTGCCCAGCGTGCAGCCGAAGCCAGCGCCCAAAGCCCGCAGCTGCTGCTGTCTATCCACGGCAACTCCGCAGCCAATGGCTCTACGGCAGCCGGGTTTGAATGCTATCCGGCAGTGCCCGGGCGTACATGGCATCAGGAAAGTTTTTATTTTGCAAAACTGCTGGCAGGTGGAATGCAGAGCATCGGCGCAAGGCTGCGCGGGCGAGGGGGAGTGCGTTACATTTATTATCTGGAAAACGACCAGAAGCAGCTGGTGGAGAATACCTACACGCAGGTGCGGCCTGAGCGCAGCTTTACGCTGCTGGAGGATGTGGATTGTCCGGCAGTGTTGGCAGAGCAGTGTTTTGTGACGAACGATGAGGATGTGGAGCATTTTGGCAGTGAACAGGGCTGCAAGGCAGTAGCACGCATTTATTACGAAGCCATCTGTGCATACTTCGGTACAGAACCGCTGCCGGTGAAATGAACATCGCATCACCAAAGGAAAAGAAACGATACTGCTTTTATAACAGGACCTGTAACGCACTGGAACGGCTACCGCAGGCATAAGTTGAACGCTTGAACATACTGGTAATACGTCCAGCGGCGTAGAAGCGGCCGTGTGCAAACAGAAAAGCGTCCACAGAAGCTGCCGAAAATCTGACAGAAAGAGAGAAGGGCAGCTTCTCTTTTTAATTGTACATGTTTCGTATAATGCACGTTATGCGAAACTTAGGGAAGTAAAAAATGCCCATTTCCCGGATTTTTGGCGTTCCAGCCTCAGCTGGCTCATTTTCGGGCTTAGTTCAGCCGTTCTGCACATTCTGCAATTTTTATCATATTTTATGGTTTTATTTGTCTCATGCTTACAGATGCTTCCTGTGTTATGCGCTGCTGCATCGGTTCATTTGTAATTCATTTTATTCCAGTAAGCATCTATGTGCTTGCTTTATAACATTTGTTTTTGTGTAGACATTACGTTGCGCGTTTCTATGGATGCTCCTGTATGTATTGCTGCTGACTGCTTATAATGTAAATTATAAAGACCCATGACGTTATCCGGTCAAGCCGGATCGCGCCATAGGTCTTTGAATCGTCTCAGACGTTTTGTGCGGGTTCAAGTATCGATCGATGAATCGTTGGTTTCTTCGTTGGACATTGCCGAGATATCTGCCCGGAAGCCATCCTGTGCAGCGCCCTCAAAGGCCGCCATAGGGCCGGACGGCTCAGAAGCGTCCTCTCCCGCCGGGTCATTTTCAACGGATGTCTCCCCTGCCGTATTTGTTGTATCCAAGCTTGCTTTTGCGGCTTTGATGGGTAGCACCTTGCCCAGTGGGTTTTCTTCAATGGCAGAGCGCACCTGAAATTCTTGCAGGTGCGTATAAATTTGTGTTGTTCCCACACTGCTGTGCCCCAGAAGCTGCTTGAGGGTAAGGATATCCACATTGCCGGTCTGATACATCAGCGTTGCGGCGGTGTGACGCAGCTTATGGGTGGAAAAGCCCTTCAGCCCCGCAGCCTTCATTGCACCGGAGATCAGCTGTTCTACTCTGCGGTTCGAAATACGTTCCTTGCGCATACGGGTAATAAACACCGCTTTTTCCTTGGGTGAAAGCCCCTCCATGGTGTTGCGCTTGCGCAGATATAGTTGCAGTGCCTCCACGCAGGCATCATTCAGGTAGACCATACGCTCTTTATGGCCTTTTCCGAACAGGCGAATCTGACGCTGCTCTAAATCGATGTCTCCAAGGTCCATGCCCACCAGTTCCGCAAGACGCATACCGCAGTTGAGAAACAGCACCACCATGCAATAGTCCCGCTCCGGGAAATCGCTCTGGGTCTGGGTGCTCTCCAAAAGCGAGATTGACTGCTCTGCCGTCAGGTACTTGGGCAATACTTTATCCTGCTTGGGCGGGCGGATGGCCGCCGTAGGGTCCTCGGATAAGCGGTTGACCTGATTGACCAGATAATCATAAAAACCGTGCAGACTGGCCAGCCGCCGGGCGGTAGAGGATTTTTTGTTGCCGCATTCCCGGTTCAGAAAATACAGATATTCGTAGATATCCTCTTTTGTTATGCTGCCCCAGAAGGCTGTATCCAGCCCTTTGGGATCGATCTCCTTAAATTCTGCATCTGTGGCCACAAGCCCGCGGCGGCGCTTCATAAAGCGGCTGAAGGAGCGTAGGTCACAGTAATAACTGAACGCCGTATTGGCGCTTTTGCCGGCGATTACTTCAAGATAACGTACATATTCCACAATATCCGGGGCAGCATCCTCAAAGGGCGCGTGCTTGCCGGGATTTCTTTCGTCCAGATAGATCGACATAGGTTCCTCGTTTCATCACAGGCGGTCATTTTTTAGCGCATTGATGGCATCTGCGATATACGCTGCACCGACCAGCTTCATGCCGGGATAATCTGCGGCATTCAGGTGTGCAAGGCTGTGCTTTGGGATAACAGCCCGCTCAAAGCCGATACGCTCAGCCTCGTGCAGGCGCTGTTCCAGATTGGGCACACTGCGCACTTCCCCGCCCAGACCTACCTCACCAATGGCGATAAGCTTATCGCTGACCGGGCGGTCCAGCAGCGAGGAGACCATGCTCAGGCAGACTGCAAGGTCGCAGGCGGTATCCCGCAGTGCAATGCCGCCCACAATGTTGACGTAAACATCCAGATTGCCAAAGAAGTACCCTGCCCGCTTTTCCAGCACGGCGATCAAAAGGTTCATGCGGTTATAGTCGTATCCGCTGCAGGCGCGACGGGGTGCCGGAAAATTCGTCTTGGTGGCAAGTGCCTGTATCTCGCTTAGGATAGGACGGCTACCCTCCATGGTGCAGGCCACGCAGTTGCCGGAAACGCCCAGCGGACGTCCTTCCAGCAGCATCTGGGATGGATTTTCGATTTCGGCAAGCCCTGTGCCGGTCATATCGAACATTCCCAGCTCATTAGTGGAGCCGTAGCGGTTTTTGGCTGCCCGCAGAATGCGGTACGGCAGCATCTTGTCGCCCTCAAAGTAGAGTACCGTATCCACGATATGTTCCATGACCTTGGGGCCTGCAATTGCGCCATCCTTGTTCACATGACCCACGATAAACATGGGAATCTCCTGCTTTTTGGCTACCGCCAGCAGCCGGGCAGCGCTTTCCTTCACCTGACTGACCGTGCCAGACGAGGACGAGATATCCATGCAGCGCATGGTCTGGATGGAGTCGATGACCACAAGATCCGGCTTTTCCTTTTCGATCAGACCGCAAATCTCGTCTACGTCGTTTTCCGCCGCCAGAAAGATGTTATTCTGCGGTACCTTCAGCCGTGCTGCCCGCAGCTTGACCTGCCGGACAGACTCCTCGCCAGTGATATACAGCACGCTGTGCTGATTGGAGATGGCACCGCACAGCTGTAACAGCATAGTGGATTTACCCACGCCAGGCTCACCGCTCAAAAGAACTACACCGCCCAGCACGATACCGCCGCCCAATACGCGGTCCAGTTCCGAGATGCCGGTCAGGATGCGGCTCTTTTCCTCCGTGGTGCTGATCTCTGACAGCCGCCGGGCGGTCAGGGTGGTCACGCCCTCCTGACGAGCCGCGGCAGCCTGACGGGCGGCAGGAGTCCCTGCCTTAGGGGCTTCGGCCACAACATCCTCGTTCATGGTATTCCAGCTGCCGCAGCTGGGGCAGCGCCCCATCCAGCGGGGGCTTGTCTCTCCGCAATTGGAGCATACATAGACGGATTTTAGTTTCATGTCTGTCCCTCATTTATTATGGTCTTTTGTTATTGTAACACACTGCGCCAAAACCCGCAAGAAAAGGATACCATTTACAGGCGGCTGCCCAAATACGAAAGCCCTGCCGCCGCGCCGCACAGCGGCAGCAGCATAACCATGGTCAGCAGATATTGTCCCATCAGTGCCCGCACTCCAGGGCGGGCTTGTCCGCCGGGATGCTTGCGGAAAGAATATGCGTGGATTCGGCTGCTGACCTGCAAAGCGCAGGCCCCGAAAAAGCACAGACAACCGCTTGCTGCTGCCGCCGGTAAGCCTGTCCATAGCAGCGCCGGAAGTATTGCTTTCCACCCGCCTGCGGCGCAAAGCTGTACCATAAGCAGCCCGCTGCCCAAGCCGTACAACATCATATTGCCAAAGATCATTACTGGGCCAAGGGCAGAAAGCCCCAATACCAGAAACAGGCTGACCACAAGGCCGAGTGTCAGGTATTCCATGCCGAAAAGCTGTACAGCCCCCTGCATACCGCTCGGTGTAAACAGCCCTTGCCACGCTTCCAGATAATACCGCAACAGCTCTGCCTGCCGGGCATCGCATACGGCCTGTAACACACCGGCTGCCGTACACCCCAGCAGAAACGCCGCAGCCAGCAGCCAGCAATCCTGGGTGGCGTGGCGCTTTGCCGGGATGCAGGGCTCTTTTTGCGTCAATTGCTCTGCCGGTTCAGCTGCCTGTGCCGGTACAGGCGGAAGGGCAGGCTCTTCTGTTTGCACCGGTAGGCCGACCGTCTGCGGCAGCAAAGAAAGGCTTTCTTCTGATTTTGTCTGTTCATAGATCCACATACGCTGTTTTCTCCCTCTGATGGATTCGATTTGCTGGATCGATCAACGAAGCGTGTGCCTGTGGCTGCGCAGGGTGACCCCAAGAAGCCCGCCAATGCAACCGCAGAGCAGCACCACCAGAATGCGGCATACCACAGCAGGCTCGGCGGCAGTGCCGTTCCATGCAGCAGAAAGCGCCAGCGGCACTGCCAGAAATGTACTTTGGAGCAGTCCCGTCAACAGACCGTGTGCCTTTTTACGGAACGTCGCCGCCAGTGCACACAACAAACTGCCCATGCACACAGCTGTTGTGGCAAGTATCGGCACTACACCGCCGGAGCAGCCCTGCCCGGCCATCAGCTGCGCAAAACATGCCAAAGCTGCCGCCGTTACAGCTACCCCCAGCACCCCGAAAGCCAGAAACGAAAGAAGCTCCGCCGGGAAACCTCGAGACTCAGACATAACAAAACCGCCTCCCTGCACATAGTCTATGCAGGGAGGCGGTTCATGTATGCACGGTGTAAACGCTTACTTCTTGTCGGCAGGAGCCTTGTCCATGTTCAGCTTTTCGACCGAAGAGATCGCAGACTTGGTGAAGCGGATCTTCACGCGGTCGGCGCCGGTCTCCAGAACAAAGGTGTCATCCTTGATGGCGACAACGCGGCCAATGACACCGCCGATGGTGGTGACCTGATCGCCGATCTCCAGACTGCTGCGCATAGCGGCATCCTTCTTTTCCTGCTTCTTCTGGGGACGGTAGATCATGAAGTACAGCAGGACCAGCATCAGTGCCAGCGTGAAGAACAGGCTGATATAGCCTTCGGACGTGGTAGTCAGAAATTGCATGGGGCAAAATCTCCTCTCAAAAATTCAGATAATGCTATTATACCCTCTTATCAGCCTTGTTGCAAGGCTAAAGTTTAAATTCGGGTATCCAGAAGTTTAACGTATCTGTCATGGAAGGCGGTAAAGGTGCCGGCATCCAGTTCGTCCCGGATACGTTCCATCAGATGATTGTAGAACCACAGATTGTGCATCACGGTCAGGCGCATACCCAACATCTCATCTGCCTTGAGCAGGTGCCGGATGTAGGCGCGGGAATAGTTGCGGCACACCGGGCAGCCGCAGGCGGGGTCAATGGGACGCTCGTCCCGCTCGTACTTGGCATTCTTGATGTTAATGATGCCGCTCCATGTATTCAGGTGGCCGTGGCGGGCATTGCGGCTGGGCATAACGCAGTCAAACAAATCCACACCACGGGCTACGGCCTCGATGATGTTGCCGGGGGTGCCGACGCCCATCAGATAGCGGATCTTGTCCTTGGGCATGTGCGGCTCCACCTGACTGATCATCTCATACATCACCTCGGTGGGCTCACCCACAGCCAGACCGCCGATGGCGTAGCCGTCCAATTCCAACTCGGCGATCTGCTTCATGTGCTCCACACGCAGGTCTGCATAGGTGCAGCCCTGATTGATGCCGAACAGAAGCTGATCCGGGTTGACCGAGATACCCTCGTGCTTCAGGCGTGCCATTTCGGCCTTGCAGCGCTTCAGCCAGCGGGTGGTGCGCTCGCAGCTGTCCTTGGAGTAATCGTGCTGGGCGGGGTTCTCCACGCACTCATCAAAGGCCATGGCAATGGTAGAGCCCAAGTTTGCCTGGATCTGCATGCTCTCCTCCGGCCCCATGAAGATGCGGTGCCCGTCCAGATGGGAGGCGAAGGTCACGCCCTCCTCGGTGATCTTGCGCAGCTTTGCCAGACTGAATACCTGAAATCCACCGCTGTCGG
>OLRG01002877.1_pt1 | contig 11607 bp, 10 predicted proteins | sample 1672331 | NCBI WGS metagenome assembly OLRG01 (sample SAMEA3136672, study PRJEB25190) | human gut metagenome
TTGACCGTGGGGTTCTTGTTCGAGTTCTCCTGCTTGGCTTCCTCGTTGTTGCACTCGATCAGCGACAGAATCTTGTCGTCGGTGGTGTTGGACTGGCGCTTGAGCGTTTGGTTGTAGCGATAGATGATGTACTTGCGCGCGACGGAGTAACGGCCCTGCGCCATGATCTGGTTCTCGACCATGTCCTGGACCTCTTCCACGGACACGGTATGGCCCGAGCGGCTGCAGAGCCACTCGACGCTGTGCGCCGCCAGCGCGATCTGGTCTTCGGTCAGGCGCTCCTCGGGAACGACATCCCCGTTGGCACCCTTGATGGCGTTGACGATCTTGTTGATGTCGAACGTAACCTCGGAGCCGCTGCGCTTGATGATCTTCATGCCGCTCACACCCTTCTTGCTTCTCGCGCAAGGTGCCTGGCGGGCGCCTTGCGGATTACCTTCATCCGAGCGCAAAAGGCCACACAGGGCATGACCTGCGCGTTCGGAAATTTCGTGAAAATTTGCGACCTCGGTGCGTTCGGGTCGCTTGGTCGGTGTCCTTATGATACGCCATTTCGCCCCAATATATTGTGTTTTATTCCGCTGAAAAATCCATGGATGGGGGTATGGGGTTGTTTTCCACCATGGCTGGAAAACCGCGAAACCCCCGGTCGTCATTCGTAAAGCGACATTTTTCGGAGGCGATTTCGGCAGTGGTTTTCCACCATCGAAAACGATGTGGATTTCGGCGAAAGGGGCGTCAAACGCATAGGTTTCGCGACACTTTCGCAACAAGGGGTTGACGCGGCCGGGCTTCTGGCTAGAGGGGCGGCGGGGCGAAATAGAGCAGCGTTCCCGGGCGTGTCTTCCAGATTAGGCGCCGGCGCTGATGACGGCGTGAAGCGCAGAGCCGGGCGCTGTTTTCGCCCGCTTCTGCGCAAAACCGCCCAGAAGATGCCTTCTATTGTTAAAAAATTTCGCGAACCGCAAGTCACCGATGACATACCCGGTACGCGTGCTTAGTATAGGTTTATTTCAAAAGCGCCTTGCCGCACGGCGGGGTTGGAAAACCGCGCGGCAGGCGATGCGAGAGGATCGACATAATGGATACAGAAAAGCACGCAAATAGCGCGGCAGCGGGCAAAACCGCCGGTTCGGAGCTTGATGAGAAGCGCATCGCGAACAAACTTGCCATTGTGGGAGTAAGCGGCAACGTAACGCTGTCGGCGTTCAAATTGTTCGCAGGCATATTCGGCAACTCGGCGGCCATGGTTTCGGACGCCGTGCACTCGCTGTCCGATGTGTTCGCCACCGCCATCGCGTTCCTGGGCGTGAGGATCTCGCAGCGCGATGCGGACGAGAGCCACCCTTACGGCCACGAGCGCTTCGAGTGCCTGGCGTCCATGGCGCTCGGCCTGATATTGGCGGCGACGGGCGCCGGCATCGGGTTCGCCTCGATCCAGTCGATCGCGACGGGCGCATACGAGCATGCGACGGCGCCCGGCTGGCTGGCGCTATCCGCCGCAGTAGTGAGCATCGTCGCGAAGGAGGGCATGTTCTGGTACACGCGACACTGGGCGCGCATCATGAACTCCGACGCGTTCATGGCCGACGCCTGGCATCACCGCTCGGATGCGCTGTCGTCGGTGGGCGCCCTTGCGGGCATCGGCGGCGCCATGCTCGGTTGGGGCGTGTGCGACCCGCTGGCGTCCATCGTCATCTGCCTAATCATCTTCAAGGTGGCCTTCGAGGTGCTGCGCGATGCGGTGGACAAAGTGACGGACACGCCGTGCGCTCCTACATTCGAACTCGAGGTGCGCGATTGCATCCTGGCGCAGGACGGGGTGCTGCGCATCGACACGCTGCGCACGCGCAAATTCGGCAACAAGGTATATGTAGACGCCGAGATCGCCGTTGATGGACAGCTACGACTGGTGGATGCCCACGCGATAGCCGAGCGCGCCCACGATGCCGTCGAGCAGAGCTTCCCCACCGTGAAGCACATCATGATCCACGAGAATCCCGCGTAAGAGCTGCGAACGCGACGGCTTTGGCGGAGCGCGCAGCGTGCTCACAAGCGCTGTCGGCGCGATAAAGGGACGAGCCTGATAATAACGGCCCAGCCGGCAAGCGCCATCGAACCAGCCGAGATCGATGGCTAAGCGAATCGTCGACGTGTTGCGGGGATGGGATGAGGGGCTTTCTCTATTCGCTATACTGGGGCGCATGGCAAATTACCAACATATATCGCATGGGTTTGAGCCCGTGTTCGACGAACATTCGCGAATTCTGGTGCTGGGGTCGTTTCCCTCGGTCCTCTCGCGCGAGAACGCCTTTTACTACGGCAACCCGCAAAACCGCTTCTGGCGCGTGATGGCCGCATGCTTGGGCGAACCCGTGCCGCAAAACGAGGGCGGATTGAGCGACAACGGACGGCCCTTGACGCTTGAGGAGTCGATTGCGGCGAAGAAGCAGATGCTGCTTGAGCACGGTATCGCCTTATGGGACGTCATAGCCTCGTGCGACATCAAGGGATCTAGCGACGCGAGTATCAAGAATGTGGTGCCCGCGCAGGTGGAGCGCATCCTGGAAGAAGCGCATATCGGCGCCGTGATCTGCAACGGGGGCACGGCCGGGCGGCTGTACAAGCGCTACCTGCAATGGCAGGTGGGGCTGGCGGCGCACGTGCTGCCCTCAACGAGCCCTGCGAACGCGGCTTGGCAGCTGGAGCGCTTGACCGCGCGCTGGCAAGAAGAGCTGCTGCCGCTTTTGGAAGCCGCGGAGACCGGAGCGCTGGGCGAGGTCCCATCGCCGAGCAGCGTCAAACGCGGATTCGTGACGGCGAAAACCCAAGTGGCGAAGCGGTCGAGCGTGAATGGGGCGGACGGCGGGCATGCGAGCGACCCTCGAGACGATACGGCAGCAAACGCAAATGAGGCAGATAGCAAACACCAAGCCGCCCGCTCGGGTGATGCCGCAACCGGGACGCCGGCGCCTTCGGCAACCGACGGCGCAGCGAAAAGCGCATCTGCATGGGCGCTGGCAGATACGACGACAGCCGCCAGCGCGATACCCGGAACAGCAGGCGAAGGCCGCGTCGAAATCGTCACCGTACGCGTCCCTTCCCCAGCCGCATCGAATTATGCAGTGCACAAAAGCATGCAGGGCAACAAGCGGGCGAACACGAAGCCCGAGCTGCTGGTGCGCGAGCGCTTGCGGAAAGCGGGGCTGACAGGTTATCGGCTGCAATGGAAGGTACCCGGGCATCCCGACATCGCTTGGCCGGGCAAACGCGTTGCGATCGAGGTGCGGGGTTGTTTTTGGCATCGCTGCCCACATTGCAAGCCGAGCACTCCAAAGAAGAACACGGAGTATTGGGAGGCGAAATTCGCCCGAAACACGGAGCGCGACGAGGAGAACGTCCGCAAACTCGAGGAAATGGGCTGGCGCGTGCACGTGATCTGGGAGTGCCAGCTGAAAAAGAACGCTATCGATGCCACGATGGCGGATTTGCTGCCGAAGCTTGCCGCCGAGCTGGGGAAAGAGCTTGCGGAGGCACCGGCAGCAAACGAGACCGGACAGCAAACAAACACGAGCGCCACAACAGGAAAGCGCCATTTCATGTACGTGATCGAGTGCGCCGATGGCAGCCTGTACACCGGGTACTCCCCTGACGTGCAGGCGCGATTCGCTACGCATCAAGCGGGCACGGGCGCGAAATACACGCGCGGGCGCGGGCCGCTGAACCTGCTCGCCGTAGCCGAATTTCCCACCAAGCACGACGCCATGAGCGCGGAATACCGCTTCAAGCGCCTAAGCCGCGATCGCAAAGACGAGCTGTTGGCGAAAGCCGCCGAACCTGAAGCCGATTTCGCAAGGTTGCTTCAAGAGGAATTCGGGCTTTAGAAAGGCAGATGACGCGTTGGCAAATGCGCCATTTGCCTCCGCCGAGAAGGTCGCGAATCATAACGGCCCGCAACACCCACAGAACGGCGAGCGGTTTCATGCCGCTCGCCGCTCGCTTTCGCTCGCCTTGCCTAGCCCTTCACCAGCATGACCGCAATGGTGTTCAGGTAGTCGAGGGCACCCGCTTTAACGACCGCCCTGTCGCCGCGAGCGTATTCGTTTTCACAGGCGATCCAGTCGGCCCAAGCCTCGCACGTGCACGTCATCTGATGCTATTCTTGAACCGCTTCTCGGAGGCGCATCGTGCAACTTTGGCTTGTTGCGGCTTTTGCGTCCGCGCTGTTCGCGGGCATTGTTTCCATCCTTGCCAAGTGCGGCATCAAAACCATTGATTCCGACGTTGCCACGGCGCTTCGCACCTGCGTTGTGGCCGTTTTCACGTGGGTGATGGTGGCGATTGCGGGCTCGGCAGGGACGATTGGCGGCATCTCGCCGAAGTCGTGGCTGTTCCTTGCGCTATCCGGCTTGGCGACGGGCGGTTCGTGGATCTGCTACTTCAAGGCGCTTTCGGTCGGCGACGTCAACAAGGTCGTACCCATCGATAAGTCAAGCACGCTTATGGCCGTCGTTCTTTCCATCGTGCTTTTCAACGAAACCGGCGATTTGGGCCTTCGCCTTGCCGGCACCGCGCTTGTTGCGGCGTGCGGGTGAGGCTTGAGTGCGACTTCTGGGCGGTTTTGCAGGCGGAATCGACCCCAAAGGCCGCAGGCCGCCAGCGTTTTCCCAGGTCGGCAATGCCGATATCGAACAACGGCCGCGAAAAACCGCCCAGAACCCCGGAGACCATGTCAAAATCGGGGGCTGTTTGCTGCGAAACCGTACAGAAGTCGCCATACGAAGACGAGACAGGGGCCGCTCTGCGGGGCGGCATCGGCCTGACGTCCATCGTGATGGGTACCGCATTTGTTGAGACATGCGATTCAGGGGGGCGTCGGCAGAGCCGAATGGCCAGTAAAAGGACCTTCGCCAGACGGAGGACCCCGCAAAAGGCCTTCGCCCGGACGGAAAACCCCAAAACCGCTTTCGGCAGACGGACGGGTCCGCCGAAACCACATTCACCTGCCTGCCAACCCACGTTCTCGAGTCAATGCACAGCGGCTTTTCATCGCGCAACCAGCCGTTGCTAGGATATGCGTCTATCTGCGCGTATGCTGACATTATCGAAACGAGCCCGCCGAGAGGAGCACTCATGGCCTTCGCAGAAAAACTTGTCGCCGTACGGCGCGCGCACAACCTCACGCAAGACCAGCTTGCCGAGAAGCTTTACGTCACCCGCCAAGCCGTGAGCCGCTGGGAGCGCGGCGAGGTGACGCCTGGGATCGACATGATGAAGCTCATAGCCGCCGTCAGCGGCGAGCCGCTGGCGCACCTGCTGGAGATGCCCGAGCATTATTGCGAAAGTTGCGGCATGTATCTTACGCCCGACAATTGCGGAACCGACGCCGCTGGCAACAAGACCGACCATTACTGCAAGTGGTGCTACGACCGCGGCGGCTACACCTATGAGACCACCATGGAAGCCATGATCGAGGATTGCGCGCCGCGACTGGCGAAGAACACGGGCATGACGCTTGACGAGGCGGTCTCGCTCATGGGGGCGGTTTTGCCCCAGCTTGAGCGCTGGCGCGCCGTGCGCGAAAACGAGCAGCACTATGGAGCGGAAGCGCGCGAACGCTACGGTAACGAAGCAGTTGATGCCATGAACGAGCGGATCCTCGATATGGATCCTGCCACCTGGAACGACATGAAAGAACTCGAAAAAGCGATCTTGGGCCAGCTTTCCATCGCTCTGTTCGATGGCGATGCAACCAGTCCCGAAGCCGCGAAGCTTGCGCAGATGCACCGCCGCTGGATCGGCCTGCAATGGGGAGCCGAGCCCGAACGGGATATCTACCTGAGGCTCGTGCGCAGCTATCTGGCAGACCCCCGATTCATCTCATACTACGACGAGCCTTGCGGCAAAGGGGCAATGGCGTTTTTGGTTACAGCCGTGGAAGGCACGCTGGGAGAATAGCCCCCAACAACATCGCAGGGGCCCTTGCAAAACGCAAAGGCCCCTGCAGCTGCACGCCTTAGCGCCAGCCGTAGCCTTTTGCGTGGCGTGCCACCAATCCGATAGTCAGGATGCTGGCAGCGACCTCCGCCACGATGATCGACCACCAAATGCTATCCGCACCGAAGAACACGGGCAGCAAGATAATCGAACCGAGCTCGAAGACGAACGTGTGGACGAAGGAGATCAACGCCGAGATCTTGCCGTTCTCGACCGCCGTGAACATGACTGAGCCGAAATAGGTCACGCCCATCAGCAGGAACGCGATGCTGTACATGCGGAACGCGTGGATCGTCAGCGCCATCAATACGCCATCATAACCCGTGAACGCAAATGCCAACGGCTGCGCCAAAAGCTGAGCGACCAAGAACGCCCCAATGCCCATCGCCGCCGTAAGCGTGGCACCGTTGCCGAACAAGCTGCGCTTCTCGTGGTTGTTTCCCGCACCGTGCTGATAGCTCATCAACGGAGCCATACCCTCGGTAAGGCCGCCGAACGCCGCGCCGATCAGCATCGATGCGTACTCGATGACCGCATAGGCGGCAACGCCGTCAGGGCCGAACAGATTCATGAGCTGCAGGTTGTACGCCGTGGCGACCACTGACATGGCGGCGCATCCAACCATCTCGGAAACGCCGTTGACGATCGAACGAGGCAAGACGCCTTGCACCCAGCGAGGACGCACGAGCTTCAAAACGCCGACCTTGCCCCGTGCGAACAGGACGACCATGAGCATTGCCGACGAGTACTCGGCGATGCAGGTTGCCGTGGCGGCGCCCTCGATCCCCATGCCGAACACGCCCATGAGCACGGCATCCAAGCCGATGTTGACCACGCCCGCGGTAAGCGACGACAGGAACCCGAAGCCGGGTTTGCCCGCCACGGAGCAGAACATCTCGAACACATAGGTGAGCATGAACATCGGCAGGCACAGGAATACAATCTTGCCATACGTTGCAGCCATAGGCGCCATCTCGGCAGACGCGCCAAGCAGCACGACCGCTTCGTCCATGAACGCCATGCCCAGAACGGAGCAAACCACGCCGGTTACAAACGTCGCCCAAGCTATGAGCGAGAATGCGCGGTTCGCGCCCTTCCTGTCGCCGGCACCGAGAAGCTGTCCTACGACCGCGCTGCCGCCCGAGCCCATCATGATGCCCAGCGCGGACACGATAACGATGAACGGCAAGACAATGGTCATCGAGGCCAGCGCATCTTTGCCGACCAGATTCGAGACGAACAGGCCGTCGATGATGCCATAAGCCGAGCTGACGAACATCATCGCCATGGCCGGCAGCGTGTACTTTAATAGCTTGCTTTTCGTGAAATGTTGCGAAAGGACGTCCATGCCCTTAATCCCTCTTATGGTCGTGACGGTGCTGTTATCGAACTGACGACCGGTCATACTAGTCTAACCGTTGACTGGTTTAGTCTATGGTTAGACCTTTGTCACCAATCAAGCATGGAAACCACATAAGGCGGGAACGGGCATCGCGAGATTTGGAGAACGGAGGGGCACCCCGCATTCTACTCGATCAGCCCCAACGCCGGGGCTATGACCTTCGTGTAGAGGACCAGCCAGATGGTCGAGACGCAGAAGCCGCCCAGGACGTCGCTGGCATAATGGACCCCCAGGTAGATGCGGCTTATGCCGACCATCACGATGACCAGCGCGAACAGGCACATCAGCGCGATGCGGCGACGCGGGTTGCGCTCATAGCGCCATACGCACCACGCCAGCAGGCCGAAAACGGCCATCGCGGCCATGGAATGCCCCGAGGGGAAGCTGAACCCGGACACGTCGACCAGCCGCAGCACATCGGGGCGCGGGCGCTGGATGGCGAACTTCATCGCCTGGTTCAGCAACACGACCAGGCCCAAGTTCAGCACGTTGCACCAACCCGGACGTTTGACCGGCGTGAAGGCCGCGGCAACGCCGAGCACCACGAGCAACGTCACCGGCGTGGCCAGCGCCGAGAAGCTTTCCATGATGGGCGTGAGCCACGGCTGACGAAGCTGCTCGCCGAACAGCCACCATGCCGCCACATCGAGCTTCATGTTCTCCTTGTCAAGCACGTTCTCCAGCAGCATCACCAGCACGATGGCGCACACCGACGTCACCACCAGCGTGCGGTTCTCCTTCACGTAGCGCGAAAGGCTTCGCGCGGCCTTGCCGGCACCCGACGCAATCCCCAACCTGGTCAACTCCTTCGCCCGGCCGCCGTGGCCGGCATCGCAAACGGAAAGCACGATAAGGGGCAGGACGGCCGCAGCCTCCCTGCCCCTTGGATTTCGCTAAGCGAAGCTTAGCGCATATGCCGCCGCGTTCGGAGTTCCGGCAACGAGCCGTTATCCTCGCGGCCAAACGCCACAACCCATCACAGCAGCTCACCGTGCCTTTTCACGTATCCTTTCTTGCCACACGCCTTGCTTTGGACGCTTGTCTATTCTTGAACGCCATGATGCAATGTTGCGCAGCCCTAAGCAATCTCCAAAAACTCAAACCTGTTCAAATTCGGACCAATCAGAGAAACAGCTAGCAGCTTGCGGCTTTCGCTTTCCCGGGCTTTTTCCTGCCGGGCTTGAACACGGAAAGAACGAGCAGCGCGATAACGCAGGGCAACGCAGCGCCGCGATGAGGCGCATGAGGCCAATCGCCCGTTTCGCCGTCTTCTTCGCTTTAGGAATCTGCATGGTGCTCGGGTGCTTTCGCTTTCCTCATCGGGGTTTCTTCGCCTTGCCGCCACGGCGGCGCATTCCGGACACATAAAGACACGTCCCCGAAGCGTCCGGGCTAGGCGGTCGCCTCTGACGATTCTGCTGCGGCGGCTTCCTCGGCTTCTTGGGTTCCCCTGCTGAGCAGGGCAATGCCTGCCACCACCGCTATCATGCCGATTCCCACGATAACGGAGAACGGGTCGTCCCATACGACGATGCCGACGAGCGTGGTCAGAAGCGTGCCGACGCCGCCCCAGATGCCGTATGCCATCCCCAAGCTCAAATGCTTAAGAGCAAGCGTCAGCAGCACGAATGACGCGACGTAGCACGCAGCGGTGGCAAGGCCGAACACCGGATGGGTGAAGCCATCGGACAGCTTCATGAACGTGGTACCGAGCACCTCGGACGCAATGGCGAACGACAGCTGGATGATCGGTGCGCTCTTCACCTTACATCGCCCCCAATCGCAAACACGCCACGCCGACGATGATGAGCGCAACGCCCGCGATCTTCTTCGCGTTGAACTTCTCTTTCCACACGATGCGGCTGACCACGGCCGTCAGCGCCACCGCCGCGCTCGTCCAAATCGCGTACGCCAAGCCCAAGGGCAGAGACGCGAACACGTGCGAAAGCGCGTAAAACGACACAGCGTAGCCCACCGCGATGCCGAGGATGGGAAGCTTGCGGCGGAAACCGTCAGAGAGCTTCATACAGGTGTCGCCGAACACCTCGAAGAGCACCGACAAGCCCAGAAGCGCATACGGGCTCATCGTTGCACCTCTTCCTGGAACGTTTTCGCGTACTGCTTGATCACCCTGATGAACAGCTCGCCCTCCTCGACGCCGATCGCGCCCGCGGCCTTCATCTCGAGCTCGCGCATGCTCTCGACGGGCAGGCGCCATTGCTCGCGTCCCTCATCGGTGAGCGCCATGATCCGCTCGCGCTTGTCTGCCTGGCCTGCGTGCGCAACCACGACATCGCGCGCCGCCAAGCGCTTGCAGATAGCGCTGATCGTCTGCTTGCCCATGTCGCACACCTCGCAGATCGATCGCTGCGAAAGGCCTTCGGGCTCATCCCACAGGGCGTCCACAACGTATAGCTCGCTGGTGTCGACCCCCATCTTCTTGGCGAACGTGCCGTACGCGACCGACACGTCGCGCCAGCAATCCCACATCTCCTTCGAGAATTCCTCCGACAGCATCTTGCCTCCATTCGGATTGGTCTACTGGTTGACTATTGTAGTCTACTGGTGGACTTTTCCCATCCACCCGCACGGAATCCACACGAGATGTCAGGGGCCCATTGGCGCTAGCCGCGCCGCCCCATCTAGAGGATTCGTCCGGACGGCTCTCATTCAAGGAACATCAACAGTAAAAAATCCATCAACAATCAGCATACATCGCCGAAATTTACTCGAAAAAATGCGGGAACACGATACAATTTAAACTTCAGGCAAACAGGCCGTTTGGCCGCAATCAATCAGATTATCCGCCAGCCGTTCGACATGCGCTAGAGGGGGTTAATGCACATGAACATCAAGGAGCTTGTGCCGGAAAAGGTGGAGTCGGAGATCAACTCGCCCGACCACCCGACCCGCAGGTTCGTCGGCTTCGCTTTGCTGCTCGCATGGCACTACAACCTATAGTTCCTGCACGACTCGTTCGTCGGAGCGCAGCTGCTCGACGATTGCGTGACGCAGTCGTGGTTGATCGCCCTCGTCTCCGCCGCGGTCTCGTTCATCGTTATCGCCTTTGCCCTAGGCAGGAAGCACCGCCTTTGCAATATCCCCTGGATGCTCTGGATCGCTACCGCCGCAGCGGTCATATCGACGCTTGCGCTCACCTTGTTCGCGTTCTCGTTCCCCACCGACCTTATCGCATACGCGCTTGCCGCGGTGGTCGGCATCACGAACGCCATCCTATGGGTCATGTGGGGCGAGCTGTACTCGCGCACCAAGACGTCGTTCTCCGTTTCCTATATCGGCACCACCGTCGGCCTGGTCACGCTGGTGTGCTCTCTGATCTGCTTTGTCCTCCCCACCGGCATCTCCTCGGTGTTCATCGCGCTCATGCCGCTTGCCGCAGGCCTGCTGTTCGCGCGCGGCGCCACCATCGCCAAGGACATGCCCTACCCCACGCTGCTGCCGAAAAGCACCACGAACCGCGCCCTGAAGCCCATGATCGTGGTGTGCGGCACCACGTTCGTCGCATCGGTGGCCTGCTATTTCCTAGTTGCCATCATCCCGTGGGAGAACCTGCCGTACGGCGAGTACGCCTTCACGTTCGGCTCCATCGGCGGCGCAACCCTGCTGTGCATTATCGGCGTGATATGCGGCCTGACCAACGATCGGCTGAACATCTACAGGACCTTCCCCTGGCTTATCATCATCGCCATCATTTCGTTCGCGTTGTTCCTGATGGGCGAGCGTTTCTTCGTCCCATCGTTCTTCGTGGTGCTGGCGGCCGTGTCCATCTTCGAGGTGCTGCTGATCATGTACTTCGGAGTGCTGGGGGTGAAGGGCTACGTGCCCATCGGCTTCGCGTTCGGCTTCAGCGGGGCGTTCATCCGCCTGGGCATCGCCGTGGGTAACGCCATCGCGCTTTACTACGAGGCGAACCCTGCCTTCGCCAAGGTGGCAACCGATCCCACATCGCTGATATTCGTGTGCATCCTTGCCGCCGTCATCATCCCGCTGGTGCGCCAGGAGTACAACATCACCCAGCTCATGGCGCCCCCGGCGACGGAATCCAGCCAAGAGCACCGCATCAAGGAGCTGGCCGCCGAGTTCTCGCTGTCGGCACGCGAGACCGAGATCGTCATGCTCATCGCCCGCGGCTTCACCACGGACAGCGTGGCGAAGAAGCTGGTCATCTCGCCCTACACGGTGAACAC
>OLRG01002878.1_pt1 | contig 11604 bp, 10 predicted proteins | sample 1672331 | NCBI WGS metagenome assembly OLRG01 (sample SAMEA3136672, study PRJEB25190) | human gut metagenome
GTTGGGGTCGGCCTTGTTCAGCCAGTAGTACTCGTCCAGCACGGTGTAGTTCTCGTCCTCGATGGAGGGAATGGAGCGGAACAGGTCCCACATGCACTCAAAATGGTTGTCCATTTCACGGCCGCCGCGCATGACGTAGCCGATGTCCTGATACTTATAACCATCGCAGGCGCCGCCGGGGATGGGGTCTTTTTCCAGAATGTGGACATGCTCACCCTTCATCTGGCCGTCACGCACCAGGAAGCAGGCGGCAGACAGTGCAGCCAGGCCGCTGCCAATCAGATAGGCGGACTTGGCGTCGACGCCTTCGGGCTTTTTGGGGATAGCAAAAGCTTCATAATTACCACTGGAATAATACATACAAAAACCTCCTTAGGTTTCATGCTTACGTTGTTTTTGGGGTGTTGTTGCTTGGGATGCTTATAGTATAGCCCGCGGGTGCCCTGCTTACAATCAGCAAAAAATCCCCAGTGATAAGTTTTTTATCACCGGGGATGAATTGTATAGATTATGAATGCTTTATGACAGTGACGAGCAAAAGGCTCCCTCTGTGAGGGAGCTGTCAGCGAGGCTGACTGAGGGACCATCGTCCCGTCTGCGTTGTAAATCGCTCTACACCGTAAGGCTGCAATCCCTCCGACACGATTGCGCCATGCCACCAGCTTACGCGTCGGGCCCCTCTGTCGCTTTGCGGCATGCAGGGCATCAGGTCCTCGGTGCCGGGGATGATCCACGCTTTGGTGCGGCCCACCCAGTACCAATCAATATACAGGAGGTCAAACACGCCCACGATCAGCAAAATGGCGCCTAAAATGCCCTCTTTGACCAGTACATTCATACGAACTCTCCTCAAGGTTGCCACGTCAAGGTTAGCATAGCATAACTCGACGCAAAACACCAGCCCCGCAACATTTTATATACAACAAAAAGTCCCCCTGCCGGACGCGTTTCTGCGCAGACAGGGGGGTAAAACTTATTATAACGTAAAGGTAATCAGCTGAACATGACCACGTCCTGGGCGGGCTTTTCGGCAGGCTCCACAGACAGGGCGGTCAGCACCGGGCCGGTGGAATCAGGGGTCTGGCCCTTGTAGATGGGGTGGTACTTCACGTTGATTTTAGCGGTGATGGTGATCCAGCTGCGCTGCTCCAGCGACTTATAGTCGTCGTACTTGCAGGGCATGCCGACAAACTGGATGTCCTGCACGCAGCAGGTCATGGCGAAGCGGCCGGGCACAAAGGCACCCTTGCCGGCCTGCGGGGTCTGGCAGACCTGGGCCAAGTATTTCACCGTCTTGCCGTCGTATTTCTTCGGGTCATCCATGCAATCCATGTACCACACGCCGAAGAACTCCTCCGGGATCTCGATGACCGGGGCATTGATGTCGAAGGGCAGCGGATCGGGGATGTCATCGTAGGCTACGCTGCCATCCTTGAACTCATAGGCGATGTCGCAGCGGCGGCTGGCCTGGCGCACCAGCTTGTGGATGAGCTGACGGCTCTCGTCGTCGTTCACGGCCTCGGCACGGTTGACCACCAGCAGCTCGCTGCCGCGCAGCTTGTCCAGTAGCAGGCCGCGCATGGCGTTGTCTCCGGCGTAGGTCTTGATGGTGGTGCCGTCGGCGGTGGCCAGGCACTGGTACACCAGCCAGTTATCCGGCATGGCGTCGTACAGTTCCTGCACCAGCCACATGCCGTTGTACTCAATGATGACACGGCCGCAGCCGGACTTTTTCTCCAGCGCGGTCAAGTTTTCGGGGGTCAGCTCGCTCTTGTCCTCGATCTGGGCGACATGCACGCCGCCGAAAGCGAAGCGCGAGGGATCATATTCCAACTCGCCCTCCTCGCAGACAAGCAGCAGTGTCTTGTCGCCGGAGTCGAAGTTGGGGTCTTCCATCGTTTCCTGGATGAACTTGGTCTTGCCGCTTTCCAGCTGACCAACAAACAGGTAAACCGGGATCTGTTTTGCCATGGTGGAAATCCTTTCGGTAAATCGTGAAGCATGCGGTCAAAGCAGGTCTGCCCGCACGGAGATAAATTGCGTTTGAATATCAGACGTGAAACAACGCGGCGATCTCGTGCTCCTTCAGGTCAGAGCCGATGACGCACAGCTTGCCGGTGACATCGGGGCCGCAGGCGCGGATCTCATGCTCGCCGGGAACCATGTCGAATTCATACCAGGTGTCGCCGCCATCGACGATGCCCTTGGCGCGCAGGATCATGCCGTAAGCGCAGCTGTCCAGCTTTTCCAGGGCGCTGTCCAGATCCTCGCGGCTGTACTTGTGGGCGGTCTCTTTGCCCCAGCTGGTGAAGATCTCGTCGGCGTCGTGGTCATGATGATGGTGATGATGGCCGCAGCAGCAATGCTCGCCATGCTCGTGATGATGCTCATCATGGTCATCATCGTCGTCATGGTCGTGATCGTGTTCGTCGTGGTCATGGTGGCAGCAATGCTCGCCATGCTCATGATGGTGCTCGTGCTCATCGTCATCATCATCGTCGTCATGATGATGGTGGCAGCACTCATGCTCGTCGCCATCCTCGTCATGGTGGTGATGATGGTGGTGTTCGTCCTCGTCGGCGTGGGCCTCGTTGGAAGCTTTGGCCTCGGCCAGCAGTTCAGCCACCAAGTCGCGCTTGCCGTCCATGACGGAAACGATCTGGGCGCCGGTCAGGGCGGTCCAATCGGTGGTCACGATGGTAGCGGTGGGGTTCTTCTCGGCCAGCATGGCGACAGCGGCGGCGATCTTCTCCTCGCCGGCGTTGCCGGTGCGGCTCAGGATAATGCAGGAGGCATGGCTGACCTGGTCATCATAGAACTCGCCAAAGTTCTTCATATACATCTTGACCTTATTCACATCGGCCACGGTGACAAAGCTGTTCAGCACGACAGGCAGGGTCTCGGCCACGCCCTCAACGGCGCGGGTCACATCAGACAGCTTGCCGACGCCGGAGGGCTCGATGAGGATGCGGTCGGGATGGTAGGTCTCGACGACCTTCTTCAGGGCCTCGCGGAAGTCTCCCACCAGGCTGCAGCAGATGCAGCCGGAGTTCAGCTCATTGACCTGGATGCCGGCCTCACGCATAAAGCCGCCGTCGATGCCGATCTCGCCGAACTCGTTCTCGATCAGGACGATCTTCTCACCCTTGAAAGCTTCCTGAATCAGCTTTTTGATCAGCGTGGTTTTACCGGCACCCAAAAAGCCGGAGAAAATGTCGATCTTGGTCTTGTTTTCTGCCATGATTGTTACCTCTATTCAAATGTTCACAGATGTTAGCAATATATGTGTTTAACTGCTAATATCATTATAACAAACGCGTCAAGGGGTTTCGGGCCTTTTTGCGCGGAAATTTTTGAATTTTTTGAAAATTTATCGCGAAAAAGTCTACCCTCTTTATTATTTCCTAAGAAAGTGGTATGATATTCCTAGCCTACATTAATAAAAAGGAGCGATCCGTTTTGACTACCAACGAAAAAATCGCCGCACTGCGCGCCGCTGCAAAAGCAGCCGGGGCCGACGGTGTGCTGCTGATGACCAGTGATCCCCATTGCAGTGAGTACCTGCCTGACTATTACAACGCCCTGCCCTGGTTCTCCGGCTTTACCGGCGAGAACTCCACCCTGGTGGTGAACCAGCACACCAGCGCCCTGTGGTGCGATGGCCGTTTCTATGTCCAGGCGGACAAGCAGCTGGCCGGCACCGAGATCCAGTGCATGCACGCTGGTTCTGCCGGTGTGCCTACTGTGGCCGAGTACCTGACCGCCAACTTCACGGCCGGCGAGACCCTGCTGCTGGATGGCAGCTGCGTGCCCGCCACTTTGGCCGAGGAGTACGCCGCCGCCTTGGCCAAAAGCGGCGCTGCCCTCAAGAGTCAGGATGTGGCCAGCTCCATCTGGGATGCTACCGGCGAGCGCAAGCCCTTGCCTGACACCGCCTGCGAGCTGCTGACCCCGGCCCAGACCGGTGCCACCGCTGCGGACCGCATCGCCCTGGTGCGCGCCGAACTGGAAAAGGCCGGTGCTACTGCCCTGGCCGTCACCGGCCTGGACTGCGTGGGCTGGCTGCTGAATCTGCGCGCCCGCGACCTGCCCTGCACCCCGCTGGCCGTGGCTTACGCCCTGGTCACCCGTGAGGCCTGCACTCTGTTTTTGGCCGACGGCCGTCTAAACGCCGAGGATGCTGCCACCCTGGCTGCCAGCGGTGTGACCGTGCGCGGCTACAACGAGCTGGTGGATGCTGTTCACGCCCTGCCTGCCGACGAGGTGTTCCTGGTGGACGAGAAGGCCACCAACTACGACCTGTACACCGCCCTGACCGCCCACAAGACCGTAGCTGGTGCCGACCCTATCTTTGCGCTGAAGGGCATCAAGAATCCCACCGAGCTGGAGAATATCCGCGAGTGCCATGTCCGTGACGGCGTGGCCGTCGTCCGCTTCCAGATGGACCTGGAAAAGGCCATCGCCAACGGCGAGACCCTCTACGAGACGGACATCGAGACCATGCTGCAGAAGCGCCGCGCCGAGATGCCCGGCTACTTCGAGGACAGCTTCTCCACCATCGCCGCTTATGGCACCAACGCTGCCATGATGCACTACCATGCTGAGGGCGACGTCAACAGCAAGATCGAGCCGAAGGGCTTCCTGCTGGTGGACAACGGCGGCCAGTATGACTGCGGCACTACCGACATCACCCGTACTTACACCGTCGGCCCGCTGACCGACAACGAGCGCCGTTACTACACCTACGTGCTGCAGAGCCATATCGACATGGCCCGCGCGGTGTTCCTGGATTACTGCACCGGCTTTGCGCTGGATACCTTTGCCCGCGGCCCTGTTTGGGCACACCAGATCAACTACCGCTGCGGCACCGGCCACGGCGTCGGCTTTATCTCCGGCGTGCATGAAGGCCCCCAGAGCCTGCGTCCCAACAACCCCATCATCTTCAAGCCGGGCATGACCATCACCGACGAGCCGGGTATCTACGAGACCGACGAGGTAGGCATCCGCATCGAGAACGAGCTGGAGTGCATCGACCTGGGCGACAACCAGTACGGCCATTGGCTGGGCTTTGCTCCGCTGACCTTGGTGCCCATCGACACTGCCCCCGTACTGGTGGACGAACTGAGCCGCGACCAGATCACCTGGCTGAACAACTACCACGCCCACGTGTACGAAATGCTCAGCCCCCGCCTGACCGAGGACGAAAAGGTGTGGCTGAAGAATAAGTGCGCACCCATCGGCCGGTAATATAAAAACCATTTGGTGAACCCAAAAATCTTTGTGCAAAACCACCTTTGCATTTCCCGGGTGAAATTGGTACAATAAAAACAATAACGAGTGGCGTAACTGCGTAAATCCGGTTATCGCGCCACTTGTTATTTTTTTGTGCTTTTTTACAGGAGGAACGTATATGCAGCAAAACCAATCCCAAAACCCGATGGCGGTCGAGCCTGTACCCAAACTGATGGCCCGCATCGGCCTGCCCATCGTTTTATCCATGATCCTGCAGGCCGCTTACAACGTAGTGGACAGCGCCTACCTGGCCCGCATGGCAACCGGCGGCGAAACCGCCCTGACCGCCTTGAGCCTGGCTTTCCCGGTGCAGTTGTTTATGGTGGCGGTGTCCATCGGCACCGGCGTGGGCACCAACGCCCTGCTGGCCCGCCTGTTGGGCCTGGGCGACAAGGACCGTGCCGATGCCGCCGTGGGCAATGCGCAGTTTTTGGCGCTGGTCATCTCGGCGGTGTTTATGTTGTTCTCGGCGGTGGGGGTGGTGCCTTACGTCAACTCCCAAAGCGCGGGCGGCAGCATCAGCGGCGAGGTGCTAAGCGAGGCTATCGACTACCTGCACATCTGCTGCGGCATCCCCTTCGGCATCGTGTTCTTCTCGGTGTACGAGAAAACACTGCAGGCTACCGGGCGGTCTCTCTGGTCCACCGTGGCGCAGATCAGCGGTGCCTTGGTGAACATTATGCTGGACCCGTTTTTGATCTACGGCTGGTGCGGCCTGCCGCAGATGGGCGTGCGGGGTGCCGCTGTGGCCACGGTCGTGGGGCAACTGGTCTCGATGGCGCTGGGGCTTGCGTTCCACCTGAAGCTGAACGTGGAACTGGACAGCAGCCTGCGCTATTGGAAACCGCGCTGGGACGTTATCCGCTCTATTTATGCCATCGGCCTGCCTGCCATTATTTCGCAAGCGCTGCTCACCGTTATGACCTACTCCCTCAACCTGATTTTGGCCGTCATGCCCGATGTGGGGCAGAATGCCGTGACAGTCTACGGGCTGTACTATAAAATTCAGCAGTTGATTATTTTTGCGGCCTTTGGCGTGCGGGATGCCATCACGCCGGTGGTGGCGTTCAACTATGGCCTGCGCAGCCGGGCTCGGGTACAGCAGGGCATCCGCTGGGGTCTGGGTTACACGGCCGGGCTGATGCTGCTGGGCTGTGCCGGAGTGGAATTATTCGCCCAGCCGTTGGCAGGGCTGTTCTCGCTGTCCGCTACCACTCACGCCATGTGTGTGGACTGCATGCGCATCGTCTCGCTGGGCTTCTTGTTTGCGGGGCTGTGCATCGCATTCCAGGGGGTGTTCCAGGCATTGGAGTGCGGCGTAGAGTCGCTGGTCATCTCGCTGTGCCGCCAGGTGTTGTTTGTGCTGCCGCCGGTCTGGGCGCTGACCCGGCTGGTGACCGGCCCGGAGAATGTCTCCCTCGTCTGGTGGCCGCTGGCCCTGGGCGAAGCCGCCACACTGGTAGTGGCGCTGGTGCTGTACCAGAAGCGGGCGAAAAAACGGATAGATTTTTAAAGAAAGCCGCCGGAGGCACAACCTCCGACGGCTTTTGTATAGGATGACTTTTAGACGACAAACTGGAAGTTGGTTACTTCTTGTAATTCATTTTCTTACTTAATACCCCAAACAAAGCCAATAAAAATATTCCAATTCCAAGCAATACGCCAGCCACTTTCATTAATTCATTGTTTGTATACTCTGTATCCGGAAGAATCCCATACTTGTAATAAGAATAACTAACATGGTCTGTGGTATATGCAGCTATGGAATCTCCTACATTATATTCCGAATATACAAATCCTGGTACTTGCATTCGCTTGTGATAATCATTCACTTTTCCATTGTTGTAGTAGAAGAAATAATTCTGAGATATCGTATCAGCCGAGGCATCTTCAGCCCTTTTACCTGTAATCACAATATCCTCCATATAGTAATCTTCTCCCAGTACCATCTCTTCCATTTGTGTATTAAATGCTTTAGATGTCAAAAGTATATTTATCCAGACTGTAATGAAAACTATACTTAAAATAATGAAACAAATCCAAAACAAAATTTTCTTTTGATTTCCAGTTAATATTTCTTTTGGTTCTTGGTGCTTAACCAATTTATTACTCATTCCATAATACCTCTAAAGTACTTTTTTCTTCTTCCTTCCCTTCGTCCAAAAAGTATATCTCACTCAAAGAACTCGGTCAATTCCGAGTTGTCGGTTTCAGTATACCATGCCTTCTCCCCACAGAAAAGCATGGCGAAAAACAAAAATGTCCCCGGAGGGCTTGTGCGTATGTTTTTCCAGCGTTTCCAATCTGAATTTCTCAGAACAGAATATCCTCCGGCTTGAACTTATCTTTTTCGGTAATGGGGCGGATCACCTTGCAGGGCACCCCCGCAGCGATGACGCCGGCGGGAATGTCATGAGTGACGACGCTTCCCGCCCCGATAACCGAGCCTGCCCCGATGGTAACGCCGCCGCAGACGGTGGAATTTGCACCGATCCAGACGTTTTCCTCCAGCGTAATGGGTGCCGAGGTGCCAATGCCGTGGCTGCGCTGCTCCGGGTCGATGGCATGACCGGAGCAGGCAAGGCATACGCCGGGGGCAATAAAGGCACCTGCTCCGATGTTTACCGGAGAGGTATCCAGAATGACGCAGTTATAATTGATGACCGCCAAGCCGTGGGTATGGATATTGAAGCCATAGTCACAGTGGAAATCTGGCTCAATGCCGGTCATGGGAGAGCAGGTGCCCAGCAGGGTCTGCAGGATACTGCGCCGCTTTTCCTGTTCGTTAGGAGCGGTGCGGTTGTACTCCCAGCACAGTTGCTTTGCACGGTTCTGTTCCTCCGTGGGGGTGTTTTCATAGCCGCTGACGTAGGCGGCAGGGCGTTTCATAATATCCAGAGCGTTCATCGTGTTTGTCCTTTCCATACAGTGTTTTTTCAAGGATTATACCACATTCTCTGTCGGTGTATAATAGGCTGCTTTTCCTCATTTGTTTGTCCGCTTGATCTTCTCCATCGCTTTGCCCTTAGCCAGCTCATCCACCAGCTTGTCCAAATAGCGGATCTCCTTCATCAGCAGTTCTTCGATGCTCTCCAGCTTTACGCCGCAGATGCTGCCCTTTATGAGCACCCGGTCCGGATTGAGCTGCGGAGCATCTCGAAAGAAATCTCCATACAGCGTTCCATTCTGCACCGCAGCCTCAATTTGCGGGACGCTGTAACCAGTCAGCCACCCAATAATTTCATCTACTTCTGCCTGCGTCCGCCCCTTGCGGGCTGCCTTTTCCACCAGCATAGGATATATTTTTGCAAATGGCATGGCATATACTTTTTTCAGTTTCCATTTCCGTCCCTCACTCAGGTGCGTCTATGTGCAATGTATACCACGCTTCCGGACAAAAAAGAATGTGTGCCGGCGCATCCCAGATGATAACATTATACCTGTTCTCAAAATACGGAATCTGCTTATCAAACGATCGATGATCCGCAGTCAATCCCGGCAGAAAAACAAGAGTAATTGTATCCGGGTTTGATACGCTTGCTCAATAGTGAATCGTTCCTCAACGAGTTTGACAACTCTTTTCTTTCATCGGGCTTTCCTCCACAAATTTCGATTTGGCAAATTCCTTACACCGTCACATCCCCCACCAGCATGCAGCCGGAGGTATCGATAAGGTAGACGGTGTACTTGCAGGGCGTTTCGCCGGATTCCAGCCGGATACCGCCTGCCTCCGGCTCCACAAAGTGGAAGCTGCGGTGGGCCGTGGTGGCGTGGGGGTGGTCGTCCAGGGTGGTCCAGGCCAGCAGGCCGCCCAGGGCGCAGAAGTCATCAGGAATCGGGTGCTCCTCGCCGTTCACATACAGGCGGTAGATGCCGGGGGCGTCGGTGCCCACGGGGCGGATCCATGCGCTGCCGTGGGTGGGGGCCCAGGCGGGCTGCTCCTCAAGGCGGCGGCGCATCAGCAGGGCTACGTTGTCCCAAGCAACCAAAAAGTCATCCAGCGGCATGGCGGTCTCGGCGTCAAAATCGGTGCCGTCGGCCCAGGGGTCGCACAGCAGCACCTGCGGGGCGGAGGCCCCTGCCACAAAGCCGCGCACGGCGGCAAAGCGGCGGTCGGGCAGACCGTGCTCTTTCTCGGCAGGGGTGGCCTGTAGGGCTACCACCGCGCCGTAGCCTTTGCGCATTTCGTCCCGCAAAATGTTCAGCCCACCCCAGCACAGCCAGGCGGGGAAGCCCCAGCTTCCGGCGGCAGCGGCGGCAAAGCCTAAATTGCGGCAATCGCAGCCGTCGGGTTTGCGCCAGTCCCGCAAGGCCTGGGCAAATTCTTCAGGCAGGATGTCGGCGCCCCAGCGGTTGGTCAGGCTGACCAGGCTGATGGCCAGGTCCATCCAGGGGGCCAGGACCGGGGCGCGGCGCTTTTGCAGGTAGGGCATCAGGTGCAGGGTTCGGTTCACCGGCCGCCCGCTGGAAGGGATGACATCCACCATCCGCACGGTAGCGCCCAGCAGGTGTACGGCGGGGGTGGCCTTTTCGTTTTTGCTGTACAGGTAGATGCGCAGCTGCACCTGGGTGGCACACTTGCTGTCCAGCAGCAGGCAATCCGGCGTCAGCTGCAGCGGGCCGCGCTCCCGGGGGGCAGTCCCCTCCCGCTTCAGGTAGAGGCTCCACTTGCCAAAGGCCATCCAGGCCGTCCAGTTGCCGTCCACCAGAACCCGCACCTGGGTCTCCACGGCGGTGCCCGGCGGAGTGGCGGCGTTCCAGCTGGGCCACAGGGCGTCAAACAGCGGCATCGGGATGGGCGCGCTGGTGTAGCAGCCGTAGGGCACATAGCTGCCCTGTACCAGATCCAGCACGATGCTGCCCCCCGCCACGGTTACGTTGTCCAGTTCGCCGCGCATAAAAGCCTCGGTGTCCTGCAATAAAAAGGTGTTTTTATCCATACAAATGCAGCCTTTCTGCGGCTGTTTTGGGCCGCTCTTATTTGTATGATACCCGCTTTAGCCCGGTTTTGCAAGGCGTTATCAGGGCGGCGTCAAAATAAGTTTACAATTCCCCCTTGCTTTATGTGTTATAATAAATAGAAATTTGGCTTTCAAGCCCCGAAGGAGCGTGCACCCCATGGCATGGGTCACCAAAGACAGCGTAGAACAGTACGATCATACCCCCGAACCGCCGAAGGAATACACCAAAAAGGAAAAGGCCCAGAACTGGTGGCACTATCATAAGTTCATCGTATTGGGCGTGGTGGTGGCCATTCTGGTGGTGGCGTGGTTCATCAAGGATACCGTCTTCCAGACCCGGCCGGACGTGCAGATCGGCTACATCGGCCAGTACGACCTGCCCGCTGACACCGTGACTGCCCTGCAGGATGCGCTGACGCCCTACTGCACCGACCTGAACGGTGATGGCAAGGTTGTGGTGCAGGTCAACAGTTACACCGTAGATTTTAACGCCGAGAACGACAACACCGATGCCTACAACCAGATGGCGGGTGTCACCCGGCTGAGCGCCGACCTGAGCGATAGCGGCACGCTGTATGTGATGCTCATCGCGGACCCGGCGGGCTTCCAGAAATCCACCGGCGCACTGGCCTACCTGGACGGCACCCCGCCCGAGGATGACGCTGACGATTGGCAAAATATGGTCTACCGCTGGACCGATTGCCCGGTGCTGGCCGGGATGGATCTGAGCGATTATGACGGCTACACGCTGCTGGATGATGCCACCGGCAGCAACCAGAGCGTGCTGTCCACCCTGTATGTGGGCCGCCGCGCTGTGCTGGATGAGGAACAGGCCGCCCACTACGCCGACGGCGAGGAACTGTGGCAGACGCTGACCGCGGGGGCTGTCTCGACAGCCGCGGCCGAATGAGCCGCCGCAAGCTGCGGGCCACCCCGGCACTGCGGGCGTATATCAAGCGTTTTGCCCCCAAGCCTGCCGCCCCCAAGGCACCGCCGGTGGATAACCCGTACCACCGATTTTTTACGCACAATCGAAGTTTGGAAGAGCTGGCGAGACCGAATATAAACGAGAAGCAGTGAAAAGCTCCCTTTGTGAGGGCGCTGGCGCTGCCCCTTGCGGGGGATCTTTGGCCCCGGCTGGCGGCATTGGGCGCGGGCGGATGTGCCACGGCGGGGGTGTTTTTGCTGGCGGCATGGCCGCTGGGGCTGGGGGAGGAACTGGCGAGGGTGCGCGGGACGATTTAGAATGCCCTCCGCGTTGCTCTGGGCATATTTAGCGGAAATAAAATTTTTATATTGGCAGTTCAGAAACGCCTGCGGGCGTTTCTGAACTGCATTTTCACGGGAGGGG
>OLRG01002892.1_pt1 | contig 11568 bp, 9 predicted proteins | sample 1672331 | NCBI WGS metagenome assembly OLRG01 (sample SAMEA3136672, study PRJEB25190) | human gut metagenome
GGAAGACTTACCCGATCCGGATACCCCGGTAAAGACGGTAATCTTTTTCTTTGGAATTTTTAATGAGACATGTTTCAGGTTATTTTCTGTTGCATTGACAATATTTATAAAATTCTGTTCGTTGTTGTCCATTTACCTGCTCCTTTTGATCAGTATAGCTTAAAAGAAGCACACGTCACAGGTGAATATTCATACTGCAATCGTGTGCTTCCTTATTATACACTTATTTTATATCTGCGTTAAGATACTTTAAACAAATCTACTGTGCCTTTGCCGGCGAAGCCATCTGATTGATATCAGGAATGGCAATCAGGATTGGATACAGGATGATAGAAATTACCAGTCCACCAACACCCTGAATAATGTTAGCCGGAATACTTGCTGCTGCAGATGATCCATAAAGGAAAAATTCACAGATAAAATATCCACCGGCTACCAGTACGATATCGATCACGCCACCGAGAAGCACTGCTACATAACGTGATTTGGAATCTTTTGCAATTTTCTGGTAAACAAGTCCTGAAAACAGAGCAATCAGTCCTTTGATTACAAATGTAATCGGAACGTATACAAAATATCCACCGAGGAGGTCTGACATTGCGGAACCGATACCGGCTGCCAACAGTCCATAACTTGGTCCAAGAACAACTCCTGACAGAATTACGATTGCGTCACCTGGATGTATATATCCGCCTGTGCCAGGTGTAGGAATACGGATAGACATGGTGGCAACACATGCAAGTGCAGCAAAAAGTGCTGTCATCACAATTTTTTTCAAATTTGAATTCATAGTAAAACCTCTTTCCTTATATGATTACTTATCTTTCGATTGAACCTACTGTACAACAATCATGGCTTGATATAAAGGTCCAATTCTGATAAAAAACAACAGGCCAGTTTGCGGTTTTGTGGGAGAACTGTAAACTGGTCTGTTGTTTTTAGATAGCATTTATTTTAGAAACATATGTAACAACTTATTATTTATCTTCTTGTAAGGCTGATATCGCATTGGCAGATCCAGCCAGGTCTTCTTATCCACAATACTCTTGTAATGTGTAAATGTATCAAATCCGGTCTTTCCGTGGTAACTGCCCATGCCGCTTTCGCCAAATCCGCCGAAAGGCATTTCGCTTGTGGCAAGGTGAATCAGTGTATCGTTGATGCAGCCTCCGCCGAACCCGATTCTTGCAATTACATTTTCTGCTACATGTGTATCTCCGGCGAAAATATAAAGTGCAAGCGGATGGGACATGGCACGGATATTATTCACGGCTTCGTTGATAGAATCGTAAGTCAGGATTGGAAGAACCGGTCCGAAGATTTCTTCCTGCATGACAGCGTCCGAAAAGGTGACGTTGTCCATGATTGTTGGCTCGATCTGTAAAGTGTGATGGTCGAAAGTGCCGCCATAGACCACTTTGTCGTAATCAATCAGTCCAAGCAGCCGGTCAAAATGTTTTAAATTGATAATTTTGCCATATTCTTTATGTGCCAGAGGCTGTTTACTATATTGTTTTTGAATCTGTTTTTTCAATTCTTTTATAAGTTTATCTTTGACTGTGCGGTCGCAGTAAATGTAATCAGGAGCAACACATGTCTGCCCGCAATTTAAAAATTTACCAAAAACAATACGTTTAGCAGCAAGTCTGATATCGGCACTTTTATGAACGATGCAAGGGCTTTTACCACCGAGCTCAAGGGTGATTGGAGTCAGATGGTTGGAAGCATGCCGCATCACTTCCTTCCCTACTTCCTGGCTTCCGGTAAAGAAGATGTAGTCAAAATGTTCATTTAGCAAGAAATTATTTTCCTCGCGCCCACCGGTGACAACGGCCACATATTTTTCATCGAAGCATTCCTGGATCATACGGCTGATCAGAGCAGTAGTATGTGCAGAATAGGCACTTGGCTTCAGGATTGCGGTATTTCCTGCTGCCAGCGCATCGATCAACGGCTCTATGGTGAGCATGAACGGATAATTCCATGGACTCATAATCAGTGTGACACCATACGGGGACGTTTTTTGATAGCTCCTGGAGTGAAACTGTGCCAGTGGAGTCCTGACTGTGCGCTCTTTCGAAAATTTGCGTGTATGTTTCAGCATGTAAGTCAGTTCGCTTAAGACGAGACCAGTCTCACACATGTAGCTTTCAAAAGCGCATTTTCCCAAATCTGCACGGATTGCGATATTAATTTCATTTTCATATTTTAAGATGCATGCTTTTAATTTTTGAAGTGCATGTATACGATATTCTACATCAAGCGTAGCATCGGAATGAAAAAAAGTTCGCTGTTTCTGAATCAGTTGTTTGATTTCAGCCTGTGTCATAAGAAAAGCCCTCCTATATAATTGAATTCATTTTTGAATTTGTAATTGATTCCCCAAATGCAGCTCTGGTTTACTGAGCTGCAAGTATCATATTTATATGATTATGATAGATGCATTTGTCTGATAATTCAAGAAACAAATTGAAAGAAATGTTGATTGTATCAGCTGGAAGTGATGTTATCGGACTGCATGATACAGGCATGGGTTAAAGCTACAGAGAATATTAAGAATATTCCAAAGAAGTTGTTAAGAAATGTATTCTAATATATCAGGTGTGAAGATAAAGGCTGGAAAAAGGAGAGGAAATGTTATGGATTATGTGAGGATTTTATATACTTATATAGTTGAGGATTTTATGTACAGTGGTTATCTGCTTCTTACGTTGCTGCTACCGTGTCTGATATATCAGGGACTAATGGAAATCAAAGCAAAGCAAAATTCCAGGCGTGTGCCTGCAAAATATTATTTTGGAGTTTATGTAATGCTCGTTTATCTGTGGGTGGTATTTAAAGTGACAGGGATAGGCCTGTTGGCAGACATTGTAAGACTTAAAGATGCCATCAGTGGTGGATATAACCGGAATCCACTGGCAGGATTGGGCATGGGGTTTGTGTTAAATATAATCATGTTTCTGCCGCTTGGGCTGTTGATACCATGTATATGGAAGAAATGCAGAAGCATAACAAATGTCACGGTTACAGGATTTTTATTGTCGTTAACAATTGAAATTTCTCAGATATTTAACGCGCGTGCAACAGATATTGATGATCTGCTTGCAAATACGATCGGCGCGTGTGCAGGATATCTGATCTGGAGAGGTATTTATGTGTTAGTTTGTGGAAAACAGAAAGAAAAAGGTGATGGACATGTGGAAAATCCAATAGAGGCTGATGGAAGAAAATGGGAACCAATGATATATCTGGCGCTGGCTTTTTCCGGAGCGTTCTTTCTGTATAATCCATATGTGCAATAATGAATTGCAGAAGTGCAGAAGACACTAAAAAAGGTCCACCGGACCTTTTTGTCGTATGCTTGGCAACAAAAAAAGATGCAGTTTTAAAGCTGCATCATTCCTGACATAATACACCCGCCGCAGGCACCTTGTTTTTTCAGGCTGTTCCATTGTTGCGGGTCAAATTTTATTCCGCCGATTCCGTAGACAGGAATCGTGACTGCATCACAGACATTTTTCAAAAAATCAAGTCCACGTGGCGGCAGGCCTTTCTTACAATCTGTTGTGAAAATGTGTCCGGCTGTCACATAGGTCGCACCGAGCCGTTCTGCTTCCATGGCATCCTCGACAGAATGAACAGATGTGCCGATTTTATGAAAGTCCGTAACATGAAAACTCTGCGAGATTGTCGAATTCTGACTTTGTAAATGCTTCTGCGACTCGGCAGACAACTCCCGTAACAGAGGCAGTGGCAAATGAATGGCATCATGTCCGAGTTCCAGCGCTGCTTTCCAGTAAGTATGTAAGATACATGGGACATCGTAAGCTTTACAGATATCCAGAATATTTTTTGCTAATGTTTTGTATTCGTCTTCTGGCAAATCCTTTTCTCTAAGAACGAGAGCGTCCGGGTGCCATTCGCAGACGCGTTTAATCTGGTCTTCAAAAGGTTGATTGCAGAGATGTCGGTTTGAAATGGCAAGGATTTGGAAATTTCTGCCAGGATCATTCCTCTTCTTGAGAATAGAATTATTTATCATAGAATCATTACAGTTCATATTGGATTCCTACTTTCTGAAAACTTCTCACAGCTTATTACATAAGCTCTTCTTTGAAATTTACATTTCCCAGTATAAAAAGTCTGATATGGAATGTCAATGTATGCTTCAAAGAAACACGAAAATATTCATAATATATGTTATACTCTAGTTGCAATGTTCGACTTGAATTTGCGTGTGACAGAAAACTCGCAATCATTATTAGTGACAAAAGCTTGAAATGATAGAAAAGGATTACGGGAAATTACATGGAACAGTACTATTATAATAGGATGAATAAAATAGAACAGGCAGTTTATCATGCCTTGTATCAGGGATTTTTAAATATAGATGAAGAGATTCAGATCCCAAGACTGGAGGGTGAGGCACTCTATAATGTCTTTTTCAAGCTCCGGCTGGATCATCCGGAAATTTTCTGGGCAACAGGCTATAAGTATAAATATTACAACGATTCTCCCAATCTGATTTTTGTGCCGGAATATTTATTTGAAAAAGCAAAGATAAAAGAACATCAGAAAGCCATGACAGCCCGAGTAGAGAAAATCACAAGAGAAGCGAAAACATTTTCCCAGTGGGACAAGGAAAAATATATACACGACTTTTTATGTGAAAGTATACATTATGATAAGCTGAAAAAACCTTATTCCCATGAGATTATCGGACCTTTAGGGCATGGGGTAGGCGTATGTGAAGGAATTGCAAAATCCGTGAAGGTATTGTGTGATGCCCTTGGAATTTGGTGTATGATCGCAGTGTGTGGAAATAATCCGGAAAAAGGGATTAAGTACCGTCATACATGGAATATTGTAAAGATTGACGGACAGTATTATCACCTGGACGTAACATTTGACAATACGCTTGGCAATTATGAGAAAAAAGAAAATCAGAAACCGGAAAACAAAACTCCACGCAACACATCGGGAAAGAACAAAGCCAGAAAAGCAGAACAGATGGATTTCAGGTACGATTATTTTAACCTGGATGATAAAAACATTTTCCGGGATCACGAACCACTGTTGTATCCGGCTCCAGCATGCAACGAGGGCGGACACTTCTATTATAAAGAAAAGAAACTGTCATTTACAAAGATAGAAGATGTATACAAGCGGTCGCTTCAGGCAGCGAAAAAAGGACGCGTGCTGACCTTTCACTGGCGAGGCGGTTATCTGACCAAAGAAGTGCTAAAAGAACTTCTGGAAGAAATCGAGAGAGCCGGACGTGAGAAAAATAAACAGCCTCAGATCAGTCTGAACTGGGCACAGGCAGTCTTGAGGGTGGAGTATCAGGAACTGCCGGAAGGCATGATCAGAGAAACGAAAGTTGTGATGGAAGATGCCAATGAAGGAGAGAGATAATTGGAAACAGAGAAAAGCACAGAAAATGTGTGGAAAGCAGAGCAAAAGAATAAAGAAAATGTGGAAAATCAGGCGTACCAGATCAGTCAGGAGAGAGCTTTGGAGATGTTGGAAGAACTTTTGGAACAAGATCAGTTCGAATTACTTCTGCCAGAGTATAAACTGGTTTATATGATGAACGATGCAGTGGAAAGCTTTCTTGTATTTCACGGTGCGCGAATGACCGGAATTTATCAGGACGATTATGAAGGACCACTGGATGCATCAGTTACCTATGAAAATGGAGAATATGTGCTTGTGGTACATCAGGACGATTCCGTTGTAACGCTCTTTTACCAGTCGCTGTCAGTGGAAGTACATTTATACAATTATGGAGAAATCGGACATTTCTGGGTGGAAGGGTACGAATACTTAAGACAACTGGAATATCGCATTGCAATTTTACGGGACAAATTAGAATATCTGGGACCGGAATTCTGCACACCGACAGAACAGAAACTGGCAATGTTAGAACAGTTCCCGCCACTCAATTACTGCTGTTACCCGGCGGTGCCGGATCAATATATTGTACCAAAAGATAATCCGTGGCAGCCGTCAGAAGAGGCAATCACAGTCATGGAAGAATTCGCAGAAGAAGCAGACGATAAAAGCATGATAAAGTTATTAAAATATTACCGGAAACATCATGGTATGAGAATGAGTCGTTACATAGCTGTAAAATTACATCAGACAAAACATGTACGCTTCATAGAACTTCTGACAGAAAAACTCAAACAAGAAGCCGCAAACTATCCAAACCGGAGTTTCGGAAAAGAAGCTGATGAAAGACATCAGAAACTTATCAGTCAGGCAAAAAAAGAGCAGGCAGAACTTTATCAGCAGGGAATCAAGTCCGAGGAACTAAGAGAAGAGCCATTCGTCACCGCACAAGACGAACTCGACTATAAGGTTTATCTCATGATTTATAAGTGGCAGGGAAAAAACAGGGGCGTCAATGTCAGAAGAATAAATTAAATTTCCAAAATAAAAAGAGCCCTCCCACCGGAAGACTCTCAAAGGAAAAAGTATGAAAAAGAAAATTGTTATTTATATCTCAGCCTCTCTCTTGCTGATGTCTATATAATAATGAAAAAATGTTTTCGATTTGTGTTTAGATTGTTAAAAAAGTGTGAATCATGGAAAAGAAAAGTTTTGATGCAATTTTTATCTGTTATAGACAAGAAAAAAGGGAAAAAAGAGGTTAAAATGAAATTTGCAATTTGAAATCTTGCAAATTTCATTGTTATTTTCTTAACTATTGTCGGAAAATGAAGTTGTCATATTTTTATCTTGCATTTCTCAGAAAAATCCTGTAAACTAAATCAAAAGTGCATGTAATCCGTGTGGGGCAGATGAACTATCATGCGACTTTTCGGTCAAGTTGTAATTGCCCGTGGGATTAGAGAGAAAAAGGCTAATTGCAAACCAATAAAAAAAGAGAGGAAGAAGACAATGAAACAGTTCAAGAAAGTTCTGGTGGCGAACCGTGGGGAAATCGCCATTCGAGTATTCCGCGCACTCAATGAGCTCGGAATTGTGACAGTCAGCATTTATTCTAAGGAAGACAGATACGCTCTTTTCCGTTCCAAAGCAGACGAATCCTATCCCCTGAATCCTGATAAAGGACCAATCGATGCATATCTTGATATTGATACAATTATTAAGATCGCACTGAATGCAGGCGTAGATGCAATCCATCCTGGATATGGGTTCCTGTCAGAGAATCCGGAGTTTGTAGATGCATGTGAACAGAATGGCATTACATTTATTGGACCTTCCAGTGATATTATGAGAGCAATGGGAGATAAGATTTCTTCCAAACAGATTGCCATTGCAGCAGATGTACCAATCATTCCTGGAGTAGATCACGCGATGAAGTCTTATGAAGAGGCAGCGAAGATCGCAGACATGGTCGGATATCCGATTATGCTGAAAGCTTCCAACGGTGGTGGCGGACGTGGTATGCGTATTGTCAATGATCCGGCTGATCTGGAAAAAGAATTCAACGAGGCGAGAAATGAATCTAAAAAAGCTTTCGGTGATGATATGATTTTCGTTGAGAAATATCTGAAAGGACCAAAGCATATTGAGGTTCAGGTGATCGGAGATAATTACGGCAATGTTGTGCATCTGTTCGACCGTGACTGCTCTGTGCAGAGACGTCACCAGAAGGTCGTAGAGTATGCGCCGGCATTTACCATTCCAGACGAGACAAGAGAGAAGATTTTTGATGCAGCAATCCGTCTTTGTAAAAATGTTGGATATGTTAATGCAGGAACACTGGAGTTTCTGGTAGACAGAGATAACAATCCATACTTTATTGAAATGAATCCTCGTATTCAGGTAGAGCATACAGTCAGTGAGATGGTGACAGGAATTGATATCGTGCAGGCTCAGATCCTGGTTGCAGAAGGATATGCTCTTGATTCAGAGGAGATACATATTAAATCGCAGGAAGATGTTACATGTAACGGATATTCTATTCAGACTCGTGTTACTTCTGAAGATCCGGCAAATAACTTCCTGCCGGATACAGGTGAGATGACAGTATATCGTTCCGGTTCCGGTAATGGTATCCGTCTGGACGGTGGCTGTGCATATGTCGGAGCCGTTGTATCACCACACTATGACAGTCTGCTTGTAAAGATTATTTCTCATGACCGTACCTTTGCAGGTGCAGTGAGAAAATCCGAGCGTGCCCTTCAGGAGATGCGTATCCGTGGAGTTAAGACAAATATTCCGTTCCTGATCAATGTGCTGAACCACCCGACATTCCAGTCCGGTCAGTGTTACACAACATTTATCGAGGAGACACCGGAGTTATTCCGCCTGACACACAGCCTGAACCGTGCGACTAAGATCATTGAGTTTATCGGTGATCGTATCATCAATTCTGACATGGGTAAGAAGAAACAGTTCGACAACCGTATTCTGCCGACATTTGACCATGATAAACCGGTCTATGGTGCAAGAGATGAATTTTTAAAACTTGGTGCAGAAGGCTACATGCAGAAGATTTTAAAAGAAGAAAAGCTTTATGTTACAGATACAAGTATGCGTGATGCGCAGCAGTCACTGGTGGCAACACGTATGCGTAGCAAAGATCTGTGCGGTGCCGCTTATGCGACAAATGCATTTATGCAGAACGCATTTTCAGTAGAGGCATGGGGAGGTGCTACGTTTGATACAGCGTACCGATTCCTGAAGGAGTCACCGTGGAAACGTCTGACAACTTTAAGAGAGCGTATGCCGAACACATTGATCCAGATGTTGCTTCGTGCGTCCAATGCCGTTGGATACAGCAACTATCCGGACAACCTTGTAAAAGAGTTCATTCAGATCTCAGCAGAGAATGGAATCGATGTATTCCGTATTTTTGACAGTCTGAACTGGATCGAGACTATGAAACTGCCAATCGAGGAGGCACTTAAGACTGGAAAGATCGTTGAAGGTGCAATCTGCTACACAGGAGATATTACAAGTCCGAACGAGACAAAGTATACATTAGATTATTATGTGAAGATGGCGAAAGAACTGGAGTCTTTAGGATGCCATTCTATTGCGATCAAGGATATGGCAGGACTTCTGAAGCCGCTGGCAGCAAAAGAACTGATCAGCACACTGAAGAGAGAACTTCATGTACCATTACATTTGCATACACACGATTCCACGGGAAATGGTGTAAGTACTGTTATGATGGCGGCAGAAGCCGGCGTAGATATTGTCGACCTGGCAATTGAGTCTATGTCATCACTGACCAGTCAGCCGTCTATGAACGCAGTAGCAGAGGCACTTCGTGGAACAAGACGTGACACAGGCCTGAAGCCGGAGGAACTGACAGAATTAAGTCACTACTACAGCCGTGTGCGTGAAGTATATGCACCATTTGAAAGTGATATGAAATCTCCAAACACAGAGATTTACAAATATGAGATTCCAGGAGGACAGTACTCCAACTTGCTTGCACAGGTAACAAGTATGGGATCACCAGATGATTTTGAAGCAATCAAGGGACTTTACAAAGACGCCAATGATCTGCTTGGAAACATCGTAAAAGTAACTCCAACTTCCAAGGCAGTCGGTGATCTGGCTATCTTTATGTACAAGAATGGCCTGACAAAAGATAATATTCTGACAGAAGGTGCCGGATTATCCTATCCGGATTCCGTCGTATCTTATTTCCAGGGTATGATGGGACAGCCGTATGGTGGATTCCCGAAGGAACTGCAGAAGATTGTCCTGAAAGATATTAAACCACTGACAGAACGTCCAGGTGCACTTCTCCCGGCAGTTGATCTGGATCAGATTAAGAAGGATCTGTGCGAGAAATATCATTATGAGGATCGCTCAGAAGCAGATATGTGCAAGAAAGCAGTCAGCTATGCGCTGTATCCGAAGGTATATGAGGACTATTGCGAACACTTTGAGATTTACAATGATGTTACAAGATTGGAAAGTCACGTATACTTCTATGGCCTTAGAAAGGGTGAGGAGACTTACTTGAAGATTGGCGAAGGAAAGGAACTTCTGATCAAATATCTGGAAGCAAGCGAGCCGGACGAGGACGGATACCGTACATTGATGTTCCAGGTAAATGGATCTATCCGTAACGTTAAGATTCTGGATAAGAAACTGGAGATCAAGACAGATCGTAAGCTTAAGGCAAGCAAGTCCAATCCGAAACAGCTTGGAGCAAATATCCCAGGTATCGTAGGAAATGTTCTTGTCAAAGAGGGAGATCCGGTCAAAGTCAATACACCGCTTCTTACTCTGGAAGCTATGAAGATGGAGACAATCGTTGTATCTACGATCGAAGGTGTTGTAGACAAGATTTATGTAAAACCAGGTGAGACAGTGCATCAGGACGATCTGATGATGTCCTTCCAGTAAAAAGATTTTTGAAAAAAGCCTTGAAAAGGACTAATCAGAGGATTATAATCAAATACAGATAAGAGAGATTCTTCGGGGCAGGGTGTAATTCCCAACCGGCGGTAAAGTCCGCGACCCGCTGTGTAAGTGTATGCAGTGGCTGATCTGGTGAGATTCCGGAACCGACAGTAAAGTCTGGATGAGAGAAGAATTATGGTGAATGTATGTCAGTCCCCCGAAGCGTAAGCGTCGGGGGATTTTGTGTTGTCAAGCATACGACAAAAAGGTTCGGTGGACCTTTTTTAGTGATACATTCTAAAGAAGCATAGTTCCAAAAGAAGTATTCTTTCTTACTTAAAATAAAAGAGGGCAGTGCCTGAGGTTTTCATTTGCACAGCTCAGACACACCGCAGATAAAAAGGAGAGAAAGAAATGAGTACAAATGTAGCAACACAGAACAAGTCAAACACAGCAGGTATGTCAAAAGTAAGATTCATTACCCAGGTGGGAATGCTGGGGGCAATTGCAGTTATTTTAATGGCATTTGAAATACCGCTTCCATTTGCACCGGCATTTTACAAGATTGATTTCAGCGAAGTTCCGGCACTGATCGGCTGCTTTGCAATGGGACCGGCAGCAGGAGCAATGATCGAACTTATTAAAATCGTATTACATCTTCTGATCAGTGGAACATCTACAGCAGGTGTCGGTGATATTGCCAACTTTGCAATTGGTTGTGCCTTTATCCTTCCGGCAGCATGGATCTATAAAGCAAAACACTCCAGAAAAAGTGCAATGATCGGAATGGCAGCAGGAACTGTATTTATGGCATTTATCGGTTGCTTTTTAAATGCATATGTATTACTTCCGGCTTATGCAAAAGCATTTAGCATGCCAATCGATGCGCTGGTAGGAATGGGAACAGCAGTAAATGGTCATATTACGAATTTACTTACATTTGTCGTATTTGCAGTAGCACCATTTAACCTTTTGAAAGGTGCAATGGTATCTGTTGTGGTACTTCTGATTTACAAGAAGATCAGTCCAATTCTGAAAATGAGATAATATTCCTGAAATCCAACATCATTATATAGAAGGAAAATATTAAAAAATAGCAGGTGGATATATGGCACTCAATGTCAGGGTTTAAATATGACATTGAAAGCGATATGTTTACCTGTTATTTTTTATATCAGTTGGGAGATGACTCCGCCTCTATAGGTGGTGAGAAACAAGCTGGTATCA